>JGI20155J14468_10002036_pt1 | contig 15278 bp, 13 predicted proteins | sample COG_05_FD_14468 | JGI IMG/M metagenome (IMG submission 14468) | reverse complement strand
GCGTTATGAGTGCTATGTTCTTTAAGTCTCAGGATCATAGCCCAAGTTAGGAGCAAGCCATCTTTCTATTTGTTTTAAATCCATTCCTTTTCTATGAGAATAATCTTCAATTTGATCCTTATTAATCTTACCCAAGCCGAAGTATCTTGAATTTGGATGAGAAAAATACCAACCGGATACTGCCGCCGTAGGATACATGGCAAAAGATTCGGTTATTTCTATACCTGTATTTTCTTCAACATCAAGCAAATCCCAAAGCAAGCCTTTCTCAGTATGATCCGGACAGGCAGGATAACCGGGGGCAGGGCGTATGCCTTGGTATGCTTCGTTAATTAGGTCTTCATTACTAAGTACTTCTTCTGATGCATAACCCCAATACTCTTTTCTTATGCGCACATGTAATCGTTCTGCAAAGGCCTCGGCTAGACGGTCCGCTAGTGCTTTGAGCATAATTGCACTGTAATCGTCATGATCGGCTTCAAAGGCTTTGATTCTATCTTCCATACCAAATCCAGTAGCTACTGCGAATGCACCAAAGTAATCTTCAACACCGGTTTCTTTAGGTGCAATAAAATCCGCCAGTGCAAAGTTGGCTTGACCTGGTGGTTTTTGTGTTTGTTGTCTTAATGAATGAATAGTTGTTAATAACCCTTCACGATTATCATCGACATAGACATCAATATCATCATGACCTATTGAATTCGCCGGGAAGAGTCCGAATACGCCTTTTGCGGAGAACCATTTTTCATTGACGATCTTTTCAAGCATAGCTTTCGCATCGTTAAATAATCGGGTTGCTTCTTCACCAACAACTTCATCACTTAAAATTCTTGGGTATTTACCTGCTAATTCCCATGCAATAAAGAACGGCGTCCAGTCGATACCTGCGGCTAACTCATCTAAGGGGTAATCGTCAAAGACTGTAACGCCTAGTTGCTTCGGTTTTGTCGGCGTATAGCCATTCCAATCAATAGGTGTGCGATTTTCGCGTGCATCTTCAATGCTTAACCATTTAATCTTTTGTTGTTTGCCCGCATGACGTTCACGTACCGTGTCGTACTCTGTGCTGATTTCTTTAACAAAGTCAGCTTTCATGTCAGCGCTGATTAATTTGGTCGAGACACCGACCGCGCGCGAGGCATCTTTTACATGCACGACAGGGTGATCGTAACCCAAATCAATTTTTACTGCGGTATGTGCACGCGATGTTGTTGCGCCACCAATCATTAAGGGCAAGTTAAATTCTTGGCGTTGCATTTCTTTAGCAACGTGTACCATTTCATCTAGCGATGGAGTAATTAGTCCGCTCAAGCCAATGATGTCTGCATTATGTTCTTTTGCCGCATCTAATATCTTTTGCGCGGAGACCATGACGCCTAGATCGAATACTTCAAAGTTGTTACATTGCAACACGACACCAACAATATTTTTACCAATGTCGTGCACATCACCTTTAACGGTGGCCATAATAATCTTGCCGTTACTTTGTATTTCGCCATCACCTTTTTCTGCTTCTATGTAAGGTATTAAATAGGCGACTGCCTTTTTCATGACGCGTGCGCTCTTTACAACTTGTGGCAAAAACATCTTGCCGGCACCAAACAAATCGCCAACGATATTCATGCCATCCATTAATGACCCTTCGATGACGTGTATTGGTTTTTCTGCTTGTTGTCGCGCTTCTTCGGTATCTTCTACAACGTAATCGGCAATGCCTTTAACTAATGCATGAGCGAGTCGTTCTCCGACAGTGCCCTTGCGCCATTCGAGATCAACTTTCTTTTCTTTTGCTGCACCGCCTTTAACTGTTTCAGAAAATTCAACTAGACGATCAGTGGAGTCGTCTCGTCGGTTTAATAACACATCCTCTATGTAGACTAATAAATCTTTTGGGATTTCATCATAGATGCCGAGTTGTCCGGAATTAACAATAGCCATGTCCATGCCAGACTGAATGCCGTGATAGAGGAAAGAAGCATGCATTGCTTCACGCACCGGGTTATTACCTCGGAATGAAAATGAAACATTACTTAACCCACCACTGACTAATGCATGCGGCAAGTGCTCTTTAATTAAACGTGTTGCCTCAAAGAAAGAGACCGCGTAATTATTGTGTTCTTCCATCCCTGTCGCGACCGTCAGGATGTTTGGATCGAAGATGATGTCTTCAGGAGCAAAACCAACTTTGTCGACCAATATGTCATAAGAACGTTTGCAAAGATCAAAACGACGTTCTGTTGTGTCGGCCTGACCTGACTCATCAAAGGCCATGACAACAACAGCAGCGCCGTAACGTCTGACTAGTTTTGCGTGTTCAATAAATTTTTCTTCACCTTCTTTCAGACTGATCGAATTGACGACACATTTTCCCTGGACACAGCGTAGTCCTGATTCGATGACCGTCCATTTGGATGAGTCGATCATAATAGGGACACGGCAGATGTCTGGTTCAGATGCGATCAGTTTCAGGAATTCAGCCATTAACAGCTCGGAGTCGAGCATGCCTTCGTCCATACAGATATCGATTATCTGTGCACCGTTTTCGACCTGTTGTCGTGCGACTTCAAGTGCCGCATCCAGGTCTTCATCTTCTTTGATCAATTTCAGGAATCTAGGCGAGCCGGCAACGTTGGTACGTTCACCCACATTCACGAAATTTACCTGTGGGGTGATATTGAAGGGCTCCAGACCACTGAGTCTTTGATAGATTGGTAAATCAGGTAATTGTCTTGGCGTAATGCCAATTACTGCATTAGCCATGGCCTTTATATGGGCAGGAGAGGTGCCGCAACAACCGCCGACGATGTTCAATAATCCTGACTCGGCCCATTCCTTAATGTGATCTGACATCGGATCGGCATCAAGGTCATATTCGCCGAATTCATTGGGTAATCCAGCGTTCGGATGAGCGCTAATATAGCACTGCGAGAAGCTAGAAAGTTCTTCAATATATTGACGTAAGTCATTGGGACCTAAGGCACAATTTAATCCAACTGTGAGTGGGCTCGAATGTCTGACTGAGTTCCAAAAGGCCTCTGTGGTTTGTCCTGTCAGAGTACGTCCTGAGGCATCCGTAATCGTCCCAGAGATCATAATTGGACGATTAATGCCGTGATCTTGGTAATACTGATCGATAGCAAATAATGCCGCCTTGGCATTCAGAGTATCGAAAATGGTCTCGACCAGGATCAGATCTGCACCACCATCGATTAACCCGCGTAATGCCTCGGTATAAGACTCAACCAGTTCTTGATAGGTGACATTCCGATAACCGGGGTTATTTACGTCTGGAGATATCGAGCAGGTGCGGTTTGTTGGGCCAAGGACTCCAGCGACAAACTTCAGACCACCAGTTTTTTCTTCGAATTCATCGGCAACAGAACGGGCGAGGGCAGCGCCTTCTTTATTGAGGTCGTAGACCAGATCTTCCATCTGGTAATCTGCCATCGCAATAGACGTCGAATTAAAGGTATTTGTTTCAACAATATCGGCACCGGCATCAAAATAGGCGCCATGAATCGCTTTTATGATATCGGGGCGAGTCAGTGATAGCAGATCATTATTCCCCTTTACATCACAGGGGTGTTCGCTAAATCGTTCTCCACGATAATCCTCTTCTTCCAGTTTATAGGACTGGATCATCGTTCCCATAGCACCATCCAAGACGAGGATGCGTTCTGCCATGAGTTGTTTAATTTGTGCTGTTTTATCCGTCATTTCGCTTATTAATTCTATTCAATAGTTATAGCGATTGACGATTTCTTTGAAGTGCCGCCATCTCGCTTAGTTTTAAAACATTAAGCGAGCGCGGTTTTTTTAGAGCTACGCCTGAGCCTGGCAACAGTAATAACTGTCGTCGCAGCGCTCCTCAGGACGTATTTTCAGGCTGCGAATTATAGACTAAGGTGCTTATTATTCCAAGAATTGCAGCTTGGTTGTGCTAATTAATTACTCGACTATGGTGTGTGCCGTTTTTGGACGAATGACAAACCAGGCGATATAACCAATAGGCCAGGCTAACAAAGCCCAGGTCATGCCTTTTGTGAGTGCCAATGCGGCTGCGATAACGAATATTAGCGGCAATATTGCCCCTTTTATCCCCATATCACGCGTGGCCGAATCACCATATATCCAAAGTATGCTACACACGTAGACAGAGCAAAGGATGATAAAGATAAATACTTCTGTTGCGTTACTAAATGAAAATGACATGTTTATGTTCTCCCTATCTAATAGGTGCCTCTGAAAATAGTGATTTTTTTGTTAGAGCTAGGAAGTACCACACACAGAACCGCAATGTATAAGTCGATACATGAGGTTTCGAGTATGGAACTGACGCTGCTATAGCGAAAAAAGTGCATTTTCAAAGGTGCCTATTCTTTCATGTGGTGTTTTGGGTTGACCGGTCGCATTGTTGCATTGGCTATCAACGCGACAAATAAGATGACCGCCATCAAATACATCGTGGTGTTGTAGAGACTTGATGTTGGGTCGACCGTTCCTGCCGGCGCTATCTCCATCAATTTACTTATCGTTACCGTTTTTGCAGCAACCAGTTGATCTAATTGCTCCACACCAGCACCGAATGTAGCCTGAAATTCAGCAGGGCTTATCTTGGTGATTAGGTCATTTATCGCATTCTTAACTGAAATTTCCCGGAGTGAGGTAATGGCCAGCGGGCCAAAAACACCTGCGCTAGCCCAAGCAGTAAGGAGTCGGCCATGGATGCCGCCAACAAACTTGGTGCCGAAGATATCTGCTAAATAAGCAGGTATTGTCGCGAAGCCGCCGCCGTACATGGTGAAGATAATCATCGTTGCAGCATAGAAATAGACCAGCCAAACAACAGAAGGATTTACGCTAACCTGTTGTGCAGTATAAGGAATTGAACAATATAAAATAATACCGAGAGTAAAGAAGACCCAATAGGTATTGCGGCGACCAAGATAATCTGACGCGCTGGCCCAAACGAAGCGTCCGACCATATTGAATGCGCTGATCATCAGTACATAGGTAGATGCAAAACCAAAATCAACAATATTGGGCAGGGTAGAGCCAAATATTTCATTCATCATGGTCTTGGCAACTGCCAATACCCCGATTCCTGCGGTCACATTAAAACAGAGCACGACCCAGAGTTGATAGAACTGAGGTGTTTTTAGTGCTTCATCAATATGCACACTATGCTGACTGATCATGGCATGTTGTGAGTCTTCTGGTGGTGGTTCCCATCCTTTGGGTTTCCAGCCTTCACGAGGTACACGATATCCAAATGCCGCACATAGCATAATGACAAAATAGACTGCGCCTAAGGTGAAGAAGGCCTCTGCAACACCGACTGTGCCGGTTCCAACCACATAAACACCGGCATCTCCTGGCACAAGCATGTTGGCAATATCATTCGCACCAACAATAACGACCTCTTGTAGGTTGCCGGCGATTTCAGCCAAGCGACGTCCTGATTCATCCGTTGTTAAGGTAACACTATCAACTGTTCCCAGATAATCAGGTGCTTTATAAAATATCTTAATGAACGGTTCGATCATGAATTTTGCAATCATCGCGCCGCCGCCAAAGCCCATAATGGCAATCCCCGTCGCCATACCGCGTCTATCCGGAAACCAGCGTATTAAGGTGCTGACCGGAGAAACATATCCGAGCCCTAATCCACAGCCACCAATAACGCCATAGCCGAGATAAAGTAACCAGAGATGCCCCGTCATTATGCCGATACCACCGATCACAAAGCCGCCACCCCAACAACAGGCGGCAACGGTGCCGACCATGCGCGGGCCAACTTTTTCCAGCCATTTACCGGCAACGGCGGCTGATAAACCAAGAAAGACAATAGCGACAGTAAATACCCAAACAACACTTTTAAGAGTCCAGTCATCCGCTGCACTGGTGACAACACCGAGACGTTTAATAAGAGAGGGGTTAAATAAACTCCAGGCATAAACGGAGCCGATACAAAGGTGGATTCCTAAAGCAGCAGGGGCAATTAACCAGCGGTTAAAGCCTTCTTTGGCTACGATGTGTTGTTTAGTCAATAGTTCAAGCATGTAGAAATAACTCCCGTCAGAATTCATATGTGTTTAATTAAGTAAATTATTTATCAACACATAGTGGCAGATTTTTATCTTAATTTATTTTTGTGCCATGTTTTGTGAAACATTGAAAAATTATAATTTGACTAAGACAGGATAGTCAGTATCCTCCGCGATTGAAAGTATTAGGTGCCAGCTGTGCCATCACAGTTGTGTTAAACGGGAAGTCGGTGCGTATTTTAAACAATTCCGACGCTGCCCCCGCAACGGTAAACGAGTTAAAGTTTATTCATTAAGTCACTGTGTCGTAAGTCTAAAAACGAGATGGGAAGGCGAATAAATCAATGCAATGCATTGCTCGTAAGCCCGGAGACCGGCCTGATATTTATAAAACCACGCTGCGGGCGGCTGTGAAGGCTATTATTATGCATACAGAATTCTCTGTAGCCTACATATTGCCTGATAGTTACTCCCAGCTTACAAAAATTAAACGGTGCGGCGGGCACCTCGGGAGACTTACCTAAATGCTACGTTTTAATTCGTGTTTCATTTTTATATCGTTATTACTTTCAATTCCACTTCCACTTCATGTTTATGCTGAAGAAGCTAAAGAACATGAAGCGATGATTGTTAGCGCTACTCGTTGGGAAACAGTGGGTACGCCAACAGCAAGTAGTATTTCAATAATTGGTTCTGAAGAGATAAAAAATAGTGGTGCAAGGACTGTCGTTGATCTTTTACGTGGTCGAGGTGGATTACAGATTAGTGATCAATATGGTGATGGTAGTCGTGCGACTGTCAGCATGCGTGGTTTTGGTGCTAATGCACAATCAAACAGTCTGATACTTGTTGATGGTCGACGTTTGAATAATACTGATCTAGCTGCGCCAGCTTTAAGTACAATATCACTTAAAGATGTAGAACGTATTGAAATTGTTCAAGGCAGTTCGGCTGTGCTCTATGGTGACCAGGCAGTTGGTGGTGTTATTAACATTATCACACGCAAGCCTGAAGAGTTACGACTAGGGTTTAATGCAGGTATGGGCAGTTATTCTACACAGACACAAACAGCAAATGTTGAAAATGCATTTTCCAATGGTTTTTCATTTCGTGGTTCTTATCAACGTGTAGAAGGGGATAATTATCGTGACAATAATGAAAAGCTATATCGAAATGGGCTTGGTTCTATTGCCTATGATTGGAGCGCGGGTCGAATATTCTTTGAGCACCAAGATATCCGTGAGGATATAAATTTGCCTGGTGCTATTTTTGCGAATCAAGTTGCAATTGACAGAAAGCAAACTCGTTTCCCAACTGATTTTAATAGTACGGATACTGGTATCACGCGTGTTGGTGGTCGTTATGATATTAATGAAACTTGGCAAGTTGCTGCTGATTTCACTAATCGGCGTGCAGATATAGAAGGCATTGTAAGTGGTACATCGTTTGTTCAAGATCGTCATAATCGAAGTTTTAATCCAAGATTACGAGGCGATATTCCTTTCAATGGATCACATTTGAATATTATTGCAGGTTTCGACTTGGAAAATATTGATTATGGACTTACCGCATTCGCCATAACGGATAGCCAACAATTTGTTCGTAGTGTTTATATGCAAACAGTCATTCCAATATCTGATCAGATTCATCTGACTACTGGATTTAGACAGGCATGGTATAAAGAAAACATTATTGTTGATTTCAGTTTTCCTAATGGAATTACTTTACGTGACGAACAACTTATTCCTACAGCTGGGCTCTCTTATGAGCCTAACAAAAACTGGCGTCTTAACATCAAATATGAAGAAAATTATCGTTTTCCTTTAATTGATGAAGAAACAAATGTGCCTACTGGTGTTGTGGGGCTAAAGACGCAAACGGGTGAATCGTATGAAGCTAGTATTAATTGGCATACAGCTAATTATGCAAGTAAGTTAGCTTTTTATCACTTGGCGCTTGAAAATGAAATTGACTTTGACCCAACGGCAGGTGCTTTTGGAGGGGGCGCAAATACAAACCTGGATCCTACTGAACGGAACGGTTTAATTTTTGAAGCTTCTGCGTCTATTTTCGATTCAATAATTTTACGTGGACAGTACAGCTATGTTGATGCGGTTTTTGATAAAGGCTCAAATGCTGGAAATCTAATACCATTTGTTGCTGAGCATCAAGCAAGCGTGAGACTGGATTACGAAATATTTAATGGGTTTAACTTTTTTACTGAAGTACTGGCAACTGGTGAACGAGTTGCCTCTGGAGATTATGCAAACAGTGGCGCACGTCTTTCAGGTTATACCGTAGCAAATTTATCAGCAAATTATGATTACAAGGGAATCAATCTATCCGCCAGGTTGAATAATCTGCTTGATAAGGAGTACAGTGATGCTGCCGCAACAGCATTTAATCCTTTTCCAACAGTTGAAACAGGGTTTTATCCTGCTCCAGAGAGGAACTTTTTTCTTTCTATCGGTTATACTTACTAATAAAAATTTCATATTAAATAATATGTGGTTTAACTAATACTCGTAATTTGAGGAATAAGATAATGTTGAAACATAAAAATATATTTTTATTAATTCTCGTTCTTTTGGCTGTTTTATCGAGATTAATACCTCATCCACTTAATTTTACACCTATAGGTGCTCTCGGTCTTTTTGCAGGTGCTTATATCATTGATAAAAGAGTATGGTTACTGCCTGTTTGCGCATTATTACTGAGTGATTTTTTTGTGGGATTTTACGAGCCAATTGGCATGTTGTTTGTGTACATTGGGTTCGCCTTAAGTGCCTTTATAGGACGCTTACTACTTTCTGATAAACGCACATCGCTTAGACTTGGTGGAGCAGCATTATCTTCAGCAACATTATTTTTTATTGTTTCAAATTTTGGAACATGGGTGTCAGGAACATTATACCCAATGTCATTAGCTGGATTGACTGAATGTTTTGTAATGGCAATTCCGTTTTATGGGAATACCTTACTAGGTGATCTTTTTTATGTGGCAGTATTGTTTGGTCTTTTTGAAGGCTCACAAGTCTGGATGCAAAAGCGGAACATTACTCAAGCCGCTTAAATAAAACATAGAAGGAAACTATTCTAATGGGGAATAGATTGTCAAAAATCTATACTCGCACGGGCGATAATGGCACGACTGCCTTAGGTAATGGTGAACGCATTGATAAGTCTAATGTTCGTATTGATGTCATGGGTGATGTCGATGAACTAAATAGTCTATGTGGTGTACTTGGAGCAAGTGGTATTCCCGATGATGTCTCTGGTTACTTACTCAACATACAGCATCGCTTGTTTGATATCGGCGGTGAACTAGCAATACCCGGCAATGCGGCCATTGATCCTGTTTGTGTCGATAGGCTGGAAGAACTCATCGATACTTACAATGAAGACTTACCAGCCCTAAAAGAATTTATTTTGCCCGGTGGATCACTATCTGCGTCAGTTTGTCATTTGGCGAGGAGTGTGTGTCGACGAGTGGAGCGTAATTTAGTTGCTATGGGTAGAAATGAATACATTAATCCAGAATCATTGCGCTATATTAATCGGCTGTCAGATTTATTTTTTGTGTTAGCTAGAGCACTAAATCAAGAAAAAGGTGGTAAAGAAATATTTTGGGATAGCGAGCGATTAAAACGTTCTGTTTAGTTATTAATACTTTTTCTCTAGCTCCATTATTCGTCCTTCACGTTTCATGTCTAACTTGCCTAGGAATGACATGCCAAGCAGAGCAGTGACCGGAAAATCGCCTTCGTGCACGACACCCCTTATATTTCGCAACTCAATATTGCCTACGCGTACTCTATTTAGGTTAACTATATATATTTCATCTTTTCCAGAAGCGGTATAAGAAATTCCTTTTTTGCCAGTTAATTTGTAATCTATGCCGAGGCGCTTGGCAATATTACTATTCATTGAAACAGCGCTAGCACCAGTATCGATAACAAAGCTCACAGGAAAGCGATTGATGCTGCCATTAAGGCTATACATACCGCCGCTATCGGGAACTATGATAAGTTTTTCACCGGTAGTAGGTTTTTTAGCACTGTTAGTGCCTATATGAGTCCCTAGTGTATAGACTTCTTGGTTTCCTTCTATTTCAATAATCGCTTGCTTGCTATTAGCTCCGATTAGCAAAGCCCCTTCGGGGCTAACTTTACCTTTTTTTAGTACACGTTGTTTTCCATCAATTGTTACAATAGCTTTGTCTTTAAAAAGACCATTAATAACGATTTTTTCTACAGCAATTGCAGAGAAACTTACCAATAACATTAAGAAAGACAATGGAATTATTATGTTAATCAATTTAGACAAGTCCATAAAAACATATGATTTAAGCGGTTAAATTGTTATTTATTTTTCAATTATTAAATGTAATGATTTGGTCAATTATTCTTATATAAGTTCTTTAAATTAAATGATTATTATTCTAAAGCCTGATTCAGATAAGACTAGCACCGAATATACTGATTTGGTGGCCTATCTCGACAATCTACCGAATATTACGGTTCGCATGCACGAAGAAAAGGGTGAGCAACAGCGTTTGACAGAGTTTTATCTGGTTGGCGACACCATGCCGCTTGATGATGCGCATATCAGCAATTTCCCCCTGGTTGAAAGAGTAGTTCGCGTATCGCGAGAATATAGAGTCTTGGGGCGCCATAATGAAGATGTCCGTGCCAGTTACTTTGATTATAACGGCGTCCGCTTTGGGCAAGACGAATTCCATGTGTTTGCTGGCCTTTGCGCCGTTGATACACGTGAACATGTTGAAATTGTAATGCGAGCGTTAAATGAACTCGGATTAAACTGCACGCGGATGGGTGCGTATAAACCGCGTACAAATCCTTATTCATTTCAAGGCTATGGAAAAGACTGCCTGCCTTATGTGTTTGAGCTGGCAGGTAAATACGATATCAAGGTAATAGCGATGGAAATTACGCATGATATCCATATAGAGGAGATCAGTCAGGCGCTAGAACAAGCGGGAAACCCAACTGGGGTTATGTTGCAGATTGGTACTCGGAATACCCAGAATTTTGAATTACTCAAAGCAGTAGGTCGTCAACGACAATTCCCGGTGTTAATCAAGCGAGGATTTGGTATCACCCTGGAAGAGTCATTGAATGCAGCAGAATATCTTGCCAGCGAAGGTAATCACAATGTCGTTTTCTGCTTACGTGGTATGAAAACTAATATGGGAGATCCTCATCGAAACCTGGTTGACTTTGCCCATGTGCCGGTGGTCAAACGTTATACACATATGCCGGTTTGCATTGATCCATCACATTCTGTCGGTTCGCGTGAAGCCGGACCAGAAGGGATTTTAGATGTCATGCATGCTGCCGCACAAGGTGTCATTGCTGGAGCAAACATGGTGCTCGCTGATTTTCACCCTGATTCTACAAAGGCCTTGGTTGATGGTCCTCAAGCCTTAAAGATGAATGAGCTGGAATGGTTTGTGAACGATCTACAAATTGCCAGAGATGCATTTCTGGCACGCAAACAATGTCATGACAAATACAATAGTTAATCGCTTTAAATTGTAATTTCTTTTTGTTTGGGAATGGTCTTTATATTCCAGTTTTTAATGGACCAATCTAATAATGACTCAAGGTCGGAGTCAATGGCTTCAGGCGGTGGTGATTGTCCAAGAAAGCAGAGCGCATCGAAAATTACTTTGGGTGGATCTTTGAGATTGATTTCTGCAGCATGAGATTGTTTGCTCACTTTACTGCCATCTTTATTTGTCGCAACAGGCAAATGAAGATAGGTAGGTGTATGTACGCCAAGTAGTTTTTGTAAATATATCTGTCTTGGTGTTGAATCAAGTAAGTCTGCACCTCTGACGATTTCATTGATATTTTGTTCGGCATCATCAACAGTGACAGCCAGGTGATAGGCGAATAATCCGTCCGTACGTTTAATAATAAAGTCGCCAATATCTGATTCTAGCGATTGAGAATATTTGCCCTGCAATAGATCAGCAACCGAAATAGTTTCATTGTTTGTTTTGATGCGAATCGAACGGCCCGTCAGACCGTTAGCGACACCTTTACGACAAGTGCCTGGATAAGGTCTGTTTGCAGTCTTTTTACGAGTACATGCACATGTGAAAGTGCATCCTTCTAGATTTAAAGTCTCAAGTGCGGATTCGTATAGATGAGAGCGTTGGCTTTGAAAAACAATTTCTTCATCCCAAAACAAACCTAGAGCCTCTAGTTGATTAAGAATGACCTTGTCTGAATCAAGGACTGTTCTAGGCAGATCGACATCTTCAATTCGAACCAACCATTTCCCATTTTGTTGTCGAGCTTGTAGATAACTGCCTAAGGCGGCAATGACGGAACCGAAATGAAGAGGACCGCTCGGCGTTGGAGCAAAGCGGCCACGATATTCAGAATTAATATTCGAATCAGAGATTAAAACAAATCAACCTAGTTGACGTTCTTTAATTTCGTCTAGAGTCTTACAATCAATGCATTGTGTTGCGGTTGGCCTTGCCTCAAGTCTGCGCACACCGATTTCAATGCCACATACATCACAATAGCCATAATCACCACTATCTAAAGTCAGTATTGCTTCATCAATCTTACGGATTAATTTTCTTTCTCTGTCCCGTGTGCGAAGTTCCAGAGCAAATTCTTCTTCTTGTGATGCTCTATCACTTGGGTCAGGAAAGTTTGATGCTTCGTCTTGCATATGATGAACAGTTCGGTCAACTTCTTCCATCAGGTCGTGTTTCCACGTGTTGAGTATCTCACGGAAATGTTCTGTTTGTTCCGCTCCCATATAATCCTCACCTTTCTTTTCTGTATAGGGCGCAACTTTAGTTTTCTTGTTTGTTTTACTTACCTTGTCACTTTTTGTGTTGATCTTAGTTACTTTTGCCATTCCTTCATTTTTCTTCTTGGTAGGTTTAACGGATTGCTTTTTTACAACTGTTTTTTTCTTGGCAACCTTTTTCTTGGGGGGTGTCTTTTTAACAGTTGTTTTTTTCTTAGCCACTTTCTTTTTGGCGGCTGTTTTTTTCTTGGTCACCTTCTTTTTAGATGCTTTTTTAGTAGCGGCTTTTTTCTTGGTCACCTTCTTTTTCAAAGGAACCTTCTTTTTTGCCACTTTCTTTTTAGCAGTTTTTTTACTCGTTTTCTTCTTGGTCGCCATTCCAAGTCTCCGGCTAATAAAAATCAGCGTGCATCTATACCAGAAAGCAAGTATCGAAGCAATTTATGAATGATAAATATCATTCATAACTTCAACTCCGGGGATTCAACAAACATGCGTGTTGCCCCGGCCACAGCTACTGGCATAGCTAAAAAATTAATAACAGGAATCATGGTTAAAAGCATGACACCAGAACCAAAACCAAATGCAAGTTGGCGATTTAATCTGAATTTTTCGCGTTGCTGCTTAAAGTCAATATCATGATTCCCCATAGGGTAATCGCCATATTCAAGGGCTAACATCCATGCTGTAAACAAGAACCATATTAAAGGTGCTGCAACTTGAACCATCGGTATAATGAATAGTATCAAAAGAGGTATCGCACGGATAATGAAATATAAAACTTTTTGAAATTCAGACTTAATGGCATCAACAACTACTTTTATCAGAGCCTGCTCATTTATTGATGTGATTTCTTTGCCTGTTAATGATCGTTCTACTGAAGCTGCTAAAAATCCATTAAAAGGAGCACCAATAAGATTGGCAATTATTGAAAAACAAAAGAATACGATTGCTAATGAGATAATTACGAAAATTGGCCAGATCAGCCATGTTAAATATTCGAGCCAATCCCAGCGGGCCAAAAGCCCATTAATTAAATTATTAAGTGAGTCTGCGCCAAAAAGGATGGCTGTTGCAAATAATAAAGTGTTTATGAGCAAAGGAATTACGACGTAAACGCGAATGCCCGGTTTCAGGATCAATTTAAAGCCAGAGAGCACATAATTAAAGCCCAATTGAAATTGTTTCATGTCAATAAATCTTGTTAAACCAAAGAGATTGGCGTTTTAGGAGCCCATCCATCCTGTATATGGTCGACAACGACCGTGGTATATACACCACCACGAACATTGAATATTGCTGTCAATCTCATATAACGAGGTGATGTTGCTGCCACCAAATCATCCAGAATTTTATTGGTAACGGCCTCATGAAAAGCGCCTTGGTCTCGGTAGGACCAGACGTAAAGCTTTAGGGCTTTGAGTTCGACACATAATTCGTCCGGAATATACTCAATTTCGAGTGTCGCAAAGTCAGGTTGGCCTGTTTTCGGACATAAACAGGTAAATTCAGGCACATCGATCCTGATAGTAAAATCACGTTCAGATTTTGGATTTGGAAATGTTTCAAGTGTATCAGTAGCTTGGCTAGACATTCGGTAAAAACTCTCTTTGGTAGTAAAAAATCGAACGATAACATAGTTCATTTAAAATGTTATTACATGACTTGTCACTTATTACGTGTATAAGTAATTATATTATATATATCAGCAAGTTATTAGTATTATATAATGTTATTTATAGTTTTAATTTTGGTTTGGACAGCGACTTGAATCTCTAGTATTGTATCGCCCCATGCGATTGTGCAATATAAAACTTTCAGGCTTTAAATCCTTTGTAGATCCAACCAATCTGATCATCCCCGGCAGCCTTGTTGGCGTGGTTGGTCCAAACGGTTGTGGCAAATCAAACATCATTGACGCTGTTACGTGGGTAATGGGGGAAAGTTCTGCGAAACATCTTCGTGGCGAATCACTAACAGACGTCATATTTAGTGGTTCAAGTGCCAGGCAGCCCGTTAGTCAAGCCTCCGTTGAGCTGGTTTTTGATAATACTGAGAACAAATTGGGTGGGCAATATGCTAGCTACAATGAAATTTCAGTTAAACGTCAGATTAATCGAGATGCGGTTTCAACCTATTATTTAAATGGTACGCGTTGTCGACGCAGAGATATCACAGCAATTTTTCTTGGAACGGGTCTAGGACCTCGTAGTTATGCCATTATTGAGCAGGGCATGATTTCAAGGTTGATCGAAGCGAAACCAGAAGAATTAAGAGTATTTATTGAGGAAGCTGCCGGAATATCAAAATATCGTGAACGTCGTCGTGAAACTGAAAATCGAATTAGGCATACCAAAGAAAATATTGAGCGATTAACCGATATTCGTGACGAATTAGAAAAACAACTAAACCATTTGCAACGACAAGCCAAAG
>JGI20155J14468_10002025_pt1 | contig 15325 bp, 29 predicted proteins | sample COG_05_FD_14468 | JGI IMG/M metagenome (IMG submission 14468) | reverse complement strand
TTGTTTCCTTTTACGACAATACATTTGTCCATCATCATATTTTCAACTGTAACCCATTTTCCTTTGAGAAAAACTTGAGTGTGATTATTGGTAGTACTGTAAAAGTTGTCTGGCATGACATAATTTTTTGGTGATTTTTTTAATTGAATTTCTTTTTGAATTTTTGATACTGCACCTTCACGGTATATTGTTTTTAGAATTTCATCCAAATGAGATTGATCTTTACCTGTAACTGTTAATCTTGCATAGGAATGATCTTTTTTCTTTGTTCCAATATCAATTTCTTCAACATTAAACTCTCCTTTCAAATCCATAATTTTATCAAAAATCTTTGTTAGGATGGATGAATCTATTAAATGTCCACTAACTTCAATTTCTTGGGAGAATTTACTCATTTTCTTACTATTTCATAATCATAACTAAAGGTTTTACTCAAGTTTTGTTTACAAAACCCACACCTATGTCCCTTAGGTATCTTAGGTATGATTTTTCATAAATTATTCTGATTTTAAAACATTATTGGTAATGCACTTTATTATCGTTGATCTTGTCTTTGGGGGTAGTGATAGTTCTATCTGATCCTTTACAGTAATTTTTTCCCTTGAAATGCTTGTGAATTTTAATTTTAGCTATCTTAACACTATCGATTCCATATGCTCCATTGTGTTCTGATACTTCTTCACTAACAATGTGACAATTCATGGATACATTACACCACTTACACATTATTTTCATTTTATCCTCTTTCATACTATTTGTGTAAAAATCGTGCCCTTAAGCCTATTTACCCTGTCTAATTTTGAAATAATTTCTGATTTTTAAAATAAATAATCCCTTAATTCTTTATCATTATGGATAGAAGAGACATTTTGGTTTTGGTTTCAATTATGTTAGGAGCTGGAATTCCTGTATCATTGATGATTTTAGTCGCTAATGGAATTATCAAATTACCATTAAGTAATCTTGGAACAAACTAATCTAAAAATTATTTTTTAAATTTACAATATGAAAAATTTCATTTTATTTTTTTAATTCCAAAAATTACAATAGCAGGAACTGCAAGATACATTCCCAAATTCAACATAATTACAGAAATTCCAATACTCAAAACTTCTGATTCAGTTTCTGCATTTTCCATCAATGATAGTGTGGAAATCATCGGAGTGATTGCAAGCTTGACTGCTTCTTTGAATAGTGGGTTTTCACGCTCATAATCGGCAATAGTTGGGCTAAATGAATAGTAAATTTCATTGAATCCACTCATGAATGCTGAGCCAGATTCTGTATTTAGTAATTGGTTGTCACGAATTTCCCTAAGCATCTGAATTTGCGGAGCTAACTCTGAGCCGTAAGCTGTTGTTGCAATTAGACAACCGCCGCCTTCTTCAGATGATTGTTCATTTGAAACTACTTCAGTTTGAGTTGTTCCATCTTCAGACAAGGTAACAGGTTCATTAATTGTAAATGATTCTTGTACACATACATCATATTCAGGTACACAAACTTCTAGATTCCAAGTTCCATAAACCAAATCATCAGTAGAATCGATTTTATTGTCTACTATGTATGCAGGTTTACTTGTATCTATACTCCCAGGATAATTTCCAGGTGAACTATCGGGTTTTGTAGTTTTAAATGTAATTTCAGTAGATGCCGGTGCATCGCCAGTTACACGGTATCTAGTATAATCTGCATCTTCATAAATTTCTAAACTGTTAATTGTTAATTGAGTTATTTCTTCCATATCTTCTTCAGATGCATGTGCTTCTTGCACTAGAATTGTTCCAATCATGGCAACTGCCAGTATTACAATAATGAGGACATGGTTCATTTTATTTTCTAAGAATTACTTCTATTTAGATAATCATTTTTGTGCCTAAATTGAAGAATTTAGATGATTTATCACAAATTGATGTTTAAACAAATACAATTCAATTGCTTCTTGATTGATTTTTTCTTTTATTGGAATATTTTTTAATTTTTTAATTATTTTTGAATACATATCGAGACATTTTTTATGATCTTCGTCTGCTTGAGAAATCATATTTTTTGGAATTTTATCCATTGATTTGTAGTATGTAATAAGAAATGAGAGTTGTTGAATTCTGTCTAAAATTAAACTGATACTATCAAAAATAGTTTTTCCTTTTTTGCTTAGATCAAGTGGAGTATCTGAATCTATTTTGAATAAATTTGACTGAGTGGATAAATTCCTATAAAATAAAGTCAAAATTCCGTCAATTCCTTTCAAATAATTTTCCACTTGAGTATGAATTGTTAGATAATTTGTTTCCTCAATAGAATATTGAACAGGTGTAGTTTCATCATTTATTAGAATAAATCCTAATGGTTCTGAATTTGTTTTAGTATTCTTTTTAATAATATTTATCAAATCATCATCAGTACATTTGAAAATATTTTTCATTTCATCTAATGTTGAAGAAGTGACTTTTGTTAAATGCAGAAATATTTTTTTTTCAAGTTCAGGCTTTGTCATGTAAATACTTGAAAATCACAGGCTTTAAGGGATACAAAAATTATTATTAAAAATTTAAACTGGAAGAATTACTTTACCTTCAAATTTTTGTATATTGTCTTTCTCAAAAGCTTTTTCTAAATTTTCTTTTTGGAGTTTAGTTACACCTTGAACTATAGTTTTTGAGGAACCAGTGCTATCAACTAAAGCTAGAATATATCCACTATTGTCAGTCAAAATGAATCCTGCTGATTCGTCAACAAATGCATATAGATTCTCCTCACCCACGGGTTTCCATACATTGGATTTTGTATCAGTAAGTGCCAAAGCAGGCATTGCTTTGCCATCTGTTAGAGTATTAAGATATTCTCTAGCTTCTGCAACTCTTTTTTGACCTAATTTTAATGCCTGAAAATATTGCATATTCATCAAATTATTTGATTGTTATAAAAACATCACAAAAGATAGTTATAGAAACTACCTTCCCAGTAGGTATATTGCCGCTAACAAACCCCGTAATTATCAAATTAAATGAAATTACAACATTTGTTCAAGATAAATCCAAATTAACAGAAGTAGAAGTTGTTGAAATTAAGAAAATTTTCAAGGAACTTGTTAAAAATGGAGAAAGATACGATGTGGATGAAATTGAATTTTGGTTTGAAAATGAAGGAACTTGGAAAGTTAAAGAACCTAGAGTAAGAATTACTAATCTTTCAAGTTATGTTCAAGATAAACATCAGCAAACAGCACATCTTAGACTTATCTCTGATGATGATTGTAGTTGTGGGAATTAAATTTTTGTTTTAATTAAAAGTCTAGAATTAGTTAATTTTTTTCTAGGTTGAAAAACTATGTTCCCATTTGTTATAGAATAACTCTCTTTCAAACTTTCATCCTCAGGTAGAAACTCGTAAATGAATTTTCCCGATTTCAAATTATCAAGTAATTTTAATTTAAAATTATTTGTTTCATCAAGATTAATTATTTTTCTTTTATGAGATATAATTCTAGGATAAAAATCAAATTCAAATGTATCACAAATGTATTTTTTTAGATATGATTCATTATTTCTGGATTTAACCCACCATGCTGGAGAGATATCCATATAGAATTCAAATTCATCCATCACACTAAATGAGGATCAATAATATTTAATAATAATTTGTTAATTTGTGAGGAATTTACCACGATAGTTTTAAGTTCATAGAAAATTTAGAATATTATTGAATAATCGTCGAATTGCCTTATGTTTGATAGCTGTTTCAGCAATTATTGGAATAGTTGCCGTAAGTTCGGATAGTTTACCCCAAATATTGATCATGCCATTTTTGGCCATTAGTGGTATTGGATTTGGTACAGGCATAGTCTTGTTGAATTACAAGGCAAAACATTCCAAACGTGATAGGAGTAAATTCAAAAGAACAAACACTAAATCTTGGGATACGTAATGTATCATATTGTATAAAGAAGATCAAAATAGATACGAAACAATATCAATAGAATCAAAAGTTAGAGAAGGGGTTTTTCACAAAGTTGTTAAAGATTTAGAGACTGGAAAAGCTGTTTCCTGCTCCTGTAAATGTTGGAGTAAAGGGAACAAACCTTGTTTTGGTATGAAAACAATTGGTTTTTCTGAATCTCATTAAGTTTCTAATTGTTCCAATAATCGTCCAACGATTTTAGAATTTTCTTTCCTTTCAATTAAAATTTCATCTATTCTTTTTTTATTTTTAGATGAATCTGAAATTATTTGGAAATATTCTTCATCTAGATCATTGTTAGTTTGGAGTCTTTTAATCACTTCAAACAATATTCCAATTACTTGCTTTTGAGCATCAATTAATTCGTCTTTTTCAGTTTCAGACATTTTTCTATTTATCTTCAATAATCTTTGTAAATAATTCTTTTAATTTTGGATGAGTAATGTCTGCTTTTGCAGTCTCTAAAAATGGAGAAATATCTTTTTTAGATAAACTTGATTTTTCATATATTTTTGCCTGTAATGCCATTTCTAACCTATCTATTTGATGGACAATTTGAGATTCACGAGATGTTTGTTTTTGGTATTCTTTCCAAATTTCTGCATATTGTAATTTTATGGAATTAGGTAATTTTTCAATTATTTCAGAAAATGCATTATTTTCTATCTGTTCTTTTTCATCCTTACTAATTTGATCTGGTGTTAAATCACCAATTTTGGATTCAGCTAAATCATGTAATAATACCATTTTCAAAATTTTTTCAGAATTATAATTTTCTAAATCAGATATAATCATGGCCATAATAGCCATAGAATAACTATGGTCTGCAACTGATTCTGGATGTTCTATGGATAATTTATCTATCCACCCTTGCCTAGAAATATTTTTTAAATTTGATGTATTTTTAAAAAAATCTAGAAGCGTCATAAATTATCATATTGTTTTAGCCTAATGAATTTTGAGTTTAATTTTTCGAATTGTATAATAGGTAAAGAAAAATAAGTAAATTATGAAAATTTATACAAAAACAGGAGATGGAGGAAATACCGGATTACAAGGAGATTTTAGAATTGCAAAATCCCATCCACGAATTATGGCTTATGGGACAGTGGATGAAGCAAATGCCACAATTGGAGTTGTATTAACCAACACATTAGATGACGACATTACTGAAATTTTAAGCCAGATTCAAAATGATTTATTTGTACTAGGTTCTGATTTATCAAATCAAAATCTAAACGATCTAAAAAATAGAATTTCTATAAAAAATGTGGAAACATTAGAAGAAGCGATAGACAAATTTGAATCGGAATTACCTCCAATCACAAATTTCATTTTACCTGGAGGAAATATTGCTGCAGCACAAATACATCAAGTTAGAACAATTGTACGTAGAGCAGAAACTTTAGTAGTAAAATTAAGTGATAAAGATGAAATTAATTCAAATTGTATCAAATACCTTAACAGATTGTCAGATTTGATGTTTGTAATGGGTCGTTTAATCAACAAACGNAACAATGTTGAAGATATTATTTGGAAGCCNTAAAAAGACAAACTTTAATGCCTCATCTGAAGTATTTTTTTTTAGTGCCAAGGTAGCTCAGCCTGGAAGAGCACTCGGCTGAAGACCGGGCTGTCGCTTGTTCAAATCATGCCCTTGGCACTCTTGTTTTACTTCAAATCATAACACAATAACCTGATCTTTTAGGCTCAATATCTCCTAGTTTATGATCTTATGATTTGTAATATTTTGGGTTGTAACACTGAATCTTATTTCAAAATACTATATTCTCACTACCATAATTCAAAAAAACCATTTGCTAAAGAGATTATGAGAGTATGTGAAAATCATGCTAAAATGATTGCAGATGAAGATACTAGAATACAAGTTAAGGTATTGAATTGAGAAAAATAGAAATCAAATTGAAAGATAAGGATTATTTTGATTTTCTCAGTATCTCCATTGATCAAAGAACTGTCTGTAGAAGATAATTTAAAAAATATTATAAAATACCATCTAATAATTTATCGAAATAAAAATAAAATAAAGAATAAAAAATTATTCTGATAGATAATTCACAACTATGCATCAATTAAATTAAAAAAGTTTTTGCCAGAAGTGGATTTTTCAAGAACACATTTGACATGAAGTGTTTCAGAACCAGAATTAATATCATCTCGGAGTTTTTGATTTGAAAACTTTTTTACAATTGCAACACGAGTAGTGTGAAATTTATTCATTTGATTTCCATCAATTGAAAAATTTTCTTTCATAGTCAATTTTACACCTTTTGTAACTTCATCACCCTGAGTATAATGGGAATCCTCAATTTGTGTAATTGTGAATGATTGACCATCAATTTTTGCTAATGATGCTGAATTGGTAATTGTTTGGTAATCTGCTAATTTTGCTATTTTCTTTCACCTCCCATCTTCAAAGATTATGTGATAAATCCAGATAAATTCATTGAAGAGTCAATTATTGACTATAGTGTAGGCAATTTTCAATTTTAATAAAAACTCCATAGAATCAAATAAAATAAATCAAACAAAGGAATTTTAAAAATATGATTGAAAAAGAACTAGAACAATGGGTAAGTGAATTTCATCCTACTGTAGAAAAAGAGATCATAGAAGTATTGAGAGCTAGAGTCCAATATGCAATATTAGATGAATTAAACTACATGGTTTCAAATCAAATAGGAACTCCAGATGAAGTAAAAAAGATCGTGTTAGAGGAAATTACTGAAATTACAAAGGAATCCATCGAATTAGATGACGATGTTCTCTAAACTATGTTAAATAGGACATAATGCTTAAAAGCGACACTATCGCAAGATTTTCGATATTAATGGCTGAAAAAAAAGTAACAAAAAAGGCAACTGCTAAGAAAACAACTGGAAAAGCAAAAAAAACCAGTAAAGCAAAATCTAAGAGCAAAAAAGTCAAAAATGAGCCTAGTGGAGATAGCGGAATTGTCATAGTTGATGACGATATTGTAATCGATCAAGAAAAAGTAAATGAAGAGAGAAGAGCCTATCTAGAAGAAGCAAGATCTCAAGAAGCAACTGACTAGAAACAATTAGTTTTGAGCAGGATTCAATCAAACTAGAAATCTTTATCATATTGGATAGTGTAATAGTTCTGTGTATTCATTATGTTTGATAACAGTAAAACCTGGAAAAGTAGATTCTGTTGTTGAAATAATAAAGAAAAAGAGAAAGATAGTCAAAGAAGTAATGGTGGTTACTGGCAGGGCAGATATCAGCGTGATATTACAAGGAAATATGGATCAAATCAATCAGATGGTAATTGATTTTAAAAAAATTAAAGACATTGTAACTACTGAAACGTTAATTGAAGTGGAGGTGGATTTAGGATGGTAAGAGCAATAATTCTAGTAAAATCGCCAAAAAAACTAATTGCGGCAAGATTAAGGAAATTAACAAAGGTTTCAAACTCTTTTCCAACTAGTGGTCAATTTGATGCAGTTGCAATTATTGATGTGGAGAAATTAATAGAAATAAAAGAAGTTACAAATCAAATACAAAAAATTTCAGGAGTTGAAAGAACAGAAACAATGGTTGAGGTTCAATAAATAAAAATAAAANAAACAATTGATTTTTAAAAAATTTACATGGTAATTGATTTAAGTAACTTTAACACATATTCTTTGTGAACATCAAAAAAGTTGGAAATGTCATCTTGGCTGTCAATGATTTAGAAAAGTCCATACAATTCTATAATGAAATTATTGGACTTCCAATCAAAAGCCAAAGAAGAACATGGGTGGATTTAGGTACATCAGGAGCTTTGTTGAGTCTACATCCTGCATCGCTAACTGCACAGCATATTGGTAGTTCTATAGAAAATGGAATAAGTATAGGATTCTTAGTAGGGGATTTGGAATCATCTCTGGAAGAATTAAAGGCACAAGGGGTCACAGTACATCGAGACATTGTCGAAAGAGATGCAGGTAAAAATGCAGTGATTTTGGATCCTGACCAATACATGATTTCTTTGTTTGAGCCAATCTATGAAGATAGAGTTCAGCAAACAAGTGGATATCAAGGATTTACACCCGCATAGATTGTCTTTATACAAGACTAATCTCAAAATTTCTTTTTTAAATAATTAATTTGAATATTATTTATTCAATTTTTCAAAATGAATTTTTCGAGAAACAATAATCTTTATTGATAATACTATAAGCAATCCAGAAATCAGTACAATAACCCAGTCACTTTGTTGAAAAGTTAAGAAAGAAGTGCTAAAAGGTGCAAATAATGGAAATGCAGAGCCATTTCCTATCAATATGTCAAAGGATATGTGAGATATTACGGCTGCAAAAGAAATCACACCCAAAAAATAATCTTTTTTGCCAAATAACATCATCATAACAATAATGATTAAAATTGCAAAAACAAAACTATGCCCCATTCTAGCAACATTTTCAATTCCAAAAAATTGTATTAAATGATCAGCATCAAGTAATATGGCAAATCCTCCTGATGCTATAATATATCGATATGCAAGAGTAGGTAATGCAACAATCATACCAAATCCAATATGCCCTAAAACATGTTCAATTGAAGCACTTTGTAGAATTTGGAGTCCAATTTTACTATCTTTTTGAACATCATCAGAAAAAAAATCTAAAGAAATTCCAATTACAGAGAAAGATAAAGACAATAGACCATATGCCAAACAGGTCTTAACCCAGAATTTGATATTATGATTTAACACAAGATATTTTAGAAAATCAGTATTATTTAATCTCTAATTATGACATATAAAATTCAGATGATTTTTTTAATTTTAGAGATTATGGGTTCCAAATGTTTTTCTTTTGAATTTATGGATATGTAAAATGTAATATCCTTTTTATGTAAAATTACAATGTTAACTTTTGAATGTTTCAAGATAACACTATCTAATTTCCCAACAGAACTATCGTTTACTTGTCTCATAGAAATTAATGTTGAAACAATAAAGAATTCATTTTTAACTTCTTCAGGATTAAGAAGGGGTTTAAGATTAGGTTTGATAGTTCCAGTTAATGTTCTACCATAAGAATTGATTACACCAGAATATCGGATATTGTTAGATAATTTTAAAATTTGTTGACATTGGATTTTATATTTACCAACAGTATCTCTCCATTTATCTGAGGGAGTTTTAGCCATGCTAAAAAATAAAATTAGATTGTAATAAGGCTTGTTACTTTTTTAAATTTTAAAATTATTTTTTTAAGGATTATGCTTATCGTTAGGTCTATTTTTTAATTTTTTCTTTAATTCTAAATTTTCTTTAATTAATTTATCATTCTCAATTTTCAATGTTTGAATGGAATTTCTACCAGTGAATAGTGGGTGTCCGTGTGGTACAATTGGAGATTCTGGAGAAATCAAACCTGAAGCATATTGTTGATACAATTTTTGAAAACCTTGAAGTTTTTGATTAAGAGTTTCATTATGGTGAGATAATTGTGGTTTCATTTGATTGTGATGAGTTGGGGACAATGGATGATTTAGTCCTGGAGGTAGTCTTGGAAATTGAAGTGCCATATGTGGTGTGTTTGGATTTAATCCATAAAGGTCTTGTAAGTGTCTCATTACCATATTATCCATACTATCTGTCTAAATTTGGCATATTTTACGCTTACTTTCAGTCATTTGATATACCAATGAGTCTAATTTGAGTCATTTTTGCTCAAATTGAGTTGATCGCAGATCCTTATAGATTCCATACTTTGATCGAATATATTCATGGCTGAATCACAAAAATCTTGTTTACGTTGTAAAAAAGATATCAAAGAAGAGGAATTGCACAAAATTGTAATGTATGTAGTTCAAGAACAATTTACAGAGCATCACTATGAACATGTGGAATGTCCTGAAAAATTTACAGTTTGATTAATTTTAAACTATTTATCCATTGAATTCAAATACTTGGTATATATCTCCAGTTAATCGAGAACGATATTTCCATTCATCATTTTTCCAAATTATTTGTTGAAAATCTTTTTGTGAATTTGGATGAAGTCTTTTGCAAACATCTGAACCAATTAAAATTTGATTAGGTTTTGCCATATTTTGAATTTTTGCTGCAATATTCATTGCAGGTCCCATTAAATCAACATGAGAATTAATTTCATCAGCACCATATCGTACAACAATGTTTTGTCCAAAATCAACACCAATTTTGACCATCAAATCAGGATAATCATATTGATTAAGTATGGGGTTTATTCCCTTCTGAATGACAGTATTCATTGATTTTGCACAATTTACTGCATTATCTGCAGTAAGCAAAGAATTACCTTCAGCCACAAAATATCCAATAACAGCATCACCTACAAATTTCAAAACATAACCATGATGTTGTCTAATTACTGCGGCCATTTCTTGTGCAAATGAACTAATGATAATTGCTATTTTTTCGGATGGCATTTCCAAAGCCATGGTAGTGGAACCTACCAAATCTACATACAAAACTACCATGTCCAATTTAGAAAATACATGTTTTCGAAGATATGCTTCAGATTCATCAACAATTCCTGAATACTCATAGCCTTTTTTCAAAGCACCCCAGACTCTTTTTTGAGTCTCCAAAATCATAGATTCTGAATCTACAGCCTCTTCAACATTTCTACTCAGTAACATATCCACTACAGTATTTTCATTATTTTCTTCANTCATTTTTTATTATCAATCCAATGGAAAATCAATCATACAGTGNGTACATTTTCCTCTANTTCCCTTATAGCCATCATCATAATACTCTACTATTTGCCTGTTACAATTTTGNCACAATATTTTTGATTTCTCCATGCCTAGAACTAGTCATTAATCTATTTAGATATTGTTGAGATTTAGTGATATGTANNATAATTATGAAATGTAAATTTTATGAATGATGAAGGTTTAAGGATAAGAATTATTGGGTATTTTTGTGCGATTAGGATCAAGATCACCAGACGAATTCATACAGGTATTAAATAAAAAAAATGAAATTATACAGCAAGAGATTCTATCAAAAATTTTGGAATTAACAAAAACAGTAGATGTCAAAGTAATGATGGGAGATTCAACGATAACAGAACAAAAAACATTTGATCCTAAACAGATAATCAATTATCTAGAAAAATTAAATCAGCAATTAAATGATTGGGAATTACAAGATGTATCAATTACAAATAATGAGGATCTAAGAAGAGTATTTACAAAATTTGAAATTGTTGAAGGGAACTATATAATATCAGGACATATTTCATTACAATTTCATGTATTACTATTCTATAAACCACTTCAAAGAGTAATAGATTGTCAAAAAGAATTAGCAGAAATTGTAGATACTACCAAAAACAAAGAAACAGAATTATCGGATAACAGTGATCAATTTGTTTTAAATAAATTAAAGGAAATGGGATACAAAGATTTTGATCATCAAAAATTATTTGAGGTGTTTTATGATGATGAAGAATTTAGTAAGAAAATATATGCAGAAATAGAAAAAGAAACAGGAGAAGAATTTAAAAGATTGATTGAAAAGAAAAAAGAATTGTTTAAGGAACTAGATTCATTGTTAGTTGAAACATATCAAACTAGTTCTGTATTAATTGATGATACAAGATTAGTTTCTGGAGAAGAAGGATGTCTATGTACATTAGATATTGAATTTATTAAAAATAATAACAGAGAAGGATTGTTTGATCCAAGAAAAATGTCAAACACGGTAAAAGAAAATATTTTAAAAAAATTAGATGATTTAGAAATAATAATTAAAAACTAATTCTAAAATAGAATAATTAAAAACAATAATTATTTTCAAATAGTAGTTCCAAACACCAAATAAACTAAATTTTAGAAAGGATATTGAAATATTGTTTAAAATTACGCATAAAAATTTGAAAATTTATCGATGAACTCAAATACTACAAAAAAGGAGCAACATCTCCAATGAATCCATCATATGACGAAATACTAAAGGCAAATGCATTGCGAGGAAATGTAATTAGAAAAACACCTTTAATTCATTCACCCACATTTAGTAATTTAACAAATTCAGAAATTTATCTAAAAGAAGAATTTAGACAAAAAACAGGTTCATTCAAAATTAGAGGTGCTTATTATAAAATTAAATCATTATCTGAAGAAGAAAAAAAACAAGGGGTTGTAGCTGCATCTGCAGGAAATCATGCCCAAGGGGTTGCGTTAGCATCATCATTGGAAAATATATCATGTACAATTGTAATGCCAAAAAATGCATCTCCTGCAAAAGTTGCTGCAACTAGAGGTTACGGAGCAAATGTAATTTTAGAAGGAGTGAATTATGATGAATCATATTCAAAAGCAAAAGAAATTTCTGAAAAAACGGGTGCCACATTAATACAAGCTTTTGATGATCCTCAAATAATAGCAGCACAGGGAGTTATTGGATTAGAAATAGTAGAAGACTTACCAGATGTTGAAGAAATTTATCTACCAATAGGTGGGGGAGGACTAGCTGCAGGTACAGTAATTGCAATAAAAGAAAATAATCCAAATGTAAAAGTGGTTGGGGTGCAGTCAAAATCATTTCCTTCTATGTATGAATCTGTAAAACAAAATACACGAACATTAACTGGTGGGGAGAGAACAATAGCCGATGGTATTTCTGTAAAAATGCCTGGAGAAATAACTTTTAACATAATCAAGGAATTGATGGATGAAATTGTTTTGGTGGATGATAATGAAATAACAAAAGCTATGTTTCTACTAATGGAAAGAATGAAGTTTGTTGTTGAACCAGCAGGTGCTGTAGGTCTTGCATATCTATTATCAAAAAAACCATCACCTGGAAAAAAAGTAGTAGCAGTGTTAGCAGGAGGTAATGTGGACATGTATCTGTTAGGCCAAATTGTGGATAAAGGGTTAGCAGCAATGAGCAGATTATTGAAATTATCCGTTTTGTTGCCAGATAGGCCTGGTGCATTTAAAGAAATTGTAGACATAATCACTTTAGCCAATGCAAATATTGTTGAAGTCGTACATGATAGATTAAGTTCGGATGTAAATGCTGGTTCTGCATCAGTAACTCTCAATTTAGAAACACAAGGAAAAGCACAAGCTGAATCTTTGATAAAGTCACTTGAAGAAAAGTGTGTTAAATTCAAATTACTAACATAAAATAATTAGAAATTATGCCACTTTTTTGTAAACAATGTAAAGGACGAAGATTGCCCAAAACAAGCAAACCTGAAAACATTACTTTATGGTTATGTGAAAATTGTAAGAATTTTGTAGATTCTAAGGATTTCATTGTTCGAGAAGCTGAATCTAATGAATATGACAAATCTCAAGAAGACTATCAAAAATGGGTAAAATCAATTCCACCAACGGATGGTACTAAAGACTCATTTCGATACTAAATTAAACTAAAATGTTATTTCAATGCCTAAAACAACTAATTGAATAAGAAATACCACACCCAATAAAGCAGATCCTAAAAGAATTTTAAGAATTTTAGACACACTACATTAGATATTTTTAGTGCATTTTAATGAATTCATTAAATGGCAAAAATTTTGGGAATTATAGGTGGAGGGCAACTTGGAATGATGTTAACTGAAGCAGCAAAAAAAATGCCTGAACATATATCTCAAGTTATAGTATTAGATCCAAATCAAAATTGTTCTGCTTCATTAGTTGGTGCAAATCAAATAGTCGGAGATTTTAAAGATAAAGATGCGATAATTGAACTATCAAAACAAGTAGACATCATAACATATGAGATAGAATCAGGAGACAGTGATGTTTTAAAATCTGTTGAAAATAACGCTGAAATTAATCCATCACCAGAAACCCTAAAAACAATTCAAGATAAATTTTTACAAAAAACATTTTTACAAAATAACGGCATACCAGTTCCAGAATTTATCAAAGTGGAAAGTATAGATGAAGTCAAAGAAGGGTTAAAAAAATATGGATATCCAGCATTACTAAAAGCTAGAAGAGATGCATATGATGGTAAAGGTAATTTTAAAATTGATTCAGAAAATGAAATTCAAAAAGCATATGATTATTTTAAAGGACAAAAACTAATGTTAGAAAAATTTGTACCATTTAAGATGGAAGTTTCAGTTATTGCTTCAAGAAATACTAAAGGGCAAATCAAAACATATCCATTAGTTGAAAATATACATGAAAAAAATATTTTGCGTGAAACAATTGCTCCAGCTAGAACATCAAGTGAAGTTTCAAAGAAAGCTGAAAAAATTGCCAATAATACAATGGATGTATTGAAAGGTGCAGGAGTTTTTGGAATAGAAATGTTTGTTACTCAAGATGATCAAATAGTAATTAACGAGATTGCTCCCAGAGTACATAATTCAGGTCATCACACATTACAATCAAGTAAAACATCTCAATTTGAACAACATTTACGAGCAATTTTGGGACTGGATTTAGGCAGTACCGAATTGATTCACAATACCATAATGTACAATATTTTGGGAAATTTGGGTTTTGAAGGAGAGTATAAAAAAATAGAAATTTTACAAAATAATGTATTTTTAAAAATGTATGAAAAGAAAATTTCAAAACCATTAAGGAAATTAGGTCATTTCAATTTAGTTGGAAATGATAATCAAACAATTGATCAATTATTAGATGAACTTTCTCAAATCAAAGATAAGATGACAGTCAAATCTATCTGATTGGTTTTTATGTTGTGATTAGTGACTTCTACTATGGCACTAAAAGCAGCAATGATACTGGCTGGAATATCCATCGTATTGTTAGTACTGTATGGTGCAGATGTTGCAGTTTCAATGGGAAATACAGACAAAGAAGGATTTTTGCCCCTAGATGACATGCAACGTGGTATGGGACTAGGCGGTCCAGCAATAATTTTACCAATTATAGCATTCTTCATTGCCCTTAGAGAAAAATCAAAAGCATTAGGAGGTTTGATCATAGTTTCAGGAATTTTAATTATAACTGGCGGATTAGCCATGATTGCAACACCAGCTCCTGAAGGAGTAGAAAGAAATCCTTTGATGTTATTTGCACCAGCAATAATTCAACTTGCATTGGGCGCAATTAAAATAGTAAAATCCTAAGAGGATTATATTCATGCCAATTTGTGTTAAATGCAGCAATGATGTAAAAAAAGTGTATGATTGTGATCATACAAAATTTGAAGATTATTGTGTAGAATGTTATACGGAATTACACTATTACATAACGGAGAATAATAAAGACGAAGATGTTAACTGCTAGAGAAATTGCCATCTACGCATTAGGTAAAACTGAAGGAGTCAATTCACTTGCAGAAACACTTGGAAAAGGCATGGATGATGAAAAATATATTGAATCCTGGA
>JGI20155J14468_10002007_pt1 | contig 15391 bp, 13 predicted proteins | sample COG_05_FD_14468 | JGI IMG/M metagenome (IMG submission 14468) | reverse complement strand
CCACAACAGAAAGGATTAATAAGGGGAAAATGTTTGTGATGCTATTTTTAGCTAGGAAGGAATATTATTTTTTCTCTCTCCTCTGCCTTTTCTTGGTGGAATGATGACAGAGACAAGAAAGAGATACAAAAAAAGGACGAAGAGGGGGGAAACCAAATCTCCTCTCTTTTTTGGTGTTTTGAAACTAAAAAAATTAAACGGACACAAAAAGAAAAAGAAGAGATCCGAATTAGTAGTAAGTATGAATCCACCTAATCCTTCGTCTCATCAGTATCACCAACCGGGACCACCGATGCACAACGGAGGGTATCAGCAACAACAACATAACGCTCCGGCTCCTGCGCCTCCACCGGGATCATCCGCAACAGCCGGGTATCCCTCTTCTGCGCCTCCGACGGGGATGAATTTGCAAAATAATAATTCTCCTTTACACGCGCATCCGCAGGCACCTCCGAGAGTCCATTTCGGTGGGACGCCTCCTCCACCAACATCGTCGTCGACTTCGACGAATACCGGGTTTCGAGGAGGAGCGCAGCAGCAGCAACAACCGCCGGCTTCGTCTTTCTCGTCGTATCCTCAGCAGCCGCCCGGGCAGGCGCAATATCCTCCGTCGGGGATGGGTGGTCAACCACCTTTACAACAACAACAACAACAACAACAACAACAACAACAACAACAGAATTTTCAATCCGCTCCTCCAGCGGCGATGGGAGGAGGTATATCGCAAGGAAGCAGCAGATACCCAAACCCAACGCCGCAAACAACGACGCAACAAGGGTATCAACAAACACCGCAACAGCAAGAGAATGTTGGTGGTGTTGGTGCGAGGACGTATCCGCAGTATCCCGGGACAACGAGCAGCGCTCCGCAACAACAACAACCGCAGTACGGAGGAGGACAACCGCAACAACAGCAGCAACATTATCAGCAAGGGATGCCGAGTAGCGGGTATAATCCTCCACAAGCACCGCACAGCTTAAATCAAGGGTTTCAGCGGTACGGTCCGCAGCCAACACCACAGTCTGCGGCTTCTAAAATCGATCCTTCGCAGATTCCGAGACCGCGGCACGACTCGCACGCGGATCGAACTATTTTTGATACTAGAAACCCACAAACGGGTGCTCCGATGCACCCACCAGGAGCGACTTCGAATTTTATGGCGAGAGATGTTGGGAACGCGAATCCAAGGTTCATTCGATCGACCACGAGCACGATTCCAAATCAATCTGATTTGTTACAAACGTCCGGGATGCCGTTGGCGGTGTTTGTCAATCCTTTGGCGACTTTAAAAAACGACGAGGTGCAAGTTCCGATCGTAGATAACGGAGGAATGGGTCCGGTGAGATGTTTGCGATGTAAAGCGTACGTGAACCCAGGAATGCGATGGGTGGATCATTTCCGATTTGCGTGCAATTTTTGCGCTCACGTGAGTGAGTGTCCTCGCGAATACGCGTGCGCTTTAGGATCTGACGGGAAAAGGCAAGATTGGATGCAACGTCCAGAGTTATGCCGTGGAAGCGTAGAATATATGGCTCCAGAAGAGTACATGGTTCGAGCGCCAATGCGACCAAGCTACTTCTTTGTTATCGATGCGAGTCCGTCGGCGGTCCAAAGCGGCGTGACGGTATCGGCGTGTGAAGTCATCTCTAGAACTTTGGATAACATTCAAGGCGGCGACACCGCGAGCGTGGGGATTGCGACGTTCGATGGTACCGTGCACTTTTACGCCATTCGCGGAGACGATGAGAACAACAACGCAAGCAACGAAAATCAGGAGAATGAAAAGCCGACGACGTCAAACGGCGCGACAAAAACGCCGAAAATGCTCATCGTTCCAGACGTGGACGATCCCTATGCGCCTCTGCCGAAAGATCTACTCGTGAATTTGAACAAGAACAAAGAAACACTTAAGACTTTATTGAAACAAATTCCAGAGATGTTTGCGAATTCGCGTCCATCGGCGGTAGCGAGCGGCGCGGCTATCAAATCTGCCATCGACGCTTTGAAGTATAAGGGAGGGAAAGTTATGCTCTTTCTCGGATCGATGTGTTCGGGTGGATGGGGAAAACTGGAAGTGCGTACGCACTCTGGAAATGTAGAAAAAGAACCTCTGAAAATTATGAAACCGGCGGAGAAATGCTATCAAGATTGCGCAACGGAAGCTGCAGAATATCAAATCGGCATCGACATTTTCGTGTGCGGTTCGCAACCTGTAGATTTGGCAACTTTAGGCGTTTTGACGAGAACAACTGGTGGCACATTGTATAGATACCCGAACTTTAACGTGCAGTTAGATTTTGCGCAGTTGCTGAACGATGTGCGATGGAACTTTTTGCGACCACAAGGCATGGAAGCGGTGATGCGGGTGAGAGCTTCTCAAGGTTTAGGCGTCGCCGAATACGGCGGATATTTCTGCAAACGCACGCCGACGGATGTTGATTTGCCAGTTTTGGATGGGGAGAAATCAATCATGGTCAACTTAAGATACGAAGACAAGTTAGTAGACGGAGCGGAAGCGTACGTACAGTGCGCCTTGTTGTATACGACGATGACTGGAGAGCGCAGAATTCGTGTCCATACGCTCGCGTTACCGGTGACATCTGTTCTCGGCACGTTATTTAGAAACGCAGACTTAGATGCGCAAACTTGCTTCATGGTTCGGAAAGCTGCGAATACACTTTTGGGTGGGAAACACACGATTGCAGCCGCAAAAGATGCCGCTTTGGCGCAATGCGTGTCTTCCCTTTACGCTTATCGTAAATACTGCGCCTCCAACAACGCCTCCGGGCAACTCATTTTACCTGAAGCGTTGAAGACTTTACCACTGTACACAATTGGCATGTACAAATCGAACGGCTTGCGATCAGAAGCTTCGGCGGACGATCGCGCGAACTGGCTTTTTAGGATGCTAAAGAGCGATCCGTCTGAAACGACGCCTTCGGTATATCCGCGACTGTTTCCGTTGCACTTCATCTTAGAGGACGATGGATTCCAAGCGAACCAAAAGCAGAGGCACGACGATGGTGACCAGGCGGCGAGCATTACCGATTCCTTTCCGCCATTTCCACCGTGTCAATGGCTCTCCGCTGAAAAACTCGACGGCGATGGCTTATACCTTCTCGAAGACGGCGGCGAGATGCTCGTTTGGGTCGGACGAAACTACCCGCAAGACCGGTTAAAAGAAGTCTTTGGTGTAGACACCGTAGACCAACTCGACGCTCGACGATCCATGCTTCCGCCAAACTTACCAAACGAAAGAAATAAACGCATGAACGCCTTCATCAACTCCATGCGTAAAGCTCGATCTGGATATTTGCGCATGCGCATCTTGAAGCGAAACGACGCCATGGAGACGTTGTTTTATAACCGCTTAATCGAAGATAGAAGCGTTGCGGGAATGTCTTACGTAGAGTTTCTCTGTCACGTTCACAGATTGATTCAAAACAAGTTCACTTAGAAAGAGAGAGAGAGAGAGAGAGAAATTGTAACTACTTATTATTAGAAGAAGAAGAATGAATGAATATACACCCCCGTCTCTTTTCGTTTTCACTTTTTCACATGCATAAAGAAGTTCGTTACATTTATAGAATACATATATAATAAGAGAGATCACTTACTTGTTTAAATCAAATCGAAGAAACAGCGTTCACTCTCAAATTGTTGTGCGAGATATAGCGCGGAGCAAACATGAAGATTGCGGTCGAGGGGTGTTGCCACGGCGAACTGGAAACCATTTACGCAGCCATGGAGAAAATTGAGAAGAAAGAAGGCATCAAAATCGACTTGTTGATATGTTGCGGTGATTTTCAAGCCATACGGAACAAGCGCGACTTGGAGTGCATGTCGGTGCCGATTAAATATCGCGAGATGGGGACTTTTTACAAGTATTACAGCGGAGAGTTGAAAGCGCCGTACCCGACTCTGTTCATCGGAGGCAATCACGAGGCGTCTAATTACTTGTGGGAACTCTATTACGGCGGTTTCGGAGCGCCAAATATTTACTATTTAGGACACTCTGGATGCATTAAGTTTGGCGATTTACGCATAGCTGGTTTGTCTGGAATATATAAACAGTACGATTACAGGAAAGGACACTTCGAACGACCGCCTTATACGCAGGATAAGCAAGTAAAAACGGCGTATCACGTGCGAGAGTTTGACGCGTTCAAGTTGAAACAGATTCGGGAACCGGTGGATGTGTTTTTGTCTCACGATTGGCCGAGAGGGATTGAAAAGTTTGGTGACATTCAAGATTTGTTAAGGAAGAAGAAGTTTTTGAAGGAAGATATACAGAAGAATCAGTTAGGATCGGTTCCTGCGATGGAGATTTTGAAACAGTTGAAACCGACGTATTCGTTTTCGGCGCATTTGCACGTAAAATTTGAAGCGATGATAAGTCACGAGAACGGAGCATCGACGCACTTTTTAGCCTTGGATAAATGCATACCACACGCACCAAATAGACAATTCTTACAGGTGATCGATTTACCGGAGAAGAGTTCGGATGGAGGGTTTCAATTAGATATGGAATGGTTGGCGATTACAAAAGCGAACCATGCTTTTCAATCCTTCACAAAGGCGCCGGCGAAACTTCCCGATTATGGAGTGCCGGAATCGGTTGATTTAACCAATTCAATTGAGTTTGTGAGGAACAAAATGGAAGGAATCAGGATGCCTGAATTTGTGGAGACGGTTTCACCGCACGATGCGAGCGTGAAGGCGAGACAACCACCTCCGGAAAAAGTCGAAAGGAACCCGCAAACGGTTCAGATGTTGGAGATGTTAGAGCTAGATTTTAAGTTAGACACGGGAGGAGATCATTTTGGAAACAAACCGTATTCTTCTTCTTCGGCGACGAGATATCGAGTTCCAGGCGCGGGGCCGTTTACTTTGCCGGGAACGCAAGGAATGCCTCCAATGGGCACTCAATACCCTCCACCGCCTCCTCCGCCTCCCCCTCCAGTCGTCAAAGATCCAGACGTTATAGACTTAGATGATATTTAGATTGTTGTAGGAATACAGATACGCGTAGTATTAGTAGCAAAGATAAATAACGCTGGAGGCTAAGAAGCTATGTTTTATTTGTTCTTTCGATGACTATCGTCGTTTTCGTCATCAAAAAAGTCGCCGAAATCATCCTCGCTCGGGTAGTTGTTGCTTTGATGTTGTTGCTCCTCGACGTAAGGATTTACTGCTCCTTGCCTTGGAGGATACGCGTCGTCTTCGCGCGCGAGGTCTCTATCGATAGTTCTTTTGTCTTCATTAGACAAAACCACAAAGTCCTCATCACTTTTCGCGGCGCTGCTGCTGCTACTTTTCGTCGACGGAGGCGATGATTCTTCTTCGCCACCCATGGCACGCTTTGCTAGCTCATATCCAGCAAAATTCATCGCACCTAACGGCGCAATCCACGCAATTCTAAATAGCGCGCCCTTAAACAAAGCTTTTGGACCTTCAGTTGCGAGAATGTTTCTGATGGTGACTAACATCGCCTCGCCTACGGGACTTCGCCCAGTCATCGCTCGAGTTTTCAACACGTCAAATGGCGTCGTGCACAAGGAACCAACTGCCCCGGCAGCGCCGCCAATGGCGATAAACTCGTGCGAAGAGAGCTCCTTTCCTTTGATCGAGCGAGCGAGAACTTTGAACTGCTCGTATGCGGTCATACCAATCATATAAAACGGAATTTCTCTCGTGAGCGTTGCCGCGGTACCGGCAAATAGTGGTCTCGGCCCATTCGTCGTCACGCCTTTCACCGCAGCTAAAACGTTCGTGTATTGTTGGGTTTGAAGCTTTTGTTTCAACACTTCGCACGGGATTCTCACGCACGTGCCTACTAATGTTCCCACACCTGCAGACATGCCTTGTACAGTAATCTCAGAAACGAACGGTAATAGCGTCAATGGGCCTAAAACTAATCTCGCCATCTCGTACGTTGCCGCGCGCATGCCGTGGCCAAAAAAATTCCCGGTGACGGACGGTAAGATGCCTTGATACAACGTTCTCACCCCGGCTGGATTTCTCGGAACTGATTTCAATATTCCAATCATCCCTGGGCCTTTTCCAACTGTAGCTTGGAGTCTCGTTTTAAGCGTATCTATCGGATGTAACGTGGATGTGGACATAGCCGAGGCGCACCCTCCGGCCAATGCGGCTTTCAGCGCCATCGAAAACGTCCCTCCTGAACCTTGAGGTTTTGCAAACTCTACCATCGTTGCCGCTTCAAACCACACCTTGGATGGATCGGAATCCATAGCCACCACATCTTGAGGCAATAACATCATAAAATTTCTAAACTGCCCGTAGGAAATGAATTTCTGGTTCCCGCTAAGCGCCATGTGTCGCAGCATAGCCTTCGCGTTTTCATCCGTCGCCGGTAACCCAAGTTTTGCCAAGGATAGTTTCACGTCGTTTTCTCGCAGCATCCCCGATCTCCCAACCGATAACGAATTGTACGCTTTTAACATTTTCGATTCGCGTTCGTTCATGACCGCTTTGAAATCTTCCCACGACAAAGACCTCGCGAAGTAATTCGGTTTCGCTCGGTCGAAGAACTTCTTGGCGTACCAGTTGGGTAGTTTCCTTCTCCGCATGACAAACTTCAAATCGTCCAAGGTCACTTTTCCAGTTTGCGTCACGTCTATTTCTTCTTCGAAGAATTTGAGTCCTTCCTCTTCCGTGTATTTGAAAAAATCCGCCACCGAGGATAATCTCTTCCGATCGGGATGATACTCCATGTGCTGCCTCTCTTCTCTGAGTTCCTCTAAAGCCGCTTTAAAATCGGGCAACTTGAATTTCCCGGTCTCTTCGTCCACGAATTGCTTTGGAATTTTCTCCTGAATTTGACGGAGTTGTTCGTTCAATTTCGTCGGGTCGATGACCGCGAGGAAGTTTACACGAGAGAATATATTCGCGCGGCGGTCGCGCTTCTTTTTCTTCTTTTCTCCTCCATCGTCGTCTTTTCTTCCTCTGCTTTTGTTGTTCTTGTTGGCGGCGTCGACGCCTTTGATGGTNAACGCTTTCATATCTGTGTTTTTCTCTGCCGTCTTTTCTTGTCGTGCGGCTGCTTTTTTTGCTCCTGTGTGTTGAGCTTCTGTACCCTAATTTTTTGCTTTCGACACTCCTCCTCCTTGGAGAAAGGAACAGAGAGAAAAAGGAAAATCGGCACTTTAGAATCACCGTTTAGAGAGAGAATAGAAAAGTCAAGATGGCCAAGTCCACGAACCACACGGCGCACAATCAGTCGTATAAAGCGCACAGAAACGGTGCGTGATTAAAAATGTGGAAATCTTTTTCGCGTCGTATTGTCGCGTCTTTTTGGTGGTCGATTTTACACGCGGAACCGGAATTTTTGCCTTGAGAGGGAGATTTAAGCGCTTAAATGAAACCGCGATTTCGGGTTGAGAGACGCGCTTTCGAAGTGGAAACGAAAAGTATTTCGCCTCGGATGGATGATTCGTGTTCTGTAGGGCGTGAATGCGTTTTTATATTGGACGTTGCGTCATTCCATGGGTGTCTTTCATCGCGTTTTCTATTGCATTTTTTAACCCTTTTCTTTCTCCAAGACACCACTAACTTTCGTCTCTCTTCTTCTTCTCTCCTTTCAAAATACTTTAGGCATCAAAAAGCCAAAGAAGCACGCGAAGAAATCCTTGAAAGGCATGGACCCGAAGTTTCTCCGCAACCAAAAGTTCTGCAAGAAGCACAATAAAGTGAACTAATCGGTCGCCGTGAGAGTTTCTATTGCCTGCGTCATTCATGATGGATACCAGGTTGTAGATACTCTTCTCGTCGCGCTCCTTCCTTCTTGGTTGCGGGTGGCGAAAGCGCACTGGTGTTTATATAGCTTCATATAATAGTAGAGAGAGAACTTAGTCCTTTTAGCACAGTTGTATGTTTTACAGATAACTATACGTAAATTTTGAAACATCTCCTTCTGGAAACAGTGATGAGCAACTGTTTGTTGTGTATACCTTCGCGCAAATAACTGGTCTTCACTTCTTTTCACACGGTCGAAAAAAAAAGTCCACAGAAAACAAAAGAAAGAGAGATCTTTTCAAAACAATTTACCGCTCACGAAACGACGTCTAAGTCTCGTCGTCAGTCGTCGCAAGAAAAAGAAGACAAACGCATTTGTACGCTATTCGTCATGGAAGCGTTGCCAAATTTCTTCGGCAACGCGGGAGGCCAACAGTCCGCGGAAGAGACCGGGATGGACGTGGACGGGGAAGAAGTCTTGTGCGTCATTCGATGCGGACGATTACATAAAGTTGAAAACAAAATGAAACCAGACCCGACGAAAGGGAAGTTACGCGTCGTTCGAGGGATCGATTCTTTAACTCGATTACAATACGGGGAGAGAAACCCGTCGACGCCTTTTGAACCGAGCGAGGATATCATCATATTTCCGCAAGAGTGTTTGAGCAAAATGATGAAACAACCAAACTGTTTCGCGTTGAAGTTCATCGAGGACTCGTCGAGAGATATGTACTTTTGGTTCCAAGAGAAAGGGGAAGAGGATGTGAAGAAAGAGTTGTTGCAGAAACTGAACGAGATGTTGAACCAAACGGAACCGACGCACGGTGGAGGAATGGGAGGAGGAGGTCATCAACCGATGGATGAGCCAGACTTTGAACAACAGTTGCGAGATGCCATTGCGGCGTCGCAAATGCCGCCAGATACTCCCGTAAGCGAACAGCAAGAAAACGGAGAACAAGAACAACAAACAGGACAACAGAAAGAAGGTGATGAGAAGAATGACGCAGAGATGGATATGGAGACGCCATTCGTGGGAGCTTCGAACACGGCGCCGAAAGCGCCGCAAAAGGAGAAAGACGCGACTACTCTTCCAGGCGGGGTAGGAACGAGCGCAACTGCGTCTGAAATGGCCGCCGCGATGGCTGCCACTATGTCTGGAATTCGAGTTCCAGCTTTTGGAGAGATGACTCCGCTCCAACAACAACAACAACAGCAACAGAATGGTGGCAGTTTAAGAGATGTTTTAAAGCCGGAGATTGTTGGCCCAATATTGAGAAACAAGGAAGTGCGCGACCGTTTGTTGGTGCATTTGCCGGAAGAGCACAGAGAAACGGCTGACTTAGAAGAGTTGATTCAAACGCCGCAGTTTAGATCGCAATTGGAACGATTTTCGGAGGCGTTGCAAACTGGACAGATGGATTTGGGTCAGTTTGGATTGAAAGCGGAGACAAACTCGCCGATTGCAGACTTGCGCACGTTCTTAAAGGCTATTCAAGAGCAAGTGAAAGAGAAAGAAAGCGAGGGTAAAAGTGGCGGCGCTGATGCGATGGAGTAAGAAGAGGACGAAGGAAAAGGAAGCGCGCAGATATAAAGCAATAATAAATAACTTAGAGTAATTAATATAACTACTACTGAATAAGATTAGACAATCAAAGATTCGATTTCGGTCTGAAGGATGTCAAACGATTCGTTTTCCTTCAAACATTCTTCCACGTAAGGTTCGCACGATTTCAAGAATAACTCGAGCTTTTTAGAGTTTAGTACGCGTTCTAAGTCCACCCCGTCGGATTTGTACGTTCTGAACTCGTATTGCGAAGAGTGTTCTGCTCGAGCGGGTGGCGAAACTTGAACACTTTTCGTTTCCAACTCTGCCGTACTTTGGATACCAAAATCGTGCGCAATAAAAAAGGTGTCGCTCTCGTTATCGTCATCGTCTATATCTTGATCTGAGTTGTTATCATCATCGCTATTTTCTTCATTTTCTCTCTCCTTCTCCATCTCCATCTCCAGCGCCGACCCGAGATCTACCCAAAGTTTTGGCTCGTACTCGAACATATACGTCTTCTTCGCCTTCGCTTCTTCCTCGGCTTTTTCCTCCTCAGCTTCTTTCTTCCACATCTCGCCGAGTTCTGAGGTCAATGCGAGTTCGAAATTGTTCCCGTCCCCGTACTTATCCTCCTCATTTCTTCGCAACACAAACGTTTCCTCGTTGAAAACCGTCTCGTTTTTCTTCTCCTCTTTTATCAGCTGTTCTTTCAAACAACAAAAATCCGAGATCGCGCCGCGGAATCGAACGTCTTTGAGTACCTCGCATTTCTTCACCTCTAATAACTTAAAAGGTTTCTCTTCGCTTTCCTCCTCGTCTGCGTCTGCGTCTGCTTTTCCTTCTTCGTCTTTGTCTTTGTCTTTTCCGTCGGTCAATACGTTCTGTTTCACTATTATATCCAAAGTGCCTTGGGTGAGAAAAAGAGAGCAAATATTTTCGGGAATAGAAGCGCCTCCTTCCTCGGGCTTTATTTCGTCACGAGTCTTTGTCTTACTCTTCGTCTTCGTCTTGTTCTTGTTGCTGTTGTTGTTCGAGAGTTTCTTCTTGGTGGTCGTCGTCGCCTTCATCGCTAAAACCTCGCTCTTCTTCAAGTTTTATAAGATTTCTAAAGAGAGGAGGAGGTAAAGGTGTGCTCGTCGTATTTTTTTCTGTTCGCGTTCTTTTTGTGTTGACCAAAAAAAAAGCTCTCCCCCTCGTTGAAAAATTTCTCTCTTCTTTGTTTTCAAAAACGTCTCACAGCTCTCGTCATTATTACACTACCCCGATTTATCTCTCCAACATCATGGTGAACGCACCGAGAACTGTGAAAGATACTCCGGCGAATGAGTTCGTCATCTCCTTAGCGCAATACTTTCGATCTTCGGGCAAGGTACGTCGTCGTTCAAACGCTCTCTCCTAGCGTTTCGTGTCACTCTTTGAGTTGGTCTGCCTTTCCTTTCCTTTTCCTGTCAAAGCGGGTTAACGAAGGGAAAACAAAGAGAGAATCGCAGATTTGTAACCCGTATCGCGCGGTTCCCTGAGCGCTTTTAGATGTGTTCGCGGGTCATTCGCATGCATTCATTGCGTATGGATGCTACGACGATCAGTTTGTTCGCTTTATGCGTTCGCGAGCGCGTGTTTGAGCGCGCATGAGAATCTCTGATTTTCGATTGAGGGAAGCCCTTCTTCGAAAGGCGGACAAAATGGTCTCTCATCGCGAACGCGCGCGTTCAAACCTCTCTGCACGCGACCGTGGAATGCGTTCATTCTCGATCGAATCGCGCGTTTAGTTATTTGTTTCGCGCAATACTCACCGATTTACTTCTTTTTTTCTCGAACAGATGGAAGTCCCGCAATGGGTTGATATCGTCAAAACCGCCACCTTCAAAGAGCACGCCCCGTACGACCCGGATTGGTTTTACATCAGATGTGCCTCTACGGCGAGAAAGATTTACGTTCACGGCAGAATGGGCGTTGGAGCGTTGAGAAAGTCGTACTCTGGTTCCAAGAACAACGGACACAACAAGCACCACCGCGCGATTGGTTCGGGTTCGGTGGCGAGAGCGGTATTGCACCAACTCGAAAGTTTAGGCGTGGTTGAAAAAGACGGTAAAGGAGGCAGAGTCATCACGGCTTCGGGTATGAGAGATTTAGATCGCATCGCTGGTAGAGTGAAGGTTGATCACAAGATGATCTAAGAAAGAGAGAGAGAGAGAGAAATTGTAGCTACTTAAAAACAACCTCGGCCTTTTGTTTTATAGCCGCGTCGGCGCAAACGAGTTGTCGTTCAAAAGCGGTCGCCCGATCGAAAGAGAGAAGAAAAAAGAGTGCAATAAAAGTACACGACGCATGTAAAGAGAGAGATTAGCTCCTCGCGGTGTGGTTTTTCTTCGCTTTCGGCGATAGAGTTTAGCGCTTAAACATTATTTGTTTGTAATGACCTGACGAAAGTCGAACCTTTTATCATATAAAAATTTTCTCACCATCTCTTTTTGTCCTTTTTGATTTTTTTTTCGACTTGCAATTTCCGAGAAGAAGAACTGAGTGAAGAAAGAAGACAAGACGACAGTTAATCTCGTCGCAATCATCTTCCTTCTTCTTCTTTAAAACAAGCGCACATTCCACCACCACCTTCACCACCACCACCACCCTCTCTCTCTCTCTCTCTCTTTCTCTCCGTCGTCCTTCGTAAAACATTCTCGCGCTTGAACACTCCCTCCTCCTCTCTCTTACTCTTCTCGTTTTTAGATTGAAAAAAACGTTTGACTCATCTGCAGAAGAAGAAAGAGAAGACAAAGAAGAAGAAGATTTTTGTACTCTCGATCGATCGATCGATATGGATAGTACGAAAATGAGTTCCGCGACGAAACGTCAACAACAGCGTTTGTTCCGAGTGTTCACTCGCAAGGAAGCCGAGGAGTCGTACAAAAAAGCCATCGAAGGCTTGACGACTGTTCTGTATTGCGAAGAAGATTTGGCTCGATATTTGCTTCACGCTTTTGGCGCCAAGACGAATAAAATACACGACGCGTATTTCGGCGACGAGGAGAGAACGAAACAAAAGTTAGGTCTGTTAACAGAAGAGGAGGAAGAACAGGCGGAAAAGAACGACGTGTTGAAGTTAGCGGTGGAAAAGAAAGAGAAAGAGAAAGAGAAAGAGAGGAAAATGGAACCCGCAGCTGTGGTTGCGACGGCGCCGCCGCCGACGAGAAGAACTACGCGCTCTGTGGCAAAAACGGCAAAGGCGGCGGTTGTTCCAAAGGAGCAAAAAGAGAAGGAGGTGCAAGTAAAGTGCGGAATTTGCTTCGAAGATTTTCCCGTGAGTAAGGTGTCGACTGCGTCATGCAGAGTGCATCCTTTCTGCGACGAGTGCTGGGAAGGCTATTGCGATTCGAAGTTGCAAGAAGGGAAGACTGGGATTTTAGACGTGCGCTGTCCGGATCACGGGTGCGGAAAGAGAGTATCGACGAAGAAGGTTTTACGTTTTCTTGGCGACACAGAGAAAGTCGCAAAATACCACGCGTTCGAGCTGGAACATTTTCTTGAGCAAAATTCGGCGGTGAAGCACTGCCCGGCGGCCGGGTGCGATCGTTTCCTACTCCTGGAGAACAAGGACGGATTGACTCTCGATCAGATTCAGTCGTGCGTGTGCGAGTGCGGGAAAGTTTTTTGCTGGAAGTGTCAAGAGGATGAGCACATTCCCGTGCGATGCGACACCGCGCAGCTTTGGATTGCTAAGAACAGCTCGGAGTCCGAGAACCAGAACTGGATTTTAACGTTTACGAAACCGTGCCCAAAGTGCTCGAGACCGATTGAAAAGAACCAAGGGTGCATGCACATGACGTGTTCGCAGTGCCGATACGATTTTTGCTGGACGTGCTTAGAACCGTGGAGCAAGCACGGCGAATCTACTGGCGGATACTATTCGTGCAACGCTTTCCGCACGACGGGCGCTTCAGATCCATCGAAGGTGAGCGAAAAGGAACGAGCGGTGAACGAGAAGAAGAGACTCGCCCGCATGGCCATTGAAAGATACTCGCACTATCACGAACGCTGGGCGTCGCACGAGGACGCGGAAAAACGGGCAAAGAAAGACATGGAAACTTTGATCGCGAAAAAGTTGGACGATGTGGGAAGAAACCACGGCGCTGGCCCGGGAGAAATGACGTTTGCCGTCGAGGCGCAGCGACAAATCATCGAGTGCCGAAAGCTCTTGAAGTGGACGTACGCGCACGCGTACTACGCGTACAACGAAGAAGAAAACGACGCCGATTGGAAAAGAAACAATCCATTCACGCAAAAACCCACGAAATTAGTGAAACAAGAGCAAGAGTTTTACGAATACGTCCAAGGAGAGGCTGAAAACCGTTTGGAACAGCTTACGAGGTTTATGGAAAGAGATCTCGAAGATTTCGGAAACTATGATCAAAGCGATTACGCCCAAGCCGTGGAGCATAAACAAAAAGAGGCAGAAGGAGAGAAAGATTTGCAAACTCCAAGAAACAAGGAGGATAGACCGATTATTTTGAGAGGAGATGGATTGTCTTTTGAGGAGTTCAAGAGGAAAGTGTGCGAACTGACGAGTTTGACGAAGAAATCTTTCGAAACTTTATCGAACCAGATTCACAAAGGTTTTGGATCATCAATTACCAATGGAACGCCACCCTTGGGAGTGAAAACGACTAGCGTCTCAAAGGACGACCCAATGGAGATTTAGTGAGAGAAAGAGAGAGAGTCGGAAAGAAATATATAATAACAGATACACGACGACGAGTAGAAACCACTTAGCAGCGAGAGAGATACACAGCGGCAGCGCAGAGCACCACAAATAGAAAGCGTTAATACGAGAGATACAAATAATATACCTTATTCGATATTCTTGTATTATTGTCGGAATACTTCAATTACAAACACAACTATTTCACGCGCTATAAACCTATTTATTGTTTGGTATTAAGATTTCTTCAATTTTCCTGCCATCTTCACGATAGGCGTTTCCAAGTCGTGTTCGCAAATCACAACTCCTTCTGGAATATCTAAATTGGCAATCTTAACGTTATCTTTCACGTTCATGTTCGATACGTCCACGAAAAACGCCTCTGGAATCTGATCGCTCCGACATTTCACCTTGATCGTCTTCCTCGTGTGACTCACAAACGCGCCTAGCTTGGTCCCCGGACAGTCATCCTGTCCCGTCACTTTCACCGGTATCGGTACTTTTACAATCGTCTCCGGATCGACTCGCATGAACGTGATATTATTCACCTGATTCTTATACGCGTGCATTTGTATTTGCTGCGGAATCGCTTTAACCGTCCGTTTCCCATCGTCCAAAACGATATCGATAAGTTTCGTTCTCAAACCATATTTCGTAAACTTTCGCAAAAGTTTCTCCACCTCTCTCTCGCTCACCGCGCACACTTCGCTCGTCTTTTCTATTTCTCCTTGCTTAAATACCGCGCACGGGATAAAACCGTCTTTGCGCGCTCTGTTCGCCGAGAGTCGTCCGGCTTTTTCTCGGTCATGCGCGATCAGTCGTAGTATTTTACTATTAGTATTAGTATCAGACGATGATGACGAATCTGCGGCGGAGTTTCGTCTCTCTTCTTCGTTCGATTTGGTGAACTCACCACCACCACCAAATTCTTTGTCTTCTTCTTCTTCTTCTTGTTGTTGTTGTTCCCTCAGAAGATGAAGAGAGGATGAAGAGAAACCTCTCGCTCCATTTCCTCCTCCTTCTCTCAGAAGCGATGTCCGAGACAGTCGTAACAACGCCACGACTGCGCCGGCGAAAGAACCTCCAGGAGGAGCAGCCATCTTTTTTCTCAAGATGATTTTGTTGTTTTTAATTCTGTGGAATAAAAATCCACTCTTCACCACAATTCACAAGAAAAAAACACAGTTCTTAATAAGACTTGACTTCTTCTCTTTGTCTTCTTCTTTATCGTGTAGGTATGAACACCACGCCATCATCATCGTCATCATCATCACCAGAAGAAGAAGAAGTGCTGCTTTTTGAACGACAAACGCTCTCGGTTTTAAAGAGAGAGCTGGAAAGTTTACCTTCTTCTTCCTCTTCCTCCTCTTTATTAAAGAATAACACTAACG
>JGI20155J14468_10002006_pt1 | contig 15394 bp, 10 predicted proteins | sample COG_05_FD_14468 | JGI IMG/M metagenome (IMG submission 14468) | reverse complement strand
CCGCTGTCGTCGGGGAAACGTGCTCGTTGGCGTGTTGCTGCGCCACGTTCGGCGCCGTATTCGGCGCCGCGCCCGGTGCCTGCCGGGCACCCGGCCGGATGGTGAGCCGTCGGCACTTCGCACGTGTTCGTATCTCTCATGTTGTAGCACTGACCAAACAAGTACACGTTACCGGCGTTGGATCCATCTTTCGTTCTCGGGTAAAACTCAACGCCGCTCAGTTCGTCTTTACCGAAAGACTTTTCCTTCGTGCATTGCGCCATGTTGACGATAACGCGCGTCGGGTAAGCCTTACCGAGACCGAGCGAGGGAACCGCTCTCGTCGAGGAAGTCGTTTGCTTCCACAACAAATTTCTCTTTTGGAGAATATCGTTGTTATCGTTGTTATTGTTGTTGTTCGTACCGTGTCGTTTTGATGATTCTTTCTTCTTGTTTGAATGATGATGATGATCCTAATTTTGCGTTTGCGTTGGCAACTTCTTTTCTCTTGTCGTACTTCCGCACGGAAACTTCCTTTCCGCCTAAACTCGCAACCTCGCTCGTAAAATCTTCCGCGGTTTGACATCCTCTCCCGCCTTCCGTGCATGGCATCGTGTAATCCGTGCACTCCCAACCTTCGCATTTTTGCAACGTGCACGTCTGCGCGGCGGCGTCGCATTCAATGTCCGTCGACGTGTACTCGTTACCGTGGACTAACCATTTCAACCAAGCTCCCCAATCGACGTAGCTCATGCTCGTCACCCCGGTCTCTGAGTCCGTGGTGCTCGAAAACTCTGGCCACCAGCCTTGAGTTTGCGCGTCTTCAAACGCCTTTGCGTTTTCCGTCGTTGGCGGCGTCACAAAGTTCCCGTCCGCGTCGATGAACCCGTGACTCCCGGCGTACGCCACCGCCGCGGCGTTCGTTTTCACCGCCTGCTGGCTCGCGACGGCATCAATGCCATCTTCTAACCGCTTCTTATCGCTGGCGTTTTCTTCCGTGGACAGCTCGCTTTCGGCGCCCCACACGGCGGCGTTTCTCGCCGCCTCCGAAATCGGTCCGCCCTCGATCGCTTGCGCGCCGATATCGGACAAATAATTCGTCTCGTTTTTCACGTCGTACAGATAAAATCCAAACTGTTCGCCTTGTTCCAACTTTTGCGAAATTACGTACGTCCCGCATCCCACTTCCGTCATATCCAACGCGTGCTGGAACGCAAAGTTATGGTCTTTGGACTTCATGGACAACTTGGCGCCGACCTTACCGACGAAACCGCCATTCGGGAACGGAAGCAAACCGAGCGTGGAGGAGGAGGTGCACCCTAACGTCAGCGTCACCATATCGGCGGCGGACGCCGACGCCGACGATTTTGATGCCGATGATTTTGCCTCCTCGGTCGCCCCTAAGTTCCCTTCGATGTTGTTGTTTCCGGCGTCGCTTTCTCCTTTACTCATGATGTTCATCCCGTCCTCGTTCGTCCTCGTCGTGGACACTAAAGCCGCGCCGAAAATCAACGCCGTGGTCCCAATCATCACCGACTTGGTCCTCCACTCGCCGGGCCTTTTCGAGGAACCACCCCCAGACTTTTTGTTCTTCTTCTTCGAAGAGAGCATGAGCGTTTCATCCTCCTCGTTATTCAAAACCGAAAACTCGTCGTTCGAGTTGTTGTTGTTGTTGCGCGTCTTCTTCTCTGCCGCCTTCAAGAGAGGCGCGCGTTCTTCAAACACCGACATGATGCGACGATGATTATATCACAGACGAATCAGCGTCTTCCCGCGGCTTTATAAATTTGGAAAGAGGACTTTTTGTGATTGTTCTGTTTTTAGCGCACTCTTTACCAATCGCAAAACGCAAAAGAACCACACACACTTATAAGATCGATCGATAAAAAAACTGTTCTTCTTCTTCAATGGAGGTGATCACCGAATTTTCAGCGCGACTCGAGAGAGAGAGACGGAACGAAAGAATATATGTGCAGCACAGAGCGTGGAGCCCGTACGAAGGAGACAAATGTGTTTAGGGTTTGAAAATGTGGACAAAAAAAACGTATACGAAAAAAAGTGAAAAAAAGGTAGAAATGAAGAAGCTCCTCCTTGTGTCAGCATTTTGGCATGCCTCACTTTTATAACAGAAAACACACTTTGCTATTATTATGTCTCTCTCTGGTAACGACGCGTTAAAACTCTCCGGGGCCATGATGGTAACGTTCTAAGTACTCGCTTTATCTCTCTCTCTCTCGCGAACGAACGAACGAATAACGAAATTCGTGAAGAATAAACGCGCGTTTTTTTCTCACTCGCATTGTGTGCAACATTCCCTAACGAATATTCTCTTCATCAAATTCATCTAAATCTATAGCTCGGGTACGGCGTCCAAGCGATCGCCATCCCGGACGACATGATGAAGATGTTCTTCAAAGAGGACGAGCAACCAACCGCGTCCCCGATGTGGTCGTCTCTCGCCGGGGCGTTCATGCTCGGGACCGGTTTGCCGATGCTGAAACTCGGCGTGGACGGGAAAGCGGACAAAGGGTCGCTGTTGATGGCGACGGGGTTGATGGCTGCGGGCGCGGGGCACATGGCCGTAAACGCGAAGAAGTTCAAACCGGAGATGTTGGCCGTGAATGCCGCGATGGTTGGTGGCGTCACGTACTTGAACGCGATGGCGTTGAAGAACGCGTAAGGAGTTATGAGAGTACTCGTCTACTCGTCGCCGCCTATCGCGAGCGTCTAATATTTTCAATGTCATTTTTCAATAATTCATATTACAAAACGAACCGTATCTTTTGGTCTTCCGGTAAATCGTCGTCGGAGTGCGGCGTGTCGTCGAATTCGCCGAGGCGGTCTTCCACCGGGATCGCGTCGTGATCATCTCGATCGCCTTTGAAATTCGGGTCTATTCTGTTCATGAACGATAAGTGCCGCTCGTTTGGTTTGACGTTTTTGTTCGCTAATAAACGAGTGACTTCCTCGCAACTGGCGCCAATCCACGCAGCGACGGCTAACGCGCCTGGATCTGGCACTTTTTGTTCTTTCAGTTTGTCTTTGTTCACGTAACTCGCTCGGCCGGCGTTAGCGGTCATGTTTCTCGTTTCTTCCGCGCCGTCTTTCGCCGCTTTGGCGATGCGATCGCACTGTTCTTTTAAATCGTCGTTCATTAACATGCCCCAATGCCCCAAAGCTGGCATTAACGCGTCGAGCATGGTCCGGTCGCCAGCCGTTGCTTTACCGTGTTTGCGAATGGCGCAGATGCCTCGCGCCAAGGCTTCGCGATATTCAAACGAATCGTCCATGTAATCCTCATACTCGGCTTCGTCAAAGTCGCTTTCGGTTTCGTCTAGAGTGTCACCGGCGGCGCGGAAAAAGACGTCGTATAAAACGCCCGAAGTGCCGCCCATGGATCGCGCGCACGAATTAGCGAGTTGGTCGCAAACGACGTCTGGATGCTTGTAGATATAATCGACGGAGTCTTCTAAGATGGCCGCAGCGCCGGCGGCTAAGGTGTCTCCGCAGTCGCCGTCGCCAGCGATGGCGTCTAATCTCGTCAGTTCGTCTCTCATGGATAAAATGGTCGCGCACGAGAGTTGGATGGCAGCCGCGAGAGCTTCGGCTTCTTCCTCAGTCACTGTAACTTTTGGCGTTCTCAATTTATTCTCCTTCTTCTTTTGTTGTCGTTCCTTTTGGTTTGTTGATTTCTTGGGCGTTTCTTCTTTCGTAGATGTCTTTTTGTCGACGTTCTTCGTTTCTGTCGCGTCTTTTGGAGGAACTGGTAAAACGTCCATTTGTTCTTGCAACTTTCTCGCGGTGTTCGTCGTCGTCGTCGTCGTCGCACTCGTTACCGACGTTGTCGTTGATAAATTAATCAATCTGGGCCAGGCGTTCACTTCGCACGGCTCGTCCAACAACGCGCTGTCGTTTTCGTCCTCCAACACGCTGACGGTTAAACTCGCGCCTCTCATGTTCAAACTCGTCATGAAGCTCCCACACATCGCGTGCGTAATCTTACACGCGTTACCGCCTCTTTTCTCCAAAGACTGTTTGGCGAGATTGGCGAGTAAACCGAGCTCGAGATTGCTCGTCCCGCCTAAACCGTTCACCACTAAACACAATTCGATCGGCTTCACTAACCCGATGCTCATTTTCGTTTCCGCGTCTAAACCGAGCATGTGATCGATTTTACCCATAATGCCGACACCGCTCACCGCCGAATTCCTTTTCGCTTTTTCACTTTCCAACTCCAACGCTTTCTCAATCGCGTCCAACGCGATTTCGACAGTCTTCTCCGCGCTTTCAAACGGAACCGTCTTAAATCCGGGCTCGTTGTGTATCCCCAATCCTAATTCTACCATCCCGTCCGGTACCTCCACGTCTCCTTGTTTCCTCTGTCCAGGCACGTCGCACCTCCCCAACGAAAACCCGTACGTCTTCGTGTTCTTCCGAAATCTCTCGGCGACTTTTCGCACCTCCGAAAACCCCTCCCCTCTTCGCGCCGAAGCGCTCGTCGCTTTCAATCCTAACAACGTGCCGCACAATCCTCTCGCGCCTCCTTTCCCTCGCTCATTCTCCGGTATCGAACAATCGTCGTCGAACGCGAACACTTCGATGTTTTTCAGTTTCGATTTCGCGTACTCTTTTCTCGCTCGGTCTCGCGCGATCGAGAAGTTCACCACGTCGCCGGTGTAGTTCATCACGAGGAGTAAAATCGAGTCGATGCCTTCCTTTTCCTCTGAAGCGTGTACTAAAACGTCATCGATGCACGCCATAATTTGCTCGACCGAGGGCGACGCGAACACGTCGCCGCACACCGAGGCGTGCAAAAAACCTTCCCCGACGAAACCGGCCATGGCTGGTTCGTGGCCGCTGCCACCGCCGGAGATGATGGCAACTTTTTGTTTCCCGTTTTGTTCTTTGACGACGACGACGTTTTTCTCGACTTTTCGAATCCGCGACGCGTTGAAGGAGACGTGACCGTCGAGAGCGACAGAGGCGACGGTCGACGCGTCGAGTTGGGTGATGAACGTTCGATTGTTCGTGGTGATCGTGGTATTCTCAGTGTTGGTGGACATTAGTATTGATTTTGTTTACAGGCGTGTGAATGTGAACAATAATGTGGCGATATCTGTTGTGTGTTAAAAATGGATTTAATGATAGCTTGATAGCTTCAATTCTCTCTCTCCTCTCTCTCTCTCTCTCCTTCTCTCTTCTCTCTTTCGTTCGTTCGTTTTATGGGCGACCGAAATCTCACCGCGATGTTCTTTTTTACGCCGTCGCCCCGGCGTCGGCGTCCTCCATCGTCGCCGGTTGCGCGGCGTCTTGTTCCGCGGCTTCTTGCAACTTCGGCGTGACCCCGGAGCCGCCTTTTTGCGGGCAGTCTCTCGAGTAGTGACCGTCCTCGCCGCACGTGCGGCACTTGGTGTCCTTCGGTTGCGGGCAGTCTCGAGCGAAGTGACCTTCCTCGTTGCAGTTTCTGCACTTGTCCCCGGGTTTCGGCGCTCTCGGCGCTTTTTCCTCGTCCGTTCTCGTGTCCGGCTCGGCGCAATCTCTCGCCCAGTGACCGGCTTGGCCGCAGCGGTTGCAGACATCTTCCGGGCCAGCCGCGCGGCGTTCGCGAGGTTGTCTCGGGCCTCTGCCGCCTCTGCCGCCTCTGCCGCCGCCGCGGTTTTGCGGGCACGCTCTCGCGTAGTGCCCGAATCGACCGCAGATGCGACACGAGTCGTCGCCTCTGCCGCCGCCTCTGCCGCCGGAAAATCCGCCTCTGCCGCCGCCGGAAAACCCGCGAGTATCCGCCGACGCGCAAAACCTCGCCATGTGGCCAAACCCGCCGCATCGGTTACATCGCATATCGTTCATCGGTGGCGCTCGAGAATCCGGCAACGCGCAGTCTCTCGCCCAGTGGCCAAAGTTTCCGCATCTGTTGCACTTGTCGTTGGAGGACGGGCCTCTCGCGTACCCGCCGCCACCGCCTTCGTTGTCGTACCCAGCCGCGCCGCCTCGGTTGTTATCCGGACAGTCGCGCGCCCTGTTTTATCGTAAAAATCACACAAAATATACAGTGGAAAAGGGAGAAAAAAGTTGGGGAGAAAAGAAAAAATATATAAAGGTCAGTTACCGCAACACACGCTCTCGCGTCGTCTCCAAAAGTCGCTCTCTTCTGCTCGTTCGCGCTGCTCTCATCAAGAAGCCTTCGTCGAAATTGATGACAAAAAACGCCGCCGAGTCGTAAGATGATGATGATCATGAAGAAGACGAACTAAAGGAATTTCCGACGAAGACTTTTCTTCTTCGCGATCCAAATTCTCTCTCTCATTCTCTCCTCCTTCCTCTCCGCTTCGGCGCTCAAACGCCATCTCAATCTCTCTCAAACGCCATCTCAATCTCTCTTTTCAAATCGATTTATAACAGGCTTGATGACGATAGGTGGTGAAAAGGGGCAACATCAACATTACGAACAAAACTTCTTCTCGCGGTTTCGCGCTCGACAGACGCGCGACAAAACGAATTCTTTCCGAGTGTGCAGTAGATCAAAATTCGACAATTCACGTGTCTTCTCTCTCTCTCTTTCTCTTTATTTTCACGCCCGAAGAAAAGCAATGACAACAAACACAAACACAAACACAAACACAACAACAACTCTCTATGTAACTCCTCTTACCAGTGACCAATGCCTGTGATGTGCGCGTAATAATAAGAATAAGAAGAAGAACGTTGAAAGTCAGCGAGTGAAGATGAATTTTCGATCCATTCGTGAACGAAGAGAAAAAAAAGAATGAGAGAATTGTATGCGTACCTCCGCAGATTCTGCACTCGTCGTTGGCCGCTTTCTGGTACGGCGCTTGCCCGGCGTTCATCGTGCCGCCGGTGTGCATCGGTTCGTCTCTCCATTTGCCCATTTTTTTAGTACTTAGTGGTGGTGTGTGTTTCTTCTCTCTGCAGTGGAGAGAAAGGATTGATTAATGAAGCGGAACTTAAAAAGGGAGGATTTTTAGGCGGATCTCACTTTAGGGTTTTGAACCCTAATTTTAGAAAAGGAACGAGGAAAGACCATTTGCCTCCTTTTTTTATTCGCTGTAATAATAATAAAAGTAAACATACTATTCTTCTAAAATTCTTCTTATGTATCGACCAAGGTGAAGCTTAAAAACGCGCAATCGTAGACGGTTCGGTGCATGCTCAATCGATCGGTGGCGTACGGGCAAGAAAGCGGGTGTGATTTTTGGTCGAGTCGGAAGCCGAGCGCGCGGCAGAAAGCGACGAGGTCTTCCAAGGAGACTTCGACGGAGAGGTCTTCTTCTTGTTCGTCGTCGTTTACGTCGTTTACGTCGTAATTTTCGGAAGTGCCGAGACGACGACCGAAGTTATTATCGCTGTGTTCTACCCAGTGCCAAAGTAAAGGCCCGATGGAGGTGAGCGTGCCTCCTTTTTTCAAGCAAAACCGGATGGTTTCCAAGTAGTCGAAGATATTTTTGGCGGTATCCAGGAAGAAGCAACACGCCACGGCGTCGAAGTGGGATTCGTACTCTGGGCTTCCGTAGACTTCGCAGAAATCTCCGGCGCACATGGCCATGGAGCTTCCAGGTTTGAACGCGTCCATGTGGTCGCACGGGCTTTCGTCCGGGACGACGATCGATCGATACTGGTCCTTCTGAGAGAGGTGGTTTAAAGGCGAGTGCCAATACGGAACGATTTCAAACGGTCGCTTTTCTGAGCAACAATTTAAGAGAAAAGAAGAACCGAACAGCATGTAATAGGAAAACTCGTTCCCTTCGGTTTCAAATCCTGCTTTGGCGAATTCATACACCAACCTTCCCAATCCGGCGCCGGGAACGAGAACGCGAGGTCGCGCGATATCCTCCGGGTTCATTCGTTCGCACATCAAATCAATCTCCGATAACTGCTCTTTAAAAACCACGTCCCGCAAATGTCTCACCAACACGTCGTGGCTTTTCTCCCTCTCTTCTCTCCCTTCCTCGGACCAATCTCTCGCTAAATTTTTCAACACGTACCTCGCCTTCTCGGCGTCCTCGAAACCGGGCACAAGCGGCGGCCGCTCGCGCTCCGGAACCGTCTCGAAATCTCGCGTCACTCGTAAATGCGCCGGTAAATGCGCAGCATCTTCTCCCTCTGCATCGTTCGATGAAAACGTCTCCAATAAGCAGTCAAAAAAGTGCTGATTCTTTTCCACCGCCTCTCGACTTTTCCGTTCGCCTTTCTCGTACACCTCTTGGAGGAGGCGCTTCACCATCTCGTGTTGGTCATCATCACTCTTACTCTGAATCACGTCCTCCTCCTCGAGCACCTTCTCTTTTCCTCCTCTTCCATCGAACAACTTTGTCGTTCTCTTTCCTTCTCCTTTACCTGTTGATTCCTCCTCGTCTCTTTGTCTTCTTCTTCGTACCGTCGCTTTCAACAGGTTCCGTTTCCGTCTTTGGATTTCTCGTTCGCAACTCGTTCGGTAGTTTCTCAACGCGTTGGTGACTTTGTTCACCGCGATGCGTTCCATCGTTTCGGGGTCCTCGTTCATCTTCTTCCGTTTCGAAATCTCGCGCGCGAGAAAGAATTCAAGTCGTCCGTTTACTCATCCATCTTCGCGCGTACATCGAGGAAGTGATGTCTGCGCGCAAATGCTGCACAATTAATGGCGCACAATCATCGTTTCCCCGACTGCTTCGTAAACTTTCCCGCGAGGACTTTGAGGACGAGGACGATGATTTCTTCCTCTCAAAAGGGGTGTTCCTCTCGTTCTTTGACGAGAACTCGAAGCGTGTCTTCTTTGTTCCGGAAGAACAGGAGGAGAATCATCCGCGCGAAAGTCGCGACGGATTTTGCGTCTGCCGGTCTTGCGTGTGCGCGAAAGAAGAAGAAGACGAACGGTGTCGTTGCCGTTGGCGGCAACTCCTTTTTCGCGACGACGACGACCAAAACGATTCAGACGACGAAGAGTTCGCGACGCTTTACGACCTCGTCGAGCTGCTCCGCGACGAAGAACGATTCAGATGAAGGAAGAGGAAGAGATGATGATGAAAACGAGAAGCAAAAGGAGTATTACGAAGGCCTCTACGGAACGTGGACGGTGACCTCGCGAGACGAGTTGGAAGTGTGGTCGTACCGAGTCGCGTTGTCGTTGGCGTGTGTAGGCGCCCTTGGCGTTGTTTTCGGCGATGTGAGTGGGAACGAGGCGATGGTGAACCCGAGTTACTTTTTAGGCGCGAGCGGGTTCGGCGTCGCGTTGGTTTTGGTGCACATGTACGTGACGCCGATAAAACGGGTGATGCAAGCGCTGTATGCGGTTGGGTTGATAGGATCTCTCGGTATCGTCGCGTATACGCAAAACGGTGGTAGTAGTAGTAGTTTGTTGGAGTTTGTGCGGGAACATCGGAGCGCGGTTTGGGTAATCGGTCCGATGTTTGCCTCGTTTACCGGTTTAGCGTTCAAGGAAGGGGCGTGCTACGGGAAACCCGAGGCGTTTCTGTTGTTTCTTCTGACGCCTATCATGTGCCTGGGGCATTTAACCGGCCTCGCCAGCGACGAAGTGGAGACGTTTTTCGTCGCGAGTTGGATGCTCGGCTTTTTAGTTTTCGCCGGGCGAAAATATACGCAAGCGGTCAAGGACGATATCGGGGATAAATCCGTGTTTACGTTCAGAGGTTTGAAGACGGACGAGGAAAGGAGAGACTATTTAGAGAGACAAGGGAAGGATTTGAGCTTGATGGAAGACGCGATGTGATGAAAGAGAAAGAGAAAGCACGGTTCGTTTTAGCAAGAATGTGTGTAATACGACGCGTAAATGTAAACTAAAAATACAATTTTTTTCATCATCAGCTCACTTCTATTAATCCATCTCCTCGCTCTTCTTCGTTTCGTCCTCTTTTTCCGCGGCTGGCGGTTCCTCGATGGTGGTTGCCGTTTCCGGTTCTTTCTTTTCTGCTACTTCTTTTTTTGTTTCTACGGCTTCTTCTTCCTTTTTCTCTTCTTTCTCTACTTTTTCGTCGTCATCGTCGCTACCCGTCGATTCAGACGACGACGAGGAATCATAGCTCGAACTTTCGTCCGAGTCTGAGTCATCGGAATCGTCCGAGTCTGATGAGTCATCGGAATCGTCCGAATCGTCGGAATCATCATCGGAGGAATCGTCGTCGCTCGAGTCTTCGTCGCTCGAGGAGTCTTCGTCCGAGCTCGAGTAGAATCCGCGGTTGCTCTTCTTCGACTTGGACGTCGTCGTACCACCACCGATACCTCCGGTGTCGTACGTTCGGTCTCTCACGGACGATGGCGGCGCTTCTCTCGGATGTTTCGGTAACCCGGCGTAGCCGTTGGCGACGTGTTCCACAAACTGCGACAAAGAGCCGAGTTGGTGCGGGCACGTCGGCGGCGCTGGCGACGGTAAACGCGTGATTGGCTTATCGCAAAACAAAAGCTTTTCGGAGAGGAGTTTCTTCAATCTCGGATACGCGTCTTTCTTTTCGTTGTCTAACGAATCGGTTTTCGCGAAGATGGCGCCGTAAATTCTCGCCCGGTCGCGAATATCCACCGAAGGATCTTTCGACGCCATGTTCAAGCAGTGTCTCAATAACGGTTCGGTTTCGATCGGGTATCTCACGTACATCTTACACGTGGCGTGTAAGATTTGTTGACGCGTGGATTCGTGCTCGTCTGGGAATCGAGCCATCGCTTTGGTGACCACCGCCAAGGCGAGGTCGAAAAAGTTTCGATTCCAACTCGCGTCCATTTGGCCGAGCTTTTTATATTCTTTACCACCGTCCGCGACGACTGTCACGGCCGACGACGACGTCCCAGCTTCCACACTGCTCGCTTTTTGTTGTTGGTCCAAAAACAGCTCCCCGCCGGCGAGCCAAACGACCGCGGATCTCGCCGCCGGCGCGAGCAAATGGTCCAATCTTCTCACCAACGTCGCCACGACCGAGGCGTGTTCCTTCGGCGCTTTCTGCACCAACGCGCGAATGACAACCACGGCTTCGCCGGCGACCGTTTCGGACGGGTGCAAAGACAACTCTAACAGCGATCGGATACAAATAGAAGCAATTTGCGGCATAATCGCCGCGCATCGACCAACCGCCCGAATCGTCAAAGCGACAAACTCTTGCGAAGATGAACGCAAATACGCTTGCAACTCTCTCAACAAACTCGGCGCGTTCTCCGCGGTGACAATATACGTCAACATTTCCAATTTTAGCGCGCGAACGTCCATGTGATCGCCCGGGTGCACAAAGAACGCTTCAAAGTGCGAACGGAAGCATCGAGGTTGCACCGCCGCCATCGCCACGGCGTTTTTCAACAGCACGTGTTGACACTCCGGTTTCGTTCTCGCCGCGAACACCAACGCTCTCGTCGCTCTGGGAACGTCCGCGATCGGCGCCAAGTAAAAGTGCAACGACGCCACCGCCAACACGACGCCGGCGTTCTGTGATTGAAGCAAAGGTCGCGTACACCTCAACAACAACCTGTGGTCGTCGTCCAAAAACTCCGGTCCTTGATTCACCGGTCCTCTTTTCTTCGACGCTTTCGTCGTCGTCTTTTTTTTGCGGGAATTGGAATCGTCCGAATCTGAACTGCTCGAAGAATCGTCGTCGGAGTCTTCCTCGTCGTCGTCGTAAAAGTTAGCCGCTTGCGCCAAGATCCCCTTCGTCCCGCCCGTATCGTGTCGATCGTAGCCTGACGCACCTCCACCGTTCCCATCCACGTCGTTAAAACCGGCAATATCCAACATCTCCTCGTTACTTTCGTTATCTTTACCGACGTTTAACTCGCGATTAAACCCGTCTGGCGGTAAAAACTGCGTCCTCGCGTACCTCAACAAAAGCTCGCACGTCAACATCTGTCCCCACTCGTCGATGTCCACCAAAATCCTCGCCAACTTCCGGTAGTGTCTGTGCAATAAATCAATTCTGTGCGGGCACACTTCTTGAAACGCCGCAATCGCGCTCGACAAAACGAACGGCGTCGAATCTCTCAACATAGTTTCAATAACCTCCACGAAATCATCCGCTCTCGACGGATCCAACCGAAAAATCTTCGGAATCGCGTGCGCCGCCGCCTTCCTCACGTGCGGCGACACGTCCACCGCGCACTTCCTTATCGCCAAAACCACCACCGGCACGATCACTTTCACTCGAATGCTCGACATCACTCTCAGCGCCGCCGCTCGCACTCGTGCGTTTTGGTGCGCCAAATCCTTCTGAAACGAGTTAATCGATAACAACGCCTCGTCCGGTTTCTGCTCCGCCGTTCGCACTAAAAACATATACACTAAAGCTTTCACTTCAAAGCTCTCCGTCACGATGTTTACCACGACCGAGGGGAAAAAATGTGACACGTCTCGCCCGGTCGACATCATCGCGATGAGTTGCTTCAAGCCTTCCAATTTCGTCCGTGTGTTGGAATCTCGTAATTTTTCATTTAACGCTCGCGTTTCTTCCGCGATCTGTTGCAGTTGTTTTTGCATTCAGGTTCGTATTTTCGCGTAAAATCGAAAGAGAATGAGAGAGAGACGAGTTTGGGTGAGTTCGCGGAGGACAAAGAAGACGAAGAAGACACAGAAGCCGGAACGTGATTACACCGGAGACGCGAGAGATAATTGGAGGAGACGCGGACGAAGAGAAAATTCGATCGACAGAAACTCTTCTGAAACGTTTGTTTGTGTGTTATGTGTTAAAAAAAAGTATAACGTACCTGCGCGTCGTCGACGAACTTGCTGTTCCCGTACCCGGCGGCGATGGCCATGGTTTCTTTTTCTTTTAATGAAGTGTGTTGTTTGTGTGTGTCCGCGCGCGAGAAAACAGTGAGGGAATTCAATTCACGAGAAAAGGAAGCTGCTGAAAATTTAGGGTGTAGGGTTTAGGAAGCAAAGCTTGCGTCGAAAACGAACAGGAGGAGGTAATAGAAGGAGTAGAGTAGAACTGGTTTTACCGTCGGTAGTAAGTGTGTAAAATAATATAGTAACAAGGGGTGGTGGTGTACTGGTTGGAGTCGCAGCAGCAGAGCGAGTTTACCGTTCTCTCTCTCTCTCTCTTCTCGTCTCTTCTCGTCTCTCTCGCGCTTTCGCGTCACTTCCTTAACTCTTCTTCTTTTTCTCTGTTTTTTCTAAGTTTCCTCTCTCTCTCTCTCTTTCTATTTCTTTCCTTTCAAAACTCTCTACTGCGTCGTCTCAAAACGCCTCGTCGTGAAGGAAAAAAGTTCGTAAGATTTTTACGCCTTGGTCGCGAGCTGTACGCCGTACTTATATTTTAACTGTTGTTGTTGTCGTTGCGAGAAAGAGCGCAAAACGGAGGAGGAGAGAAGGTTATTTTGGTCAGATGGAATATCATTCGATGATAACACTACGACTTTCGCGGCGTTTTCATCTCGAATACGACGAAAAATAAAAAAGAGCGACAAATAGGACGAGGACAACGAAAGAAGAGTCGCCGTTTTTAGTGTGCGGCGCTTATTATGACGCTCGAGCATTGGGGGTATCAATCCCGCGCAAACGAATCTTCGAGCGACACTGGAGAATACTATCGGCGATACGCGCGGCAACCATCCGAGAAGAGCGTTACCCCCAGCGATTGTTTGACTAGCGTAGCCTTGAAATCTCTCTTGAAATCTCTCTTGAAATCTCTCTCTTTTAATAAGTGAGAAATAAAGAGACTCAAATCGACAAAATACGAACGAGAAAGAAAGACGAGAGAACAAAAAAGAACGCACCGCTTTATCTACTTGCACCGCAACCGTCGTCGTCGTCTTCGGCAAGACCGAAGTGACAAAGTTCGCGGAAACGACCGGGTCAAAGCTCTTCTTCACCGGGTTCACCACCACGCACTTCACCGAGTGCCCGCCGCCAAGCTTCTTCGCGTACGCCAAAGACGCCTTGACGTCGCCCCCAGCCTTCCCATCGACGGCGACACCAACCGTCTCCCCAGCGCCAACACCGTTCACCGCCGCAACTTGATACGCGTCCAATTTCATCGTCGTCTTCGCGGAGTACATAACATCGCCAACCTTGCACTGCGCGGCAAACGACGTCGCGCCGATACCGCCGGCTTTCGAAATCGCCGTCTCAACCCCCATGGCCCCCGGACCGGAAACGTAGCACGCGGACAACGTCCCTTTCAATTGCTTCGTGATTTCACTCTTCACGCCAACTTGGCCAATCAACGTCGAGTTGGACAACTTCAAGCCATCCAACGGGTTGCTCAAAGAAGAAACCGTCGCTTGCGTCGTCGAATCCTTCGCGTTGTACTTCACCGTCCCTTTCGAGAAGCCAGATTTCGAGAGCTCCACCTCGCCGGTGATCGCGTCCACGACGTACGAGGTCGTCAACGTGCCCGTCGGAGTGTCCGCGTTTTTGATCGAAGCCGAGATTGACTGTTATATTTTTATGTGTGTGTGTGTGTGTTCATCACAGGTTGAAAGAGAGAGAAAGAGTGCGCGCGTGAGAAAACGTTCGTTTTGTTCGTTTTTCCTCATCAGGGCTTTTTCGACCGAGAGGCACCGGAGCAAAAATCTTTCGATGTTTCGATCTCTCGTCCGATGATGATTCGAACGCAAAGAAAGCCGCGAGTCTCTCTCGAGATCTGATAAAAACGAGAGACGAGGATAAAAAACGTACCCCGCCGGAGATTGGTTTCGCGTCCAGGGAGAATTTGTTTTCGTAGGACAANGCGCCGGTGAATAAATCTGTTTTTTATTAGAAGAAAANGATGAGAGAAAGAACGGTGAGACACCACGTCGAGATCCTCTCCGGAGGAGGACGAGAGATCGCGCTTTTGTTTGCACAGAAAAGAGAGCAAAAACACGGTACAAAATAANANAATAAAACGGGTTTGAAAGAGCGAGTACCTTTAGCGCCTTTCGCGATGTCTGGATAGTATTTCGCCATTCTTGTCTTAAATATGTGCGTATTTGTCGATGCGTTCTTGCGTCGTTGTGTCACCTGTGTACGTCGAGGGGGATTTTTGATAAGAAATGGAAGGGAGGCGAGCAACGTTCCGATTTTTAGGACACGAGAGATGTATAGAGGAGGAAACTCTACTTCGCGTCTTGAAAGAAAAGAACGCGCGCGCGAATGAAACGTACCTCTCTCTCTCTCTCTCTCTCTTCTTCTTCCTCGGACGAGAGGATGTAAAAGTTTTTAAGGCGTGTGCGTGTGAGTGCGAGTCGACGCGTGTATTTCTGCAGATTTTCTTGAATGCACGGGACGATGAGTTTCTGTTTCGAGCTTCTGTTTCGAGAGGGGAACGGACTCTGACGGTGCCACTTTGGTGATATAAAAAAGAGTGAAAAAAATGCAGTTTTTTCTGAGTACGTTCGATTCCCTCTCTCGCACATAAAAGACAACAACACACGGCGAACGAAAAAAAGATTGCATCTTTCCACAAATACTATGAGCAGGAGCAGCATCGTCGGCGTCCGCTGCATCGCG
>JGI20155J14468_10002000_pt1 | contig 15433 bp, 10 predicted proteins | sample COG_05_FD_14468 | JGI IMG/M metagenome (IMG submission 14468) | reverse complement strand
TAAAGGAGGCGTTTTGCGGTTCGAGGAGGAAGAGAAGATTACGAAGAACACATTCAACGAGCGTTTCAAAGATCTCTCGAGAAGAGGAGAAAAAGAAGGACACTAGTAATACTAACAATAATAAGAACGATTCAAGCAGCATTGCTTTCGAGAATAATACTATTCAGCAACAAGAACGAGGACTTTTACGAAAGAGTGGTGAGACTTTGAAACGAAGAACGCTTTTAAAAAGAGGATCGGGCGGAAACGCGACGATGATTAAAGGGAACGTATTGAACGTGTCGAGGCGGATGACGAGCGTCGCGGCTTCTTCTTCTTCTTCTTCTTCTTTGTCTTCTTCTTCTTCGATTTCAGTGGACTTTTCTCGGGAGGAGGAAGAGGAATTCGATTCCATCAAGATTTTTAGCGTGAACGACGTGTACGAGCTCGCCAACGTCTCGAAGCTGAAGGCGTTCGTGTATAACAACACGAACCGGTTGAAAGATCCGCACATGGTGGTTCTGTGCGGCGATTTCTTGTCGCCGTCGCTGTTGTCTTCGCTGGATTCCGGTCGCGCGGCGGTGTCGGTGATGAATAAAGTTCCCGTGGATTACGTGTGTTTAGGGAACCACGAGTTTGATCACGGGACCGCGGCGTTAGGGGCGAGGTTATCCGAGCTCAATTCTGTGTGTTTGAACACGAACGTGGAAGTGAAAACGTGCGAAAACGCAGCAGAAGGCGAGGATAAAGAGGAGTGCGAATTCGACGGCGGCGTCGCGCAGTTTATTTCGGAAACGCCAAAATTCGAAGTGATAACGATTGGTGGATTGAAAATCGCTTTACTCGGGTTGTGCACGACGACGACGCCGCTGTCTGCCGCGAAGAAGCCGCAAGGCGTGCACTTTGCAAACTGCGCGGAGAAGACGTTGGCGACTTTAGAGGAAATCGATCGATTGAATAAAAAAGAGAAAAAAGACGACCCAATCGACGTTACGATTGCGTTGACGCACCAAACCTTGTCCGAGGACGACGAATACATCCGCAAAGTAGGCGAAGATAAACTAGACTTGATCTTAGGCGGGCACGAACACCAGCCGTTCATCGGGTTAGTCGGCGACGACGAAGACGTGAGTAAAGACGCCAAGAAGGGCGTGTTGTGCGTCAAAGCCGGGATGGACGCCGAGAACGTGGTCGTGGTTACGATTAAAAGAAGTAAAAAGAAAACAGGAAATAATAATAATAATAACATGGGAGTGAATACTTTCAGTGGTCCAGGGTCGAGGAAGAGTTTCAGCGGCGTGGCGCGAGCGATGTCCACCAGCGCCGGCGAGTGGGACGGGAAAGTATTGAAAAAAAAAGAAGACGAAGAAGACAGCAAGAATAGTAACAACAAGAATAAAAATAACGGTAGTAGCATCTCGAACGGTACTACGTATGTATCATCAAAAATAGAAGAAGATAAAGAGTGCGACGAGGAGTGTCAATCGTTGAAATGGGAAATCGACGCGATTTCCGATCCAATTTCGGACGACTACCCAGGCTGGGACGCGGTGCCGAACGAGACGTTCGTCACCGTGGAAAGATCTACCACCGGGTTGTCGTCGTCGTCGTCATCATCATCATCGGCTGCAAACTTGCAAATCACCGCCGAGCTGATCGATTTGACGGAATATCCGCACACGGATCCGGAAATCGACGCGGATATTTACGAGCGGTCGAAAGTCTTGAGAGAGTTGCACGAGTTCATCTTGCCCGTGCACATCCACGCCGAGCGGTTGGCGTTGCACCCGTTGTCGTCAAAAGATGCGAGGCAGCAACAGTGCACGTTAGGGACGTTATTCGCGACGATGTTGAGAGACGAACACGCGGCGAACGCGTGTTTGTACAACTCAGGAGGCATGCGCGCGAACGCGACGTACGATTTGAAACGACAAGCGTTTACGTACGGCGATTTAGTCGCCGAGGTGCCGTTTGAAAACTCCATCGTCAAGCTCGAAATGACCGGTCGCGAATTTGCGAGCGCGGTCGCGTTCAGCGAGCGCTCAAAATCGGAACACGCGAGTTGGGGAGGCTATTTACAGTGGGACATCGGGTGTCAAACCGTCATAAATCCATCCACCGGCCGATGCGAAGTCACGCACATCGCCAAAGAACCCATAGACATGAACAAAATGTATACGGTTGTCACTTGGGGTGGTTTGTTAGAAGGCACGGACGGTATCCCCCAATTCCAACGCGCCGGCGAACGAATGGCTCGAGAACATTTCGGAGAAGACGCCTTGATCGATTACGATGAACTCATGACCTCGGGATTCTTCCACGAAGGCACGCCGTTCAAAACGCTCATCATCCGCCATCTCTGTCGCTGGCGCTGGCGCGAACTCCAACATAAATGCGTGAGCTTTGAAAACTTAGACTACGACGAGGACGGCTTACTCTCCGCCTCGGACGTCGAAAAAGCTTTGCTCGATTACACGGACTCAAAATCCCCTCGCTTAGAGGCTGAATCCATGGTTCGCCTCTTCGAATCCGGTTTACGAGAGGACAACGGCGGCGTCTCCAAGAGCTCCTTGGACGTCTGCTTAGAGCCGTTTTGGAAATCGGAAACGTCTTTAAAGCTGGTCGAGTACGAGCAGTCCCAGCTCACCTCCGTGGACGAGAGCGACGGCGAGGGGTTGCCCTGGTGGATCGCCGAACAATTACAATCGCAACAACAACAATCGCAACAACAGGAAGACGAGTTTCATCATCGTCTTCATCGACGGGGCGGCAAACAACAACAACAACAACAACAACAACAACAACAACAACGTTTATAAAATAATAATAAAAGCTTTTAGTCTCCGTCGCGTGTAATTCAATATCTTTGTATCATCAGCATCACATAAAAACGACGCTCTCATCAACAGTATATCATCGCCGGCGGGCGGACGCCGTCGACCGAACGAACCCGCGCGTGGCTCTTTCCTCACAAGAACACCACCACCAGAACAACAAATAAACATAAACACGACGTAAACATGGACGCGGCGAAAGAGGCCAAAGCGGACGCGGAAAAAAAAGCGCGCGAGTTATTGCCGTGGTACACGAGAATGTGGTTGGTGTGCACGTGCAGATGATTGCTTTGATTTAATCGAATCTTAAGAGAGAGACGTAAACGCGGAAGAGAGATGGAGAAAACGACTGCGCTTTCGCCGTTCAAGACGATGCGGATTTCGACGAAGACTTCTCTTAAAAGCGAGAGCGAGAGAGGACGGAGGCAAAAAAAACACGCCTCGAATTCCTCCTCGAATTCCTCGTACCTGAAAACGAACAACAACCGATCGTCTCCGTTAGAGAACGCGAAAGATGAACTCGAAGTTCTGTGCGTCCAAATGAACAAAGGAATCGATATTTCAGAGAGAGAGAAAGAGGAGGTGGACGAGCGCGTGAAAAACGTCGAGAAGTATTATCAATCATCATTGATGAGTAGCACAATGGAAAATGTGGCGAACGGGTATTGGCGAGTGATCTATTCCACGGCGCCGCCGCCGTCGAATGGACAATTGTTCGGGCCGATTTGCGGGACGGCGTTTCAATCCATCGATAAGGAGGAGAAGACGTACGAGAACGTGTTAGCGCTCGGGAATTGGCTGACGCTGAGATTGAAAGCGACGTACGAGATTTTGGAGAATACGAATGAAACTCGATGGACGGTGAGTTTTAGATCTATTCAGGTGGAACTTTTCGAGAAGAAAGAGCCGGTTTTCGTAAAGGCGTTTCCGAAAGGGACCACGAGAGAGTGGTTGACGACGTTTCAAGACGACGAGTGGAGGATCGTGCGAGCGGGCAGAACGAAGGAAGAGATTTCCAAGAACGTGTTCGTGATGCGTCGAGAGAAGCCGTGGTGGGAGACGTGATCTTTTCTTATTAAACGACGGGGCATTTAAATACACAACTCCTGCAATGTGCGCTGTATGATTAATTGTTATACACTCGCTCAACCACGCTCAACCACGCTTTACCTTTGCTGCAAAATTTGGCGCGCGCTCATCTCGCTGAACAACGCGTTCACTTTTTTCGACGTTTTGTACACCACGTCCGCGAAAGAGTCCAACCGTTTGTGGTCTCTCAATTGGCCGACGTCTAAAAATCCAAAGTGCGGCAAGTGAAATCTTCCGCCCATCACTAACTTTCTCTTCTCCTCTCTATCCGGTAAAATGTGGCTGCTTTCGCCGCTCAGCGCTCTTTTCCGCATCGCCCTCAACACGTCCGGCACGCTCGCTCGATTCACCTTATCTATCAACCACCCGGGGATGTTACTCCCCGGATCGGTTAAAATTTCGTACGTCACCGAAACGCCGTTCGCGGTCAACGAACCCTCTCGATTTTTCTTAGACGGTTGAATCGTCCACCCTCCATCGTTCGCCAACAATCTCACCACGCCTTTCTTCGGTTTCGGTCCCACATTTTCCGTATCCAACGTCCACCTGCTCTCGAACCCTTTCTTGCGATTATTCTTCGTCTCGATGCGAATGGTATAGTCGCGATTCTTCACCACCGGAGCGGTCACCACGCCGTACACGTAAAACGTCGCCGAACCATCCGCGAGTTTCCCTCGCGTTTTCAAAACCTTATGTTTCCCCACGTACGGTACGAACTGCGCGTACTCGTCCAAATCCGCCACCGCTCTCCAAAAATTTATCGGAGAGACGTCCTCGTACGTTACCGTCGCTCTGATTTCTTTGATTGGGTTGTCACAACTGTCTTTAGTACTGGTGTTTTGATTTTCCCGGGTCCAGACTTCGATCCCGTCTTTCGTCGTCGTTTGTTTCGCGAATGCTCCTGTTTTTTTCCCTCCTTTATTACTACTCCTTTTACTACTATTATTACTCCTTTTCTCGACATTATCGACGTTCGAAGTCGCGATATCGTCGTCCGTTTTTCTCCGTCGTTGTGGTCTAATTTTAGTCTTCGTAACGCTTGTTTTTCCTTCGTCTCTTTTCTTAAGCGTCTTATTACTCTGAGATTGTCGCCTTTGAAACCAGAACGCGGCGGCGCCGTCGTCGGTCGCGTTGCTCTCCATCATTTTTATGTGGTTTTTCGTAAAGAAACAAAACGTTCGTTTGTGTTCGAGAGAGAAAAGATATGCGCGCAAAAGAGAGAAATGTCGAGTCAACTTAGAGAGAGAAAATGAGGAATTTTACTTTACTACTTTTACTACTACTATTACTACTGCTGCTAAAACTCACTCTCGTTATTCTCCTGGTGCAAAGGACGAGGAGGACGAGGAGGATAAGGAGGAGGACGACGCCATAATAATAGATGATGATGACCTTTCGATTTCCTGATCTTTCTTGGCGCGTTCCTTGACGCATCGAGAATGTTGACACCGTCGCCTCGAGAAGTTCAAATCCAACCGCGCGACGCGTATTCCAGCTTCTGAGTTTTCCTTTTTCTCCCACTCTTTGAAAGCGACGGAGTAAGCGACGTATAAATGGCATCCTCGCTGTAACATGGTCGGGTAATGGATTAATGGCCTGTTTATTGGAGCCGAGGCGTAATAGGCGCGCGAGCCGGGGACTTCTTCGATTTGCGCCAACACGGCCCAGTTTTTACCTCTGTCGGGAGAAACCGCCACGGTTAAGTTGACGCGCATTTGTTTTAATCCGTATTGTCGATCGTGGGAGTTGTAGGCGATGGCGGTTTGGCCGTCGGAGAGAACGATGGCGTTGATTTTCGAGTTTGGATTCGGGAGTTCAATAGGCGCCGCGGAGGTCCAGCTAATGCCGCCGTCGTCTGATTCCGAGCGGTAGATTTTACCCGTAGCCGTTCGGAAGAATTGAACGAGTTCGCGTTCTTTGTACCGCACGATGGTACCTTCAATGAGCCACGTGTTGTTGCTCGATAACGTCAGCTGTTCCGTCCACGAGCGATCTTCGCACTTGCGATTTTGTTTCGCCACGTTTGGGCATTTTAAGGATAAACACGTATCGAAGCCTTTTTGCGACAATTCGTGTTTACACGCTTTGCACAGACGCCTGGCTCTGTTTTTATCCTCCGTGCACGACACGTCGCCTCGTAAAACGCCCGCGGATAAAGCGTCGTTAATTAACGGGTTCAGCTCTTTCATCGCTCGCATTTGCGCTTGCGGATCGCACGTGGATTTTCGCGGGCTTTCTCTCCAAACCGGGATGGCCCAATTCGTACCTCCCGATCCGGATCGCATGACGACCGGTGGGTTCGCGGTGACTAACGGCCAACCTTCGCCTTGGCTCGAGAGCACAACTGGGTAGGACCAATCCTCGCCGTCTTCCGATTGGGTCATCAGAATATCTCCTCCAGGGTTCCATCCATCCTCTCTCAACTCTGGATTTACGCGACATTTGCTCGATTGCGAATAGAATAAGGAAATGACGCCATCTTCGTCCTTCATCATGGATGGACCCCACATGGGACCGTCGCCGCCGGCGCGCGCCGAGTCAGATCGAAGATCAAACAATCGAGTCGGTGCTGACCACGTGATCCCGGCGTCCTTGGATAACGACAACGCGATGTGTTGATCCCCGTCGCCTTCTCTCTCTTTCGCTTGTTGCCAAGAGGCGAGCAAGTCGCCGTTTTTTAAACTCACTATGGACGCCATGTGCATGTACTTCATTTCTTCGGAGGATTTTTGCACCCACGCGTGCGATATACACGTCGCGGACACGGACAGATCCGAGTTTAAATCGCAATCGAAACAGTGCGGCGTGGCGTGTAAATCGCGCGGTTTACAAACGGCGTTTCCCGATGTCATAGTTTTCGGTAAAGCGCTTTCGTCGAATTTATCCGGAGGAGAGTCGCAGAGAGGCAGCATGGCTTTCCTCGCCACGTCTGGGAAGTCAATTTCCATCGCTTTGGTAAACTCCTCTTGAAAGTTCAAGTTGGACGGGTTCTCTTTCGCTCGTTTTTGCGCGCGGAGAATGAAAGCGTCTCCCGGCATTGCTCTCCAAGCGATTTGGCCTAACGCCGGATCCAATTCTCGATCGAGCCAGTAACTATACGCTCTCTTTTTCACCGAGGTTGCGTTGACAGCTTCACTCGTCGTCGTCATCGAAGAAGTCGTCGTCGCCGCCGTGTTCTTCAGCTCTTGCGCACTCTTCAACTCCTTCTCGTCTCTCTCCTTCTCCTTCTGCAAATGACTCGCGTCGTCCGTTTCTCCGTCGTGGTTCATCGCCGTCGCTTCGATCGACGCCTGATGATCGATGTATCGCTCTTCGCTCGAGACGACATCGACGGAGTTACTCGTCGTCGTCGTCGTGGTAGTACCGGCGGCGCTCTCGCCGCTCCCTCCTAACATCATCGCGTCTAAATCATCAAAAGCGTGTTCTCCCACATCTCCTCCGTTTTCCTTTTCGTTGTTCAAACGTGAAGTAGGAAACACGAGTCTTTTCACCTCCGCGTTCGTCGAAAGCTCTCCTTCGTCTTCGATGTCGTTTACGTCGTGCCTGCTTCGATACCGTTCCAGCAACACGTTCAACACTGCTTTCATTTTACTACTTTTACTACTACTGCTGCTCTCGTGATTTGATGATACAGACGATGACGACACCGCGGCAAAGTCGTCCTCTTCGTTTTCATCGTCTCGAGTACTCGTTACTCTCCTTCTTCGTCGTCCTCTCGTCTGTTGTTCTTGTTGTTGAATGGAATTCGCTCCAAAATCATCAGAATCTTCCCCGGGGTCTGTCACAGAAACATCAGCGGAAACAGGGGTGGACACAAAGAAAGCCGCAGCACAAACGATAAAAACGAGGACGAAAAAACACCCGCGTCTTCGTCTCGTTCTTTTCAAAGCGAATAAGGTTGGAATCGCCGTCATTTTTGGAGCGTGTATTCTCACGTTAAACTCCCTCTCACAGAGCAGAGATTTTTCTTCGTTTCCTTCCTGAAAACACTGACGCATTTCGCACAAAAAAGACGCACAAAAAGAAGCGCTTTTGATATTCTTTAAAGTAATCTCTCTCACTCTCGCGAAATTACCGAGATCGATCGAACCGCGCGATCGTGCGGAGAGATATTCATTTTTTGTGTTCGCGGTGAGATTTGGAACGAATTCGCGAAGAGGAGTATATTCTCTTTTACATCATCATCATCATGCGAAGATTTTGCGCGTTGATTTCGCGCACCACGAAACGGTCTTCGGACGAGATCAATTTCCTGCGGAAAAGCGTAGCATTAGGAAGCGCCTCTTCCGCGCAAACGACGTCCTCTGAAACGACGAAAAGATCGTTTTCAACCAATAATACTCCTGCCGTGGATGAGAATCTCGTCCCAGTGTTCGTCGACGGCAGAGAAGTGCACGTACAAAAAGGCGTGACGGTACTCCAAGCGTGCGAACACGCCGGTGTGCACGTCCCACGGTTTTGCTACCATCCGCGGTTGTCCATCGCGGGGAATTGCAGAATGTGCCTGGTAGAGGTGGAAAAATCACCGAAACCAGTCGCCTCGTGCGCCATGCCAGTGATGCCGAACATGAACATCAAGACGACGACGGATTTGGTGAAGAAAGCGAGGGAAGGCGTGATGGAGTTTTTGTTAATCAACCACCCGCTGGATTGCCCGATTTGCGACCAAGGCGGCGAGTGCGAGTTGCAAGACCAATCGATGATTTTTGGCTCGGATAGAAGTCGGTTTACGGAAGGGAAACGAGCGGTGGAAGATAAAGAGTTAGGGCCGCTCGTGAAGACGGTGATGACGAGGTGCATTCACTGCACGAGGTGCGTGAGATTCGCGACGGAAGTCGCCGGCGTGCAAGAGTTAGGGGTGACGGGAAGAGGAGGTCAAGCGGAAATCGGAACGTACGTGAGTAAGTTGTTGAGTTCCGAGTTGAGCGGGAACGTGATTGATTTGTGCCCGGTTGGCGCGTTGACCTCGAAACCGTTCGCGTTTACCGCGAGAAGTTGGGAGTTGAAACCAACCGAGACGATCGACGTGTTGGACGGGTTAGGAAGCTCCATTCGCGTGGACTCGAAAGGTACGGAAGTCATGAGAATCACGCCCAGGTTGCACGAAGGCGTAAACGAGGAATGGATTTCGGACAAAGCGAGATTTTCCTACGACGGTCTGAAAAGGCAAAGATTAGATGCCCCGTACGCGAAGAACCCGAAAACGAACAAATTGGAAAAAGTCACCTGGGAAACCGCGTTGGAAATTGTCGGCGAACAGTTGAGCAAGGCGGACCCGAGAAATTTGAGAGCGGTAGCCGGTAAGCTCGCGGATTGCGAGAGTATCGTCGCTTTGAAAGATGTCATGACGTCGTTAGGATGCGTGAACTTTGAAGTGGAAGGCGTAAACGCAGACGCGGTGAATGTTGATTCGAGATCGAACTACATCATGAACTCGAACATCGTAGGCGTGGAAGACGCCGACGTCGTCTTGATGGTGGGCGCGGACGTTCGCTTAGAAGCGCCCGTTTTGAACGCCAGATTACGCCGCGCGAACGTCGCGGGTGGCGTAAAAATGGCCACGTTAGGACATCACGGCGACTTGACGTACCCAGTTGAAAACTTAGGCACGGAAGCGTCCATCATCAACGACTTGCTTTCCGGCAAACACGCGTTTAGCGAAACGTTGAAAAACGCGAAAAACCCGTGCGTCATCGTCGGTTCCGCGGTGTTAAACAGACCGGATTGCGCGCAGTTATTGAAGAGTTTACACCAATTGTCGGACCAATTCGGTGTCGTTACCAACGACTGGAACGGATTTAACGTTCTGCAAGCGTCTGGAGGCACCACCGGCGCGTTAGACCTCGGTTTCGTCTCCTCGAAGAACAAACACATTAGCGAAAACGACGGCTTGAAAGTCGTCTACAACTTAGGCTCGGAGACCATCTCCTCGTACGACTCCGAACCGGGGAAGAAATTCGTCATCTACCAAGGCCACCACGGCGACGTCGGCGCGGCTGGTGCGGACGTTGTCCTCCCTGGCGCGGCGTACACGGAAAAAGACGCCACGTACGTCAACACCGAAGGAAGAGCGCAAAGGGCGTTAGCCTGCGTGGCGCCTCCGGGATTAGCGAGAGCGGATTGGAAAATCTTACGAGCGGTTTCCGAATTCGCCATGGTTCCTTTGAAATATAACACCATCGAGCAGTGCAGAGAGAGATTGGCGGAAGTCTCCCCAACCTTCAACGCCATCGATGAAGTCGAACCGAGCTTATGGTTAAACGGCGCCTCGTACGCGCATTTAGCCGGAGGGACGCCCAACGTCGCCGCTAAAGGCGGAGCAGGTAAAAAAACCAGCGGTGCGACTGTTTTCGCCTCCGAACCGTTAACGACGAACGTCGAGAACTTCTACATGACCGACGCGATTACGCGAGCGAGCGCGACCATGGCGAGATGTTCCAAGGCTAAAGCGACTGGATCCGCTTTTTAGTTTTTGATTTTATTTTTGTTGTATTTATAGAGAGAAAACCATCCTCATTAAAACGTTCGTTCGTTCATTATTCTCGTGCAAATATACTCTCGCATCGCCCTCTTCTTCTTCAACGATGACGTTTCAAAACGTAAACGACGTGAACGAAGAACTCGCGGGAGCCTCCGTGATGATGAACAACCCTAACGCTCGGCAAAGATTCGCTCCGGGAAATTCGAGTTCGAATTCGAACAACAACAACAACAGACCGTCGTCTTCGTATCATCACCATCACCATCAAAGACGAACGAAAAGAAGCAACAACAACAGCATCACGACAATTAATATTATCAAAAGAGCGACGAAGAATAAGACGAAAATCTGTCTCGTCGCTTTACTCGTCTTTATATCGTTCGTGAATCTGATGGTGTTTTCGAGAGATTCCGAGGCGAGATTGATGTCCTCTGGGAGGAAATACGCTCAGAAGAAAGACGCACAACATCGGGAAGAATTATCACACGAAGACTACGACTTTGGTAGTAAAGACGAAAAAGGTAGAAAGAAGGACGATTCAGACGATTCAGACGATTCAGACGAAAAACCGAGCTTAGAAACCGCCTTGTTGGGATCCGCGTTAGCGGTGGACAGTCCTACGTTAACGTCTGGATTCAAATCGCTGAGCTACCCGTCTTTGGCGGAAGTCGGGGACTCGAAGCGCACGTTTTTAGTCGCCTTTGAAGGGAATTGGGAATGGGGCGTTCCGAAATCGCTGACGAACAGGGAGTTGGATCAGAGGAAAATAGAGGACATCAACGAATCTCGAGGCGGGCACTGTTACGTCAGTCGAGGACGGGTGTTACCGATACAGCCGGGATCGGACGTCGCGCCGAAGGAGCAATGGCACGCGCCAAAGATGGCGGTGAAAGGAACGTCTTCGAATGATAAGTGTTGGCGTCCCCAGTTGTTCGTGGTGCCACAAACGCACGAGGTTTTGTTGTTTTATAAGCGAGGCGCGAGTCGAGAGACGTGGGAAGGTTTTTTGAAACGCTCGTTGGACGGCGGGAAGACGTGGTTAGAGGAGGAGAAGTTACCGCCTGGAATTTTAGGCCCGTCGAAGAATAAAGTTTTGAGAAACAGCGAAGACGAATCGATTCTGAGCGCGAGCGAGAGGTGGACGCGGTCGAGCGCGTGCGCGTGGATCGAGAGAGCGGAAAGAGAAGGGAGAGATTGGACCGTGAAAAGCGGTCCGATTCGCATGGAGAAGAAAGGTTTACAGGAACGATACGGCGGAGGAAGAATGGGCGATAAAGCGGCCGAAGAGGAAGCGAGAGATTACGGAGGCATCGAACCCGCGATATTTTATAAAGACGATGGAACTTTAGTCGTTCTCGCTCGACCGGCAAAAACGACCGAACGGTTTCCGAAAAGTTTATCCGGCGTCGTGCACGCCGGAGGACGATCGAAACAGTCCTCGAGATATTTTCCGAAAATGTTAAAAGCTGAATTGAAAGACGAACCGAACGCGCAGTGGTCGGCATTTAAGGAAATCGCGGATTTACCTTTACCAACCGTATTTGGTCGAGGATTCGACGTGGAAAAGTTAACCGACGGACGCGTCGTGTTAGTTATGAACGACCCGGGTAAGAAAGGCGTGAGCGTAAAAATCTCGAGAGACGACGGCGAAACGTTTCGAGAGGCGTTTGTGATTGAAGACGGCGACGATGAAGACGAAAGCAGTGGTGGTAGTAGTGGTAGTAGTAGTAGTAGTGGTAGTAGTAGTAGTTACACGAGGGATCCAGTGATTCACGTGGCGAACGATGCCATGATTCACGTGGTTTACGTTGCCAACAACGGGAAGAAGATCAAGAGAGCGGTGTTGGATCCCGAACAGTTATAGTATTAGTCATGTATGATAAGAAATAATTTTAGAGCATATCAAAAATGTAATAATATAGTGGTGCAACAGTTAATGAAAGAGAGTGATTCTATCGCCGGGATAGATGACGTCTGGGTATTTGACCAAGTTCCCGTTTGCGTCTCTCACTTCTACTTTTTCCGGCAAAACGCAGCCGGTGGCCGCGCACAAGGAATCCCCGGGTTTCACCTCGTACTCACCTCTGCGTAACGGACCTCTAGGGTCGTCCGGGTAAAAGTAATCTATGTTGTTACCGCTTTGCTGCTGCTGCTGCTGCTCTAATTTCTGATGTTGTTCAGACACGTCCACGTCTTCGATGGAGACGAACCGTAAATCTCTCTCGTCCGCGCTTCTCGAACTGCGGAATCCAACCAAGAACAAACCAATCGCGGCGCCGACTAAAACGTTCGGATCGATCGTTTGTACGATCGATCGCAAAGTCGTAAACTTTTTTAAAACCGTTCGTCTGGACCTATCAGCTATTCTTGAGACTAAACCGATGGGTTTGCGAATGATATTTCGACTCGCTCGCTCCCTCGCTTGCATAGAAATGTCGGTTAAAATGCCTCTTTGCCGTAAACTCCTCAACGCTTGCTCTTTCGTTTGTTGTTGTTGTTGATTCGTTTGTTCGTCTCGAAAACTTCTATTCGCGACGGAGGTGTTCATGGACGACCTCACCGGCGATAACGGCGGACCGACGGAAACTTTCGACGTGTCCAATAAGAAAGACCTTTGACTCCTCGCGTGGTTGGTGTCCACGCTCCTTTCCTCTTCTTCTTCTTCTTCTCGCGTTCTATTTATCGTCTCTCTGCTATTATTATTGTTGTAGCTAAAATTATTATTCAGGTTTTCAAAATCGTGCGCGATTTCCGAAACCGTCGCACCCGTCGATATTGGATTCATCACACCTCCCGTGACTCTCTCTCTTTTTTCCCTTTCCTTTTGCGCTCGTTTCATCTCCTCCAACTGCTTCTCCAACGCCTCTCGCCGTTTCTTCTCCTCTTCCAACTCTTTCGATTTCAACGTCACAGTTTCTTGCGCCTCTCGCGTCACCTCTTCCGGTTTCTTAAACTGCGGCGGCGTTCGAGAGAATCGTTCGAGAAGTTGCTTCCGTCCTTCCGAAATCTGGTGTTTCCCGATTTCAAACACGCCGCCGCCGCCGCTCGATTGTTTCTCGGGCGTCTTCTCGCCGTCCGGGTGAACATTTTTATTCGCGACAAGATTCCTCGCTTTCTCCTTCCCGAAATTCACGCCTTCCAGCGTCACTCTCACGCACACGTGCCCGACGATGTTTTCCCTCAAATCGTCCCACATCGCGATCCATTTCCCCGGCACTTTCCCTTTATTCTCATTCGCGAACAGTTGGAAATCCATGGTTCCAAATCCCACAACTTTGGTCATCTCCTCGTCTAACAACTCCACCGATAAGTGCGTGTACGTGTTCACGTTCAAGGTCAGCGGTAAATGTATCTCCGCTCTAAAAACTGGATCTGTGCCGAACGCACCGTCGGTTATTGCGACGGAGTCGACTAAGCCAGGCGCGAGTAACGCGCACCGAACTCTGGTTTTCAGATTCGCGCGTTCGTGGAACGAGCGCCCGGCGATGACTGCGACGGAGCAGACGTCTTTTTTTAACATGCGTTTTAAAACGTCGTCGTCTGCTTCTTCTTCAGCGGCGAGAGTACCACCTCTGAAAAAGCCTCGATATCCTCGTTGTCCTCCTCGTTTCGAAGAGGAAGACCCTCCTCTCGAAGGCGAGAACATTTTATTTTAAGTGAGAGCGGTTAATATAAATCAATAGCACAACAAAGTGATGTGTCGAGTTCCTTCCCAACGGACTTCTTCTTCTTCTAATTTTTTCGTTGTTTTCTCTCTGTCTGTTGTAAAAAAAATTCGTTTGCTGTTTTTTTGAATTTTTGATCGAAAGAGCGAAACTTGTTCTTCTTTGAACAGAAGAAGAAGCAGTCTTTTGGGCAGAATTTTTGCCTTCTTCTGTTTTGAATTAAAAAAGAGATTTTGTCTCTCGTTTTCAACGAGATCGCTCGTTCTCGCGTTTTCACTCGTTCTTGAAGAGAAAAAAAGAGATCGAACGAGAAATTTCTCATCCCTCATATCAGCACTCCCCGATCATCACATCACATAATACATAAAATATGGCCTGCACTTTATCCGCTTCGGGTTTACTCCCGCTCAAACAACGAGTAGTCTCGAGAAGTTCCAGAAGAAACTCCGTTTGCGTCAAGGTACGGTTTCTTATTTAGTATATTGTGTTTTAAGAGAGAGAGACGAGAGAAGCGATTTTTTTCTTTTTTCTCTCTCTATCTTTTGGGTTTGGGATCCAATTTTGTGTTGTGTTCCTCTTTCTCTCTTGCAAACGTAGAACAACTCGCGCGCAACGTGAATGCGCGCGCGCGTGAGGAGAGGGTTTGGGCGCGTTGTTGCGTTGTTCTCCGATATACATATATTTGTATAGTAAAAGAGAGAAAGAAAGAGAGAGAGAGAAATTGGATGTCGATGATGTGTGTTTGGGTGAGAGAGACCTCCTTTGGCTGTAGGAGAGAAAAACGAGAGAAACGTTCCTCCTTTTACAAAACACAGGACAAAAAAGGAGAGGAGATAATCGTATCTTTTTCCAGGAGGGGAGATGCGGCTATTTAGGGTTAATTTTTTTCTCTTTTTTCAAACTTCTCTCTCTTTGTTGTGTATTGTGTGCTGACATGAAAAACGTTTTTCTTCTACTTCTTACGTCAAACACCAATCACGCGTAAAACAACGCATATATAGGCTTCTTCCCAAACGACGAAACAATTTATCGCGCAAAAAAGCGAGCAATTGTCTAAATCCGTCGCCGCGGCGACGACTTCTGCGTTGTCTTTCGCCGCCGCGCCTCGCGAAGCTTTCGCGAGCGCGAACGAGTCCATCTCTGACGTCGCTTTGGCGAACGTGAACATTTTGGGCGTCATCGCCGTCGCGTTGTTCATTATTATCCCGGTGTCCTTTTTGGTCATCTTGTACGTGAAATCCACGGCGGAAGGCAACGTTTCCGGTGGTTTCTCGCAATCGTACTACGACGAGTCGAAGAAGATGGGAAAGAAGTTGACGAACGAAGCCGCCGTGCTGAAAGGCAAAGGGACTGGCATGAGACCGGAGAAGTAGACATCATCTCTT
>JGI20155J14468_10001997_pt1 | contig 15447 bp, 19 predicted proteins | sample COG_05_FD_14468 | JGI IMG/M metagenome (IMG submission 14468) | reverse complement strand
TTCTTCTTGAAGAGAAGACCACTCAGCTCTTAAAGGAATGTATGTCTGTAATTTAGATCTAATAATAGTAATTTGATCCTCTCTTAGGATGATTCCAACTCTATCAAACCCTGAAACATAATTTTCTAGAATTTCTTCAAGATAGTTTTTTTTCTCTTCTCTTTGTTCTTCTTCCCTCTTCTCTCTTATTTCTTCGAAATGTTTTCCTATTTCAATTATTTGGTTCTCATCTAATGTTTTCGAAAAATTTATGATTGGCTCTTCGAAATAGCTATTTGTTCTGCGAAATATTTTTTGGCCATCCTCGTAAGCTGAGAGAACTGTTATTTCAGGATTATCGCCTTTTATATCTTTTAACTTTTTTATGAGTAATTTAATTCTTGGTAACTCATTTGCTGAAAACCAATCCAGATAATCTTTAGAAATTTTTTCTATTTCGTTATTTTGTTCCTTTGAAAAGTCTGCATATTCTTTAAAATAATCTGCCAGATAGTTATCCAGCCTCTCATAGACCCAAGTGCCCGCTATAGAACAAGAACTGAGAACAATGCTCAGTAGAATTGGAATGCTACTTTTTAAAAAATTATCAACCATTACTAGGGGTTATTGTAATTTGCAGTTAGAATTCTGTCCGCAAATGTCAGACACAACAAAATATCCTACTCTAGTTTGGTTAGATTTAGAAATGACGGGACTGGAACCTGATTCAGAAAGAATCATTGAAATAGCTTCCGCAGTTACTAGTCATGATTTATCCGAGATTATAGAAGGCCCTAACTTAGTTATTCAGCAACCTCAAGAATTCATAGACAATATGGATGAGTGGAATACTAATCAACACAATAGATCAGGCTTAGTGGAAAGTCTAAGGGTAACTAATATTACAATTGAAGAGGCTCAAAAACAGACGCTTGAATTTTTATCCCTTCACACTCAAAAAGGAAGATCTCCTTTGTGCGGTAATACTATTTCTCATGATAGGCGGTTTTTGAGAAGGTATATGCCTGAAGTAGATGCCTACTTTCATTACAGAAATGTTGATGTAAGTTCTATTAAGGAGCTGATTAAGCGATGGAATCCAGAACTTCTAGATGGCTTTAGGAAATCAGGCGGTCATAGGGCAATGGGAGACGTTTTAGAGTCTATAGAAGAACTCAAGTTCTACAGGGATAAGTTCTTTATTTAGTCTTTCTTTTTTGTAGGTCCGTCAAAAAAACTATTCGCTATGGGCATGACTTTTGATGAATCGCTAGAAGTAATTTTTGCTACACCTCTTTTGTCGACTTCATCTATCCTCATAATGCAACTTACGGGTATATAGCTTCTTTGAACGCCTTTGAATTCATTTTTAAGCTTTTCTTCACTGGTATCAACGACTATCTGAGAATTTTGATCGAAGATATATTCTTCAACTTCAATGAATCCATACATGTCACTTTGATAAATTGCTTCTGCATAAACTTCGTAGACTTCACCTAGCTGAACAAATACTACTTTGTAGATTCCTTTTTTTGCCATTACAATTCCCGCCCTAATTAAAGATATAAAATTTAGTTACCGAAAAGATATAACATATATATATGGCCAAAAAGCTTTTTATCAAGACCCACGGATGTCAGATGAATGAATATGACTCAAACAGGATGCAAGACTTGCTTGGCATTAGTCATGGTTTTGAAACAACTGATAATGAGGAAGAGGCGGACCTAATTCTTTTGAATACTTGCTCTATCCGTGAGAAAGCTCAAGAAAAGGTTTTTCACCAACTTGGCAGATGGAAGAAATTAAAAGATAAGAATCCGAACTTAAAAATTGGAGTTGGAGGCTGTGTTGCAAGTCAAGAAGGCGACAATATAATGAAAAGGGCTCCACAAGTTGATATTGTATTTGGACCTCAGACAATCCATAGAGTCCCAAAACTATATGAAAATGTAGCAGAAAATAAATTAGAGTCTGTAGATATCACATTTCCAAAAACTGAGAAATTTGACCATTTACCAGAACAATCTTCGGATGGACCGACAGCTTTTGTATCGATCATGGAAGGATGCAATAAATATTGTTCTTTCTGTGTAGTACCTCACACCAGAGGCAACGAAATCAGCAGACCACTTGATGACATATTAAAAGAAATAGAAGGCTTAGCAGGAAAAGGCGTCAAAGAGGTCAATCTTCTTGGGCAAAATGTTAACTCCTACAGAGATTCAAAACTTAAAACAAAAGGACTCGGCCTATCAAATCTTATAAGGTCATCATCTGTTATTGAAGGCATTGAAAGAATTCAGTTTACTACCTCTCACCCATTTGAATTTGGCCAAGATCTTATTGATATTTACCAAGAAGTTCCTCAGCTGATTAGTTATGTTCATCTTCCTGTGCAAAGTGGATCAAATGATATCTTGAAGAAGATGAGAAGAAGACATTCAAGAGATGAGTACTTTGAAATAATTGATAAATTAAAATCTGCCAGGAGCGGGATAAGTATTTCTTCTGATTTCATTGTCGGTTTCCCAGGAGAGACAGAAAAAGATTTCTTAGATACTCTAGATTTAGTGGATTATGTTGGATACGACGAATCCTTTAGTTTTATTTATAGTCCAAGACCCAATACAACTGCAAAAGATCTTGAAGACGATGTCCCTTTAGGGGAGAAGAAGGTCAGATTACAAGAACTGCAACACAAACTTGAAAACTCAGCATTAAGTATTAGTAGAAAAATGGTTGGAGAAATTAGAAAGTGCCTTGTTACTAATATTTCGAAGAAAAATCCTGGAGAATTCCAAGCTAGAGCTGATAATAATAAAGTAGTTATATTTTCATGCTCAGATCCTTCAATGATTGGAGAAATCATTGATATAGAGATAGTTGAAGCCAGAAATAAATCTCTACGAGGTATAGCTGTTTAGTTACTTCTTAACCATTAATGAAATTTCAGTTAGAGCCTATCAATCATGACAAGATAAGTGATCTGTGTGGCCCTACTAATTCTATTTTGAAACAAATTGAGAATGAGTTGGATATTAAGATACTCAATAGAGGTCCTAGTTTTAAAATAAATGGAGATGAGGCAAAAGCCCAGATAGCAAAGGATATTCTAATAAGGATCTACGAAGACTTGGACGAAAATAAAACAATTGAATCTAAGGAGGTTCACTTATACTTACGAAAAGGCATGAATGACATAAACAATATAAAAAAAGAAACTTCAAGTAATCAAGTTATCAAAACACCAAATCTTCTTGTAACTCCTAATCATGGCAGCCAAGTTCAATATGTAGAGACCATCAACAAAAATGTATTAACGTTTGGGATAGGCCCGGCCGGAACAGGTAAGACATTTCTTGCGGTAGCTCTTGCTGTAGAGCAATTTTCAAGAGGTGAGGTAGAAAAAATACTATTAGTTAGACCGGCTGTAGAGGCAGGAGAGAAGTTAGGCTTTTTACCTGGAGATCTTAGTCAGAAAGTAGATCCATATTTGAGGCCACTCTACGACGCCCTTTCAAATGATGGGGTACAAAGAGACAGACCAGCTCATTGAAAGAAATATTATCGAGGTAGTTCCCCTGGCCTTTATGAGAGGAAGGACTTTGAATAATTCCTTTATCATTCTTGACGAGAGTCAAAATGCTACGGTCGAACAAATGAAGATGTTCTTAACTAGGTTTGGTTTTGGTTCAAAGGTTGTCGTGACTGGTGACATAACCCAAATAGATTTGCCTAAAAACACTCCTTCTGGGCTTGTACACTGTCTTAGGGTTCTAAAATCTGTTGAAGATATAGGTTTAGTTGAGTTTGAAACAAAAGATGTAGTAAGGCACGGATTAGTCCAAAAGATTGTTGAAGCCTATGCGAAATTTATCGATTAAGTGCCTATACTTGAATCTAATATATTCATTACAGGAAATCTTGAGGATCTAAGCTGCACCCAAAAAGATATCTCTGAATGGATCCAGGCTCTTATTGATGTAGAAGAAGGGCTAGATGAATTAATCACTGCAAAGAATATTAATTTTTCATTTGTTTCAGAAGAAGAAATACAAAAACTAAATTTAACATTTCTTAAGAAGGACAAGCCTACAAATGTTCTATCCTTCCCCTCCCCCGCAACTGATTTAAATCAAGATTTACTTGGAGATATTGCTATTTGCATAGATGTAATAAAAAAAGAGTCTTATGAGCAGGGAAAAGAGACAGCAGATCATCTCATTCATATTATCCTCCATTCTGTTTTGCATTTAGTAGGTTATGACCACGAAGATGAAGCTTCAGCAAACAAGATGGAGCTTCTTGAGATATCTACCTTAAAAAAAATAGGTATTGCGAATCCTTACTGAAACAAATTATGATGTGCATGTGTTTATGAAGTGAGGCGTTAATGAACGACGAGCCCCCAAGTATATCTGCTGAGTCTAGTCGACTTGGCTTTAGGAAAAGAATAAAAGACAAAATAAAAGAAATTTATCAAAATTTCTCCTATAAACCCCAAAACAAGCAGGAACTTGCTGGATCTATAAGGGATTCAAGCGAGAGAGGTGTGCTTGAAAAGGGAACTCTCAACATGATAGAAGGAGCTTTGAGAGTTTCTACTGATCAGGTAAGAGATATCATGATTCCCCGCCCTCAAGTGGTTTTTGTAGACAAAAACGAGAAACCTGCAGACTTCTTGCCAAGGGTAGTGAAATCCAGCCATTCAAGATTCCCTGTAATTAACTCAGAAACTGAGAAAATTGAAGGAATACTCCTAGCAAAAGACCTTCTGCCCTTCCTATCTTCCAAAGATCTTGATGAATTTGAGCTTTCTCAGTTAATTAGACCGGCTATTTTGATACCGGAAAGTAAAAAATTGAATATTTTGCTAGATGAGTTGAGGGCAGGAAGAAATCACATGGCAATTGTTCTTGATGAATATGGTGATGTAACGGGCATTGTTACAATTGAAGATGTTTTAGAGGAAATCGTTGGTGAGATAGAGGACGAACATGACAAAGATAGTGGCACTTTGATTAAAGAAATTGGTGAAGATGAATATTTAGTTTCTGCTTTAACTCCTATTGATGTTTTTAATGAAACATTTAATTCTTCTCTCAGCGATAAAGATTTTGATACCTTAGGAGGTATTGTGATGCACCATTTTGCACGTTTTCCGAAGCCAAATGATGCTATTAATATTGATGGTTTGAGGTTTGTAATTAATTCATTAGAAAGACGACGAATTAAGCGAATTAAAGTATCAAAAATAAACTAAATTGCCTTTCTAAAAAGACCTTCTGTCTTTAATATGAATCATATGTTCAAGAAGACAGTTCTTGCTCTTATATGCGGGTTAATTTTTTCATTAGGTTTTGCACCTTTTGATCTTTGGTTCTTGTCTATTTTATCCATCTTAAGCTTATTATTTTTACTGGATGAAACCTCTAATAAAGAATCTTTTTTAATTGGGTATACATTTGGTTTTGGAATGTGGTTATCCGGAATATCCTGGTTGTATGTAAGTATTCACTCTTATGGAAATATAGGTTTTATAGGATCTATATTAATAATATTACTTTTTATTTGTATACTTTCTCTTTATTCGGGTCTGTTATTTTTATTTAATAATTACCTTAAGAGCTTCGCTCCAAAGACATTATTAATCTTCACTTTGCCAGTTGCGTGGACATCTATTGAATTAATGAGGTCTTACCTCTTTACAGGCTTTCCCTGGTTAATTTCCGGCACTATGTTGGCGGATACTCCAATAGATGGATTGACACCTATAATCGGTGCTCAAGGTAATAGTTTTTTTATGGTTATCATCTCCGTATTGGTGTTTGAAATTATCAAGGGATTAAGGTCAAAAAAATGGTCTAAATTTTTAATTTTATTTACCATTTCACTACTTATTTCATCTGTATTATTGCGTCCATTTTCTTGGACTAATCCAGTAGCAGAAGTTAGGGTCTCTATACATCAACCCAATCTAACTTTAGAAGAGAAATGGAGTCAACTGGGATTGATTAAGACTCAAGAAATGATGCTTCAAGCAGTTACCGAAGCAAAACAAGATGAATTAATTGTATTCCCTGAAACTGCTTTAGTTTTGTCAGAGCGAGACAATAAAGCCTTCATGGATTTATTGACCATCAAGAGCTCGGAGAATTCTGTAACACTTATTTCTGGAATAGTTGAAAGAGAGGATAGAAAGAGGATTCGAAATAGACTGCAAGCCTTTGGTAATGTTAATACTTATTACGACAAGGTAAAGCTTGTTCCTTTTGGTGAATTTATACCTTTTGAGGGCATTTTAGGTGATCTTTTAGACATTATTGGCTTAAATCTAACAAACACCATTCCAGGTAGTGAAATAAAAGCAATAAATAATGGTATTTTAAAAATATCTCCTAGTATTTGCTACGAGATAGCTTTTGACGAATTAATTAGGAAAACTGCAAGAAATAGCAATATATTAGTAACAATAAGTAACGATACATGGTTTGGAAGGTCAATAGGACCAATTCAGCATCTTGAAATAGCTCAAAATAGGGCTTTGGAGCATAATAAACCCTTGATAAGATCCACAAATAGTGGAATTTCTGCTTTTATATCAGAAAAAGGTAAAATCACTGAAAAACAAGATTATTTTGAAGAAAAAGTGCTACAAAAACAGGTTATGCTTTATTCTGGCCATACTTTTTACGCGAATTATGGAAATATGCCATTAATATTTTTAATAATGATTTTTTTCTTCTGTATAAGCGTAAAAATCTACCTTTTTAAAAAAAAGGACTATAAATAGAACATATGTCACTAATTAAGAATTTCAAACACATTATCTTCTCCTTTTCATTATTGTTTTTTATATCTTGTGCAACGACAATAGATTTGAATAAAGATAATAAAAACAATATTTTAGANGGTTTAATATCAAATAATCCATCATATAAAAGCTTAGATGCTTTACTTTATGTAGATATTGAATCTCAAACCATGCTTCATATCAAAAAAGGTACAGTTTTAAAGAAATATGATATATCTTCTTCTGTTTATGGCACAGGAAGTATCGCTAATAGTTTAAAAACCCCTTTAGGTAAGCATGAGATTTATAAAAAAATTGGAGATAAACTCCCTGTAAATGCCATTCTTAAAGGTAGAGTTTGGAATGGTGCAATAGCTACTATCATAAAAGATCCAATAGATACTGATTATGACCATGTAACTTCTAGAATAATGTGGCTAGATGGACTTGAATTAGGTAAAAATAAAGGAGATGGCATAGATTCAAGAGATAGATACATATATATCCATGGAACAGCCGAAGAAGGACTTATAGGAAAGCCTGCTTCTGATGGTTGCATAAGGATGTATAATAGAGATGTCTTAGAGCTTTATGACTTGGTCGAAGAACAGACACAAGTTTGGATTTACTAACTTTAATTATTATGAAAAAATTTTTACTATTTCTGTCTATATTTTATGGGTCGTACGTCTTCTCATGCCCAGATGTGTTAAATCATGATGTTAGGGTTTTAGATTCTTCTGAAACCGTAAACTTATGTAAATATGAAAATAAAGTTGTACTCGCTGTTAATGTTGCTAGTAGATGTGGTTTTGCATATCAATACGAAGCGTTGCAAGATCTGTATACAAAATATGAAGAGGATGAATTCGTCATATTGGGCTTTCCTTCAAGAGATTTTATGTACCAAGAATATAATGACGAATCTAAGGTAAAGGAATTCTGTAGTACGGAGTATGGTGTAACTTTTCCAATGTTTGCCACGGCACCCGTCAAAGGAAAAAAAGCTAGTTCCTTCTATAAATCTCTTGCTGAGATGACAGGTGAAAATCCTGGATGGAATTTTCATAAATACCTTATTTCTAAAACTGGAGAGGTCCTTAGTTTTGAAACAAAAATAGAACCTGATAGCAAAAAACTTACTTCAGAAATTTCTAAGCTTCTATAAAAAAGTAAATACTCACTATCTTCTAGAGATCATCTTTAATTGATTATCTCTATTTCATCTCCTGTAGCGCAGACAATTATATCTGCCTTCCTTTTAGCAAATATTCCATTTTCTACTACACCAGGAATGTTATTAATTGTGGCCTCAAGATCGTAAGGAATTTCTATAGGAAAATTATGAATATCAATAATTTGATTACCATTATCTGTAGTAAACCCATTTCTAAAAATTGGCTTTCCACCAAGTTTCATTAGTTCTCTTGATATGGCACTTCTAGCAATCTCTATCACTTCTATAGGAAGAGGAAAATTTTTCCCTAACAGATGAGTATGCTTTGATTCGTCAACAATACAGATAAATTTATTTGAAGAATTTGCAAGAATCTTTTCCCTCGTTAAGGCCCCTCCTCCTCCTTTAATTAACTCTTTTCTATCATTGTATTCATCTGCGCCGTCGACATAAAAATCTATTGCATGGACTTCATTAAGAGAAAAGATATCGTAAGAATTGTCTATAAGACTTTCTGAGGTTATTGAGCTGCAAACTACGCCTTTGATATGCAATTTTGCTTCATTTAATAAATTGATAAAAAAGTTTGTTGTAGATCCTGTTCCTATGCCTATAACTGAATCCCTCTGAATGTTTGGCTTTATTAACTCAAAAGCCTCTATTGCTGATCTTTCTTTTCTTATATCTTGGCTCATATTATTTTATTAATAATGAATATTGTGATTCAAAAAGTATAATACTCCCTAATAATAGAGTAAGTTAAGCTAAATCAATGAATTCTCCTAAATTTAAGTCGTATATAAGCCGTATAGAGTCTTCTAGTGTCTACGATGTTGCTCAAATTACACCGATCACCAAGGCAAATCAGCTCTCAAGAGCCTTAAAAAATGAGATTTATCTCAAAAGGGAAGATTTACAACCAGTATTTTCCTTTAAGATTAGAGGAGCCTATAACAAATTAGCAAAATTAAAAGAATCTGGGTTAGATGTACCTGTGATAGCAGCTTCTGCTGGAAATCATGCACAGGGAGTCGCTTATGGGGCAAAAAGTCTGGGTTTAAAGGCATTTATAGTAATGCCCGTCACAACTCCATCCATTAAAGTGAATTCCGTACGAAATTTCGGCGGAAAAGTCATACTTTATGGCGATAATTTCGATGAAGCTTTTGCTCATGGCGTTTCTATAGCCAAGAAAGAAGGGTATGCATTTATCCATCCTTATGATGATAAAGACGTTATAGCTGGCCAAGGAACTGTGGGAATGGAGTTAATTGACCAGATTCAGCCTGGTATTGATGCAGTTTTTGTACCTGTAGGTGGAGGGGGGTTATTGGCTGGTCTTGGAACTTATATAAAGTACATGAGTCCAAAAACGAAAATTATAGGTGTAGAGCCGGAGGATGCAGCTTGTTTAAAGTTGGCCTTGGACAATAAAAAGAGACTTTCTTTGAAGGAGGTCGGTCTATTTGCTGATGGTGTTGCTGTAAAACAAATCGGTAAAGAGACTTTTTCTTTAATTAAAGAGTGGATAGATGATGTCGTTACTGTATCTGTAGACGAGATGTGTGCCTCTGTTCAAGATACATTTCAAGAAACTAGAACTATAGCAGAGCCAGCTGGAGCCTTGGCTTTAGCCGGTTTAAAAAAATATAGTCAATCGAGAGGTCTAAAAAACAAGACATTAGTGGCTATTAATTCAGGTGCAAACTTAAATTTTGATAGATTAGGACATATTGTAGAAAGGGTCCAGCTTGGAGAGAGCAAAGAAGTACTTTTGAGTGTCAAGATTCCCGAAGAAAAGGGAAGTTTCAGAAGATTCTGTACCTTTTTAGGCAAAAGAAGCATTTCTGAGTTTAATTACAGAGCCGAGGAGAGCGATGAAGCTAATATTTTTGTTGCTTGTAGGTTTAATGATAAGGAAGGGAAGGGCAAGCTTATAAAACACTTGAAGAATAAAGGCTTTTCCCCTAAAGACCTCTCAGGAAATGAAGTCGCAAAGCTTCATATCAAGCATATGGTAGGAGGTAGGGCACCGAAAGCAGTGACTGAAAGAGGTGAATATATATTTAGAGTTGAATTTCCAGAAAGGCCAGGTGCATTAGTAGACTTTCTAGATAAATTGAGTGATAAATTCAACATTACTTTATTTCATTACAGAAATCAGGGTTCAGCCTATGGGAGAGTTTTGGTTGGTTTTGAATCTAAAGAAAAAAATTATTCAAAATTGAATAAATATCTAAGTGATACAGGGTTTAGATTTTGGGATGAAACGCAAAACTTAGCTTACAAAGCCTTTTTAAAGTAATAATTTAATCAAAGTTATAAAAATACTCATCAGTTATGCATGAGTTAGCTTTGACGTCATGATTGCCATGCAAGCAGTCATCTATTTTCTGAAATTCAAATGCAATAACTATTAATTCTGTGCTTTTATTATTTAAATCACTTAAAGAATAATCATAATACCCTTTACCCATTCCTATTCTGTATCCTTTTTCATCAAAGCATACGCAAGGCAGCAAAATTATATCTAAATCAGAAGGATCTATTTCCGGAGTGTCTACGGGCTCTAAAATATTATAAATATTAGCTTTTAAGTCCTGATGGTCTTCTAGTAAACAAAATTTCATTATTTTTGAGTCTTCAGCTACTGTTGGTAAATAAATTGCGGAATCTAGCCCAGCTAAATATTGAATTAATTTTTGGGTAGGCATTTCGTTGCCTATAGACCAATAACAGGCAATTTTCTGACCTTTAAAATAATCCTTATAGCTAACTACCAGATTGAGTAATTTTTCTTCAGCAGCTAGCAGATATTCCTTAGAAATAGATTTTCTAGATTCAATAAATTTTTTCCTGAGTTCGGATTTAGTAGCCATCGATGGTGTTTCCCAGATTACCGTTGTTGCTTACTGCCCTGAACCGTACAGTTCAAGGCGGTGACCCCGTCAATTTATCAGGCTTCCCATTAGATGGGTATGCACAACAGAAACTTTTCAGAATCCCCTATTATTTTTTTATCGGCTCGAGAGTAGTAATAACTGACGAATAAACCAGGAAACAGAAAAATTATAACCTATTATTGGCTTCAAAAAGCCAAAGTTTTTAACTGTTTTTGTATTTCTTCAGTAAGATTCTCTAAATCTTCGTTCATTGCCTCATCTCTTGTGCCATTAGATAAGTTCTTAAGATATTCATTACTGATATTTAATGCTGTGATTATCGCGGCTCTTTTTTCATCTAAGCCAGAGCCTTCTTTAACTTCTGTTAATTTATTATCTAAAAAAACAGCTGCCTTTTTGACTTCTTCAGACTCTTCAGGAGGGCAGGCTATTTTATAGCTTGAACCTAAAATTTTTACAGTAGTTGTCTCTTTACTCATGAGATGCTCTTATATTTTTTTATTATTCTTGAGATTCCATCTTTTGCAACTTCAAGATTCTCTGATAATAAATTATTCTCTTTTGAAAGCTGAAGATTTTTTTTTGAGAGATGTTCGTTAACCTCTTTTAGTTGTTGACTCAATTTAATGAGTTCATGAACCTCATTTTCTAGATTTTCAAATTTATTTTCTTTCATTTTGTGGTTTAAGTTTAACTTTGAACGTATTTTCTTGCTACCATGTTTTACCATATTAAGTACTTAAATTAATCAAAAGTGAAATGACATTAAATTTTTCTGAAAGAAGAGATCTTTTAGCAGATAAAGTCTTAGAAGATTCAGCAATTATTGTTTCTGCTGCATCAGTGAAATCAAGAATCTCTGATACTGAATATTCTTACAGGCAGGATAGCAATTTCTACTATTTATCAGGTTATGAGGAGCCAGAATCACTTATCTTGATCAGGCCTAATCAAGATAAGGAAAGATTTGTTATTTTTTGTAGAGATAGAGATCCATTAAGAGAGCAATGGGATGGGTTTAGAACGGGTCAAGAGGGAGTCATTCAAGACTATGGAGCAGATGCAGCTTATAGCATTAACTCTATTGATGAGATTATGCCTAAACTGCTCGAGGGTGCTAAAAATATTTATTTCTCTATGAGCGCTCCTTGTGGTGTGGATGCCAAAATAAGTAGCTGGGTAGAGGATATTAGAAAGAACACAAGATCTGGTGCAGAGCCTCCCCAGAACCTCCTTTCTCTTGATTCAATACTTCATGAAATGAGATTGATCAAAGAAAGTGATGAGATGGACTTAATGAAGAAGGCTGCAAATATAACTACTGAGGCTCATATAAGGGCAATGCAGTCAGTAAGACCTGGAATGTATGAATATCAACTCGAAGCAGAATATTTATATGCATTTAATAAGAATGGAGCTCGTTCACCAGCTTACAATTCAATAGTGGGTGGGGGCAATAACTCTTGCATACTTCATTACGTTGAAAATAATGCTGAATTAAAAGATGGAGACCTAGTGCTCGTAGATGCTGGATGTGAATATCAATACTACGCATCAGATGTGACACGAACCTTCCCAGTGAATGGCAAGTTTTCGCCAGAACAAAGAGAAATCTATTCGATTGTCTTAGAGGCCCATAAGCAATCCATGGAACAGGCTAAGCCGGGCAATAAATGGAACCTTATGCATGAAAAGTCTGTTGAAGTTATCGTAGAGGGACTTCTTTCTATTGGTCTTCTACAAGGCTCAAGAGATGAGATTATCGATAAAGGTGAATATTCAAAATTCTATATGCACCGAATAGGTCATTGGTTAGGAATGGATGTTCATGATGTTGGCAGTTATAAACAAGATGGAGACTGGAGACCGCTTGAAGAAGGAATGGTTATGACAGTTGAACCAGGTATTTATATATTAGATTCTATGGAGGGTGTGGATGACAAGTGGAAGGGCATTGGTGTGAGAATAGAGGATGATATAGCTATTACAGAATCAGGATTTGAGATATTAACACCCGATGTTCCCAGAACTATTGAAGAAGTAGAACAAACAGTCCAAGGTTAAGTGGATTATCAGGTATCAATTGTAGGTGGAGGAATTACGGGTGCTTTACTAGCACTTTATCTTGGCAAGGCAGGAATAAAAGTCTGTTTGATTGATAAAAATAAACCCTCTGAATCTATTTCCAACCCCGCTGTAGGAAGAACCGCTTCACTCAATCTTTCTTCAATTGAAACTCTAAAGGAAGTTGGGGTTTGGAATATTATTCAACAAAATTCTAAAACCTTCGACGAAATATTTGTCTGGGATTCGGAAGGTTCATCATCTGTCCAATTTAAAGCTACAGAGATATCAAGAAATAATCTAGGAGCAATAGTTCATAACAATATTATTCTTGAGGCTCTATTTAAAGAGGTAAAAAAACTCTCAGATGTTCATTTAATTGAAGAAGAATCAGTTAAGAATCTAACAGATGATCGTGACGGTGCGGTAATCATAACTGAGTCGGGTCTTAAAATTACTTCTGAAATAACCGTAGGCGCTGATGGTTCCCTGTCGCGTATTAGAGATTTGTCTAAGATGTCTATAAGAACTTGGAGCTATCATCAATTAGCTATAGTTTCTTCTGTAATAACTGAAGAGCCGCTCAAAGGGACTGCTTATCAAATATTTACAGACACAGGACCCATTGCTTTGTTGCCTTTATCTCACGAAGAGAACCTCGCTTCTCTGATATGGTCAACGGATCAGAGTTATGGAGAGAAACTCCTAAGTCTAGATAATGATTCTTTAATGTATGAACTGCAATTAAAAACAGAAGATAGATTTGGAGCAATTAAGCTTAATGAAGAGATCAGATCCTTTCCCTTGCATCAACTTCATGCAAAAAAGTTTTTTCAAGGAAGATCGGTACTAGTAGGTGATTCTGCTCATACTATCCATCCTTTGGCAGGTCAGGGCTTGAATCTAGGGATAGCTGATGTAAAAGCATTAGCAGAATTGGTTATTCCAGCTAATAGGTATGGGAAGAACTTGTATGATGAAAATATACTTGAAGCATACAGCAAAAAAAGAGAGCCAGAGAGTTACAAAATGATAGCGTTGATGGAGGCTTTTAAGAGGGGATTCGGTTCTGAAAATCCTTGGGTTAAGCTCGGAAGAAATTTTGCTTTCAACTTTGCCGGAAAGGCTAAGCCATTAAAGAGAAGGCTTATAAAAGAAGCGGCAGGTATTATTTAATTTTACCTTCAGTGTAAAGCACGTGTTTTCTAANAACAGGATCAAATTTTTTGATTTCCATCTTATCAGGCATAGCNGATTTGTTTTTATCTGTTGTATAGAAATGACCTGTTCCAGCTGAAGATACTAGTCTTATTTTCTCTCTCATATCTTTTCTCCTTTGGATCTTATGTCTGCTAGCACTTTATCAATACCGTTTTTATCTATGGTTCTCATGCCTCTCGCTGAGACAGTAAGGCTTATATACCTATTTTCTGATTCNACCCAAAACTTATGTTTGTGTAGATTAGGCTGNAAGGTTCTTTTGTTCCTATTCTTCGCGAACGAAACATTATTTCCCGCTTGAGGTTTTTTACCGGTCACTTGGCAGACTTTGGACATAACTTTCTTAAATAATTCTCTATAGAGTCGCGTTTTATACTAGAAGCATTGACAGAAAGCAAGAATAAGCCGTTATAATCTTGTACATCGAGGAATAAAATTTGGAATCCTTAGTTAATAAAAACATTATATTAGGCGTTACTGGTGGAATAGCAGCTTATAAATCAGCTGAAATAGTCAGGCATTTAAAGAAATCAGGAAGTTCTGTGCGTGTTGTAATGACTGCATCTGCCGAAGAATTTATTACCCCCTTAACCATGCAAGCTTTATCTGGAAATAGAGTTTCCACAGAGCTCCTTGATGTTGAAGCAGAGGCTGCAATGGGTCACATTGAATTAGCGAAATGGGCTGATGGAATCCTAATAGCGCCAGCAACAGCAAACACATTGGCTAGACTTTCTTCAGGCAGAGGAGATGATTTACTATCGACTGTCACCCTTGCTTTTGACGGACCAATTGCCTTGGCTCCCGCAATGAATCAAGCTATGTGGAGAGATGCTAGAACTCAAGAAAACTTAGATAGCCTAATTGGTAATGGCTTCACTATTTGTGGGCCAGATTCAGGTGAACAGGCATGTGGGGATGTCGGTCTNGGAAGAATGTTAGAGCCTATTGATATATTAGATTTATTCTCATCATTATTTGATCAGGGAGTATTGGTAGGAAAAGATATACTAATAACTGCAGGTCCAACCCAAGAGCCCATTGATCCCGTGAGATTTATCACTAATAGGAGCTCCGGAAAAATGGGGTATAACTTGGCAGAGTCTGCAATTCAAGCGGGTGCAAAGGTTACCCTTATTAGTGGTCCTGTAAATTTAGATCCTCCCTCAAACTGTCATCTTGTATCTGTTAATACAGCAAAAGAAATGTATGAGGCAGTTATGCATCATATAAAAGATAAAGATGTTTATATTGGTACAGCTGCAGTGTCTGACTATAGTCCAATAAAGTCTCATGATTCAAAAATC
>JGI20155J14468_10001979_pt1 | contig 15519 bp, 14 predicted proteins | sample COG_05_FD_14468 | JGI IMG/M metagenome (IMG submission 14468) | reverse complement strand
TTATATTTTTTATTGTTTTCCTTGGGAGTAATAAGCTCTTGCAAAACGGAACATCTAGAAGCCGAAATCGGCCAAAAAACAACCATGAAAATCACAAAGGTTTTTGATGCTGGGGAACGGGTTAAAGGGGAGAAAATTGAAGCCCGATTCGAAGTTGAAAATACAGGTCGTTATCCNTTGGTTTTTGGATCCATTAAAGGNTCTTGTNNATGTACNGTTGCAGAAAAGCCTGAGGCNCCGATTTTNCCAGGTAAAAAGGGAGTGATTAAGGCTGTTGTGGATACGGAGAAATTTGATAGTGGATATAAATTGAATAAAATAGTAACAGTTATGGCAAATACAGTTCCCAAAAACATTGTCAAGCTGAAAATAATTGGAACAATTAAATAGAATGAAATATATTTTTTTTATTGCATTATTTGTTTTCAGTGGATGTGTCTCAAAAGAGGAAAATTCAAAAGAGGAAGATTCAAAAGAAGAGGGTTCAAATGAAAACGATTCAAATATTTCTATTGACGCTGAAATAGGTCAAAAGACAAGTATGAAGATCACTAAGGTCTTTGACGCTGGAACTCGGGTTAAAGGGGAGAAAATTGAAGCCCGATTCGAAGTTGAAAATACAGGTCGTTATCCTTTGGTTTTTGGATCCATTAAAGGCTCTTGTTCATGTACGGTTGCAGAAAAGCCTGAGACACCGATTTCACCAGGTAAAAAGGGAGTGATTAAGGCTGTTGTGGATACCGAGAAATTTGATAGTGGATATAAATTGAATAAAATAGTAACAGTAATGGCGAACACCGTTCCAAAAAACGTTGTCAAGCTGAAAATAATTGGAACAATTAAATAAATTAATAAATAAATAAAAGTTATGGGTGGAGATAGTATGTCAAGTATGATTATGTTAGGTTTGATGGTATTGGTGTTTTGGTTTTTTATGATCAGGCCTCAAATGAAAAAACAAAAAGAATTAAAAAAGTTTAGAGAGGCTTTGGCTAAAGGGGATCATATTGTTACTATTGGTGGTATCCACGGAAAGATACTTGAAGTTGCAGATTCTACTGTGCTTGTGCAGTCTGAAGGGACTAAAATCAGATTAGACAAATCTGCAATCTCTCAAAGTTCAGAAGACCAATTAATGACAAAATAATCTTTCATAGTTAGAATCGATAATTTTGAACGTTATTGTTTTGGGTCGAATCATTACGAAACTTTGTTCTTAAATGGAGTACTTACTTTTAATTGTTGGAATTGCTTTACTTGTAGTGGGTGGAGATTTCTTGGTTAAGAGTGCTGTTGGTTTAGCGAACAAATTTAATCTTTCTCCTCTTCTTATTGGAATAACAGTCGTTTCATTTGGTACATCTGCACCTGAATTAATTGTAAGTATTCAAGCAACCTTAGATGGTAGTCCCGGTATTGCAATTGGTAATGTTCTTGGGTCTAACATTGCGAATATAGGATTGGTCTTAGGTTTGACAGTGTCTTTAAGATCTGTGATTATTAACAGAAAGAAGTATTTTACTTCATGGCTAATCATGTTCATTTCTTCAATTATGTTTTATGGATTTAGTTTAGATGGTGAAATTGGTAAAACGGAAGGTTTATTTTTCCTTGCGGGCTTGCTCGCATTTATTACTATTTCTATCTCATCATTATCAAAAGGACATGATTCTAATGAGAATAAAATAACGATGCGTCCCTTGATGATCATAATGTTTTTTTTATTGGGGGCATTGGGTCTCTATTTTGGCTCTGAGCTACTAATATCAAACGCAGTTGAAATTGCATATTCTATTGGTGTTTCAGAGTTTATTATTGGCGCTACTGTAGTTGCTTTAGGGACTTCGTTACCCGAACTTGCTACCTCTTTGATAGCTAGTTTAAGGGGGCAAAATAGCATTTCAATAGGAAACCTTTTGGGTAGTAATGTATTTAACATATTTGCTGTATTAGGAATAACCAGTTTGGTGCAACCTATTCCAGTAGACATTTTCTTGCTTTATGTTGATTTACCAGTTATGATAGGAATTGTAATCATGCTGGGATTGTTTATGTTTATTGGTAAGAGGATGGGGATAATCGAAGGCTTAGCTTTAATTTTAGCTTATGTGATTTACATTTCGTACAGCTTGTTTTAAACAATAAAACTTGCTCCGTTTTCACTGCTGCTCACAATATTACGTGCGTTTTCGAATAGGTTTCTTCCAAGTGAAGTTTGTAATCTATTCGACTTTACTTTTTGTGGTCTTTTATTAATTTCCTCAAAATTGACCAAGTCTAGTGTGCCCTCTATAGCATTGAGCCTTATCAAGTCTCCAGATTCAATTTTAGAAATGACACCTCCATCTGAAGCTTCAGGAGTAAGGTGAATAGCCGCAGGAACTTTTCCCGAAGCACCAGACATTCTACCATCTGTAATAAGTCCAACTTTAAAACCTCTTTTTTGAAGTATAGTTAGGGAAGGAGTGAGGTTGTGCAATTCAGGCATGCCATTTTGTTTTGGTCCTTGAAACGGTACTACTGCTATAAAATCTTTGTTTAATTCATCATTCTTAAATGCCTTTATCAGGTCGCTTTGCTCATCAAAAACGATTGCTGGGGCTTCAACAATTAGATTTTCCTCATTGACAGCAGCGGTTTTAATAACGGATCTACCAAGATTTCCTTTTAAAATTTTTATACCACCATGAATAGAAAATGAATCAGTTGCTGATCTTACGACGTTTTCATTTAGAGAAACCTTAGATCCTTCGGTAAATTCAAGAACATGATTAATGATTCGCGTTTCTTGTGTATACAGATTTAAACCATGGCCAAGAATTGTAGTTACGTCTTCGTGCAAAAGGCCATTTGANAATAAACTGTTTATTACAAAGGGCATTCCTCCGGCAGCATGAAAATGATTGACATCAGCAGCGCCATTTGGATACATTCGCGTTATCAATGGAACAACTTCTGATAACTTTGACATGTCATCCCAATTAATGATTATTCCCGCGGCTTTTGCGATAGCGATTAAATGAATCGTATGATTCGTTGATCCACCTGTTGCCAATAGACCAATGATGCCATTTACAATTGATTTTTCAGTAATTATTTTTGAAATAGAAAATTCAAGTCCTTTCTTGGCGTTAATGTTGGCGATTTCTACAGCTTTTTCGTTAAGTAGCAACCTGTGTTCAGTGTCAGGATTGACAAAACTTGACCCAGGAAGCTGCATACCCATTATTTCCATGAGCATTTGATTGCTATTCGCAGTCCCATAGAAAGTGCAAGTTCCTGGAGAATGGTAAGAATCTGACTCTCCTTTTAATAGGTCTTCTCGAGAAATCTTCCCTTCAGCAAAGTCTCTTCTAATTTGTGCCTTTTCATCATTACTAATCCCAGTTGGCATAGGACCTCCTGGAACAAAAACAACAGGCAGGTGTCCGAATTTTAATGTTCCCATCATTAATCCTGGTACTATTTTATCACAAATACCTAAACAAAGTACAGCATCAAAAACATTATGAGAAAGTGAGATAGATGTACTTAATGCAATTACATCTCTTGAAAACAAGGACAGTTCCATGCCGTCTTTTCCCTGAGTAACCCCATCACACATAGCAGGAACACCTCCTGCAACTTGAAGTACGGAATTGTGTTTTTTTGCATATTCTCTTAATTGAGTAGGATAGTTTTCGTAAACCTTGTGTGCTGATAACATATCATTATATGCAGTAACCAATCCTAAGTTTTTACTTTCTGAACCCGAAAGCTGTTCTTTGTCAGAATGATCACATCCTGCAAAGGCATGTGCGAGATTCCCACAGCTTAAATTAGAGCGATAAACCCCCTCTTTGAACATCTTTTCAACATCTTGAAGATAAGCCTTTCGAGATGGAAGACTTCTTGTGATGATTTGTTGGGTTACCTCTTTAATTATAGAATTCATAGCTATGCGTTGTGTGCGTAATAAACGGTATTTAGTTTTGGAATGAAATGATGGATAGGGTAGCCCTTTTCAATTGATTTTTCAAAAACAACACCTTTGTTTTGACCATTAAACATAAGAAAAACGTTTTGACAATCGTTTATAAACGATTTGTTCAGTGTAATTCTTTGAATCGGTTCCGATGGGGCACTGGTATTGGAAAGATCTGCATGTGTCTCTTGAGAAGCGATGACAGACATTGGGTCATTAGGAAAGATTGAGGCCGTGTGTCCATCATCCCCCATGCCTAAAATCAATACATCAGCTTGTGTAAAAAGCTTGTAATGATTTTTAGCTTTTAAAAGGTTTTGCTCATAATCATCTTCAAATAACATTCCAATAAGATTGGCTTTTGATGCTTGGTTTTGGATCAATGTATCTCTTATCATTTTTTCATTACACAATGGACTTTCTTTATCGACAAAACGTTCATCAACCAAGCCAATGTGTACTTTATCCCACGCAATTTCTTGAAGCGACAATTTATGATACATTTTTCTTGGTGTGTTGCCTCCAGAGAGAAGTATTTTTGCTTCTCCTTTGGTTTTTATGCATTCATTAACAATAGAAACAATCTTTTCTATCAACTCGTTTTCCAAGTTATTCATGTTGTCATATTGTTGTATCATTTTTTCCATGATTTTGTTACCCATGACTCTTTTTCTTCTAAAACACTATCTCCTGGACCCCATGACCCCGCCTCGTATAGAATGTTTTTAACATTCATATTTTTCCAATTATTGGTTATTGATTCGATCCAGGTCCAAGCAGCAACCAGTTCGTCCTGACTCATAAACAGGGTTTGGTTTCCTCTAATCACATCAACAATTAATCTTTCATACGCTTCAGGAAATCGTTCTTCAAAGGAATCTACATAGTCTAGTTTTAGTGCAATAGGTTTGTAGCGGTATCCTCCTGGCCCAGGTATTTTCGTCATTTGTACAAGCTCTATACGCTCTTCAGGCTGTAACCGAATAATTAGCTTATTATTATTGATCTTTTCTTTTGATGGAAAGATATTGTGTCTTACTTCTTTAAAATTGATTACAATTTCCGAATATCTTTTTTTCATTCTTTTACCAGTGCGTAAATAGAATGGTACATTTTTCCACCTCCAGTTGTCAACATAAGCTTTCAAGGCAACAAAAGTTTCTGTTTTGGATTCATACTTCTCAATGTCTTCCAAATATGAACTTACTTTGCCCCCCTCTATATTCCCTCGAGTATATTGACCTTTAACACTATCCGTATGAATTGATTTTTTATTGAACAGGCGCAAGGATCGGAGAATTTTTAATTTTTCATTTCGAACCTCATGTGCTTCTAATTCAAACGGGGGTTCCATGGCAACAAGACATAATAATTGTAGAAGGTGGTTTTGAACCATGTCTAAAAGCGCTCCGCTTTNATCGTAATAACCAGCTCTTTTTTCAACGCCAAGGCTTTCAGAAACTGTTATTTGTACGCTTTCAATGTTTTCGGCGTTCCATGCTCTCTCAAACAAATTATTCGCAAATCTCAAAACCATTAAATTTTGAACAGTTTCCTTTCCTAAATAATGATCGATTCTGTATATCTGATTTTCATCAAATGTTCGGGTGATTTCATTATTTATTGATATTGAGGACTCAAGGCTATGCCCAAGCGGTTTTTCCAAAACAACCTTACTGCTCTTATTTACCAATCCGGAATCTTTTAATGCCTGAGAAATTGGTCCAAAAGCAGATGATGGTGTAGAAAAGTAATAGATGTTTTGATAATCATTAAATGGTGCTAAAAATGTATTTAAATTTCCATAACCTTCAAGACTATTACTCTCTGCTACGACAATCGATACTTTACTGATGAAAGTCTTTAATTCATTTTCATTTATTTTATTACCATCAACACTTGTTTTGATAAATGATACCAATTGTTTGTTGAAATCATTTTCTATACCTTTTTTACGAGTGACTGCCACGATATTATATTCGCATAACAGTTGATTGTCCACATATCTATGATACAGAGCGGGAAATATTTTTCTTAGCGCTAAATCTCCAGTTCCTCCAAAAACAATTAGATTGAAGTTGTTAAATTTTTCTGTATGTTTTATGTTTCTAGCCATTACTTCTTAACTGTTTTTATTGATTTCACTTTTAAAAGTGTTCGGAACAGAGTTGTCAATGATTTACACCTTATGTTTTTCAAGTTACAAAACTCTTCTTTATCTTAACACATCCTGAATGTGTCAAAAATACACTAAGATTTAATTAAATTCAACATTTTTTATACTTTTAATAACTTTTAAATGTTGAAACTACTTGTCAAGATGTTCCGATCTAGGATTTTATTTGTGATTCTTTTCACTTTTGTCATACCGTATGAGTCAAATTCTCAAACTTATGTTTTTGCGGAACTGACGGGTTCTCCAAATTTGAACACTAACGGTTGGAATCTAAATGGGAATTCCTATGTTGGAGATACACCAGGTGACACAGACAATTTTGTAGATGAGCTGATTTTGACTAATGCATGGAATACCCAAAGCGGTGGTGTATTTTATTCTACTCCAATTGATCCATCTACTTGTTCAAATTGGACAGTTGAATTTGAATATAGGATTTGGGGTGGTTCAGCCGCAGATGGCATCGCTTTTTGTTTCTTAGATGTTCCTCCAACAGGTTTTGTTTCTGGTGGGGGATGTGGAATTCCTGGTTCAGCCAATGGGTTGAAAGTTATTTTGGATACGTGGAACAATTGCGGCGGTCCAAATCCAGAATTGCAAATTTATTCTGGGGCTGGATATTTTGAATGTGCTCCAGGGATCGTTAAATTGGATAATTCTACTGGAAACCTTGGTTTTGTTAGAAGTAATAGTTATCAACCAGTCCGAATCACATACAACAATGGAAACGTTACTTTATTTGTAAACAACGTTCAATACTTAAATGCCAATTTCCCCATTTCATTTGCAGGTTACATGGGTTTTACTGCTTCAACGGGAGGGGCAAACGATCAACATTCTGTTAAAAATGTAATCATATATACTGATCAAGCATCATCCGAAGCGGGTAGTAATATGTCATATTGCACAGGGGACTTTACTCAAATAGGAACTGCTGCCAACCCAAATTTTGTTTATGATTGGGCACCTTCTCTTGGTTTGAATAACACAAGTAATTCATCGCCGACAGTGAGTTTATTAAATAGCAGTTCCAGTATTTTAACACAAATGTATACCGTCTCTACTTCTCTAGCTTCAAGTCCTGGAGTATGTCCATCTTTGGATTCTGTATTAGTTACCGTTTATCCAAATCTTCAAACTTCAATTAATACTGAAATTTGTCAAAATGAAAACTTTTTATTTGGTGGGCAATTCTATGATTCGTCTGGTGTTTACATCGATTCAAGTCAATCTATATATGGTTGTGATTCGGTAGCAACATTAACTCTTGATGTTCTACCCATTTTTTTTGATACCATTGATGTGTCCATATGTCAAAATGATAATTATGTGTTAGGCTCTCAGGTATTGTCAACGAGTGGTTTCTTTACGGAAGTTTTTCAAACAACAAATGGCTGCGATTCTTCAGTTTCTGTCAATTTAACGGTGCATTCATTACCTGTTCTTTTCTGTCCTGACACTCTTATCTGCATAGGTGATACTGCCGAGCTATTGCCTTTGGGCGCAGAATATTATAATTGGTTGCCGATGATCGGAAATGTTGATGCAAATGGAGTTTTAATTTGTTTTCCGAGCAACAATACAACACTACAGTTAAATGGTATTGATAGTAATTTTTGTGAATCCTCTATTGATGTAAACGTTTTGATTCAGGAATTGCCTAATATTCAAATAATTACTTCATCTTTTGAAATATGTATCGGAGACACTGTCCCGCTTACTGCGACAGGGGGCTCTAATTATTTATGGATTTCACCGGTATTCATAGAAAATAATATTCAACAGCAAACTCTTGAACCTGATAGCTCTATTAGCATTTACTTAAGTGGATTTGATGACTTGGGATGTGAGAATAATGATTCTATCAGTATTGTTGTTTATGAACTTCCCAACTTACTTGTGACCCCGTCCCAAAGTATTTGTTTAGGAGAGTCGGCAATTATATCTGTTTCCGGAGCTCAGTCTTACAACTGGTCTCCTTTAGGCATTGGGAACGAATATGAATTTTCTCCAAATGAATCTGTTGATATTTGGATTACAGGAACAGATGCAAACGCCTGTAATGATTCTATTCAAACATCGGTTATTGTTTATCCAAATCCAGATGCTGGATTAACTGCAAGCCCTTTGTTAACCACAAGCGATATTCCACATATTACTTTTCAAAACACAAGCTCTGGGGCAAATTCATATATACTTAACACGGGAGATGGTTCATTTTATGACTTTTTTAGTGGTCAAATTGATCATTCTTATCCTTATACTGAAGGTAATTATTTGGTTCATCTGTATGTTGAAAATGAATTTGGTTGTACAGATTCCGCACAGGTTTTAATTCAGATTAAGGGAGAGGAGATTTATTATGTCCCAAACACTTTTACCCCAGATGGAGACGAGCACAACAACACATTTCACCCTGTATTTACAAGCGGTTATGATCCTAATCAATTTGAAATGATCATTTACAATCGATGGGGAGAGGAACTTTTTAATGGTTCTAATTCTCATGAATATTGGGACGGCACATATAATGGAAATAATTGCCCTGAAGGAACTTACGTCTGGAAAATTAATTATGTTGTCCCTGAAACCAACGAGTCTAAAATGATATCAGGACATCTAAACTTGATTCGCTAGGTCTTTTTTAGCATCATTCATAAATTGATGAAATACTTTTTCAATTTTAACACGGTGTTTGGAATAAACAAGAGGCGCTTCGGGTAATTTATTTTTGAATGATATTCGTTTTGAAACACCTAGACAAACTCGTTGTAAACCATAAAGGCTAGGGTAGTGGTTGATCCACTTATGATCTCTCAACCTTTCTAAAAATGATCGAAACTCTGTGCTTAATTCAACTTCGTATTTCGCTCGATGCAAATAAAATTCATCTAAAAAAACTTCAAACGGTTTATTGTGATAGCGATTCCAATGAATGGCCAACAAATGATCGAAATATAAATCGATTGCTACACCTGCTACTTTTGGAAGTTCTTTGTAAAGTTCAAGCCTTAGTTCTTTTACTAAATAATGATTGTCAATATAGAAGTCTATCTTCCGATGTAAAAGAACCCCTTGCTGAATTTTTGAAGAATAATTAAGATATTTATTTCCTTTCACAGAATCTCCAAAAAGATTTGCAATCATTAAGTCTAAATCATTATTTGAAAAATATAGATGACCGAGGAAATTCATTTCTTTCCCCCAAGATTTTTTTTAATATTCATCTTCATTGAAGAGAAAGTCTTCTCTTGATGGATAATCAGGCCAGATTTCTTCGATATTCTCATAAATCTCTCCCTCATCTTCAAGGTCCTGAAGGTTTTCTGCAACCTCCATAGGTGCACCTGTACGGATTGCGAAATCAATAAGTTCATCCTTTGAGGCCGGCCATGGGGCATCTTCAAGGTAAGAGGCTAATTCTAAAGTCCAATACATGGGTACAACATTATTTGATTATTCGGCAAAAGTATACTTTATTTCAAATAATCCAAATAAAAAACAGAATTTGTTCTGTTTTTTATTATTTACTACAATTTTGGGTTCCAAGGTGTTTCCTTTATATTCAATTCCTGAGCCATACTTCTTCCCAAAGTAAATAAGTAATCGCTTAGTCTATTAAAATAAGCCAGAATAATAGGATCTACTTCTGTATGTTCCGATAGGGTTACTATACAGCGTTCTGCTCGTCTACAAATCGTTCTTGTAATATGACAATAAGATACTGTTTGATGACCACCAGGAAGGACGAATGATTTCATTTCGGGAAGTGTGGTATCCATTTCATCGATCCATTTCTCTAAGTCAATAATGTCGTTTTTTTCAATCATTGGGATTTTCATTGAAGATCCTGAATCTGAAACTGCCAATAATGACCCCGCTGTAAATAATCGATCCTGAATTTCAATTAATTGAGATGTGTATTTTGTGTTGCCAATAGAATCTCTTAGCATACCGACGAACGCATTAAGTTCATCAACCGTTCCGTAGGCGTTTATTTTTGAATCATTTTTGGATACGCGAGTTCCTCCAATAAGACCTGTTTTGCCTTCGTCTCCTTTCTTCGTGTAAATTTTCATAATTAAACTTTTTCTAGGGCCTGATTGATATCCCAAATTAGGTCCTCGTGATTTTCAACTCCAACCGAAATCCTAACTAGTTTTTCAGTTATCGATAATTCTTCTCTGTGATTTGGCTCAACACCAGCATGAGTCATGGTTGCGGGATGTTCAACCAAGGATTCTGTACCTCCTAGACTCACTGCCAACTTTATTAGTTTTAGGGAGTCAATAAATTTAAAAGCTTCTTTTTCTCCACCAACAATATCAAAAGAGAGCATAGCTCCAGGGGAGTCATATTGTTTTTGGTAAATTTCATATTCTTTGGTATTTTCTTTAATTAAACCAAGATAATAGACCTTTTCAACTTTTTTATGGTTATCTAAAAATGCCGCTACCTGTTGTGCGTTTCTTGCTTGTTGTTCCATGCGTATTTTAAGCGTTTCCAAACTACGCATAAGCAACCATCCCGTATGAGGGGCGGCCATATTTCCAAGAAAAGTTCGTAAAACTTTTATCCTGCTTATTACTTCATTTGATCCACAACATGCTCCTGCAATTACATCACTATGCCCACCAATATATTTAGTGGCTGAATACAATACAGAATCGGCACCATGTTCGAGTGGGTGTTGCCATAATGGTCCCATGTAGGTATTGTCGACAGCCAAATGAACCTTAGTGTCCATAGTAGAGTAGAGGTCTGCGATTGACTTACACATTTCGATATCGATTAGTGCATTAGTCGGATTTGCAGGAGTTTCAATAAAGATCATTGAAAGCTTATTCGCGAGACCTGAGTTTTTCAAGCGTTTTAAAATGTCTTCTTTCGAATCATTAGGTGTGAACGAAATGGTATGTACACCTATCTTATTTAAAAAATCATTTATAAAATGATCCGTCCCACCATAAACTGGAGAACTGTAGAGCAATACATCGCCAGGTTTAAGGAATTCCAATAATACAGTAGAGATTGCGGCCATACCACTTTCAAATACTGCACAGTCGTCAGCCTTGTCCCACAACTTTAATCTTGTTTCAAGGATTTCAAGATCTGGATTGTTTATTCGACTATAGATGAGTCCAACCTCCTCAGTACTTTCTTTTTCCCTTAAGCCATATGCAACTTCGAAAAAAGCTTTGCCCTCCTGAGCGTTTTTAAAAACAAACGTAGAAGTTTGAAAAATGGGAGATTTAATTGAACCTTCTGACAATTCGGGTTTGAAGCCATACGACATCATTAGGCTTTCAGGTTTCATTTTGTGGTCTTTGCTCATAAAATAATTTTTAGTGAATTTGAATCGAGATTTTTGAGCTTTATTATTTTGTGAATAACATCATCTACCAATTTATCTGGGCATGACGCACCAGATGTAATAGCAATGTTTATTTTCTTTTTAGCGGGTAGAAAATCAAGGTTTAGATTTCTTTTTTTATTGTGAATATCATAAGAATAGATTTGGTCATGATCTATGATTTCTTGTTCATTTTTTATGTAATAGGTGTTAAATCTTTCATCTAGTAACTCAACTAAGTGTGTTGTATTGGAGCTGTTATACCCTCCAACAACTATGGCAAGATCAATAGATTCTTTCAAAAGTCCATAGGTAGCTGATTGATTGTCATTTGTAGCGTAACACAAAGTGTCTCTCGTATCTGCCATGTGATCTTTAATTGTAGTTTCTCCATAAACTTCAATCATTACCTTTCTTAAAAAATCCGTTATTTCTTGAGTTTCAGTAGCGAGCATCGTAGTTTGATTAACAACACCAATTTTCTTTAGATCTGTTTCAGGGTTAAAGTCTTTGGTGTGCTTTTCCTTAAAGAAAGAATAAAATTCTTCAATTTTTCTCTTGCCAGATATTATTTCACCCAAAAAATTGGCTTCATGAATATCCTTGATAATTAATGAGGGAGCATTTTGTGAGCTATGAGAAAATGTAGCTCTTGTTTCCTCGTGATTTGCTTTTCCGTGGATAATTATTGAATGCGAATTTTCGCTCAATTTTGCGGATCTATTCCATACTTTTTCCACAAATGGACAGGTTGTATTATAAGTATCAATTTCTATTCCTTTTCCTTTCAATAACTTTTCAATTTCGACTGTAGTTCCGAAGGCTGGAATGATTACAATATCATCAGGTGTTAATTCATCAAATGGAATGAGCTGTTTACCATAAGTGTCCTGTAGGAATTTAAGTCCATGTGATTCTAAATCCTCATTTACATCAGGATTGTGAATCATTTGACTCAGTAAGAAAATACGTTTGTCAGGATGCTCTTTAATGGCCTTGTAGCTCTTTTCTATGGCATTCTCAACACCATAACAAAAACCAAAGTGTCTAGCAATATAAAAAGTCAGATCACCGACCTTTACCTGTGTTGGTGTAAAGTCTTTTTTTCTTGGGTCTTCAAGCTTTCTTTTATTCTTAATCTCTCCTATGAGTGAAGAACGGTAAAATGGCGGAACGTCGAATTGTTTCATCTGCTTTAAAACAGTTTATTAAAAGCTATTGTTCGTATAAAAGCGCAAAGTTAGAAAAGCTTTTTGTTTAACAGGAAATAAATTCAAAATGAAAAAAGCCCCGAAGGGCTTTTGTACTTAAATGTTGATTCTTTTCGATTTATCGTATTTGATTCTAAAGTCGAAATCAAATGTCTTTGATTCCTTCGGTTTTAGGGTGAGATTCCATTCTATCAATCCCGATCGTTCTTTTCTTTTTGCTTTTCCGATATTTATTTTGTCAATCTCAATATCTGTATTTGTAGTAATCGGAATTTGATCTTGTATGACTAGTTCTATGCTGCTTGACTTTAAATTTTTCACTTCAATGGTGTAGGCAAGCAATTTCTCTATTTTATCTCCGATTACTTTTTCTTTACATTTCGAAGAAAGTAATCTTCGTTTGATTTGAATATTAGGGTCTTTCCCTAGTGATAGGTGTAGGGTGTCATTCATGTTCGTTGGGTCAATATAAGTTTCTCCAATATATGAGCCATCAAAAAAGATATTTGCTTTTGATGGTATGAGCTGTAATTCGTCCACTTTCAGCATTTGTGCGACTAAGTAAACGTTTTGATCCATTTTTGGTACACTGTAGTATTTGAAATTCGTTTGTAATTCTGAATTCTGAACAAGAACCATGTGTTTTTGACCATTTGAGGTAATATTGTAGGGAAGGTCAATTTTAAATTCAGCTGAGATTAATTGCTGTACAACGTTTGTAAATTGATTCGCACTTAAGGCAGGTTCTTCTTCTGCCACGTCGTCCATGTAAAACCCTCTATTGTAAGCTGCTTCTGTGGGTGAGCTATTTAGGTTATACACGGCCTTATTGCTGTTTTGTATTTTTGCATTATTGTACTCTTTTTTGTGTTGGATGTAGCTAAGGTACCATGGGTTCAATTCAGGCTTTGTCTTATTCGCATAAGGGTTATTTGTGGATATATTTAGTTTTATTTTTTTCCAATCTAATCCTGTGTTCTGATAAACTTCAGCTTTATAATTCATAAATATTTTTCCTTGACTTGATTCACTACGAATATCATATAATGGACTCCATCCTGCTCCGGATGCCAAATAGGAAAATGAGATATTACCTGATGTAGAAGAGTTCGCTGATAGTGTCACGGTGATTCTAGGTATGGGTTGGTTATTTGGATTTTGATTTCCAATACTGCTCAAATGATTTTTCAATCGATTCAATCGTTCATTCATTTTCTTATCAACTTGCTGTTTTTTGTTTTTGACCTTGCGAAGCTCACTAAGCTTTTTATTTAGTTGAATCATTTTTTGTGTGTACAATTCTAGTGCTTCTTTTAATAACATGATGGAGTCATTTACTTTTCCTTGACTTTTCATTACGCCATTGTTTTTCAATATGTTTTTGGCCTGATTGTATACATTGATTTCATCTTGTATATCGTTAAGGTCATATGACAAGTAAAGGATGGAGTCTTTTAATTTTAAGATTTGCAACCTCACCTTTTTTACCTCGCCAGCTGTTTCTTGTTGGGTGAGTTTAGGGTAAAACAAGCTATATTTACTATCGAGAATAACAACTTTTCCTGTAGCGCTGACTTGAATGGTTTTTGGATCAATATTGCCACTGACACCTTCAATTACAATTTCATTTATCCCTGTTGTAGCAGTGTAATAAACTTTAGATCGCAACTGAACACCATTTGTGTATACTGTTGCTTCAGTAAGTGAAGCTTTTCTGATTTTTTTGTCATCTGCAAATAAACCTTTAGATGCCAAGAGCATCAGAATTAAAAAGATTGAATTTTTCATATTATATATTTTTTAGGGGCATACACCTTCAAAATGGTTTGGTTCATTTGCTTGAACTTTTTAAAGGATTTATTGTTTAACTACCATGTCAGAAGTTGTTGTTTCAGTAAAGAATTTAAAAAAGTCGTTTAAGGATTTTAAAGCACTTAAAGATGTTTCTTTTTCTGTTTATAAAAATGATGTTTTTGGCTTTTTAGGCCCCAATGGGGCAGGGAAGAGTACCTCCCTGAGGTGTATGTTGTCGTTAATTGATTCAGATGATGGCCAAATAGAAATATTTGGAAAATCATTACGTAAAAATAGATTTGATGTGCTTTCTAACATTGGTTCGATTATAGAAAAACCAGATTTTTATAAATATCTATCGGCATTTAAAAACCTTGAGATAATGGCCCGAATATCAGGTCGACAGGTTTCTAAATCCGAAATTGAAGACATTATTCATTTTGTAGGTCTTAAGGGAAGAGAGTATTCCAAATTCAAAACCTTTTCTCATGGCATGAAACAACGTTTGGGGATTGCCCAAGCATTGATGCATAACCCTGACCTTATCATATTAGATGAGCCAACAACAGGATTAGATCCTCAAGGAATAGTAGATATTAGAGAGCTTATTCTGAAGCTAAGTAAAGAGCAAGGAAAAACGGTTATTTTATCCTCGCACCAGCTTTCCGAAATAGAAATGATTGCCAACAGAATGGTTATTATCAATAAAGGAAAATCAATTATTGAAGGAGAGGTGAGTAAACTACTCAACAGTAGCCAAATGATGGTCAAATTCACCTCGGATGAGCCAAGCAAATTTTGCAAACTTTTGGCTGGTGAATTTTCAGATATCTCAAGTTTAACTTCTACAGGTAATGAAATAGAATTTGAAGTCGCCCGTCAGCTTATCCCAACTATTAATTCTTTTATGGTGAATAAGAATGTAAATATTTCTGCAATTGAACAGAAAAGAAAGCTTGAAGATTATTTTATAAAAATGATACAAAACGAAGATTAGTGCTTTTAAAAAACACATATAACG
>JGI20155J14468_10001971_pt1 | contig 15562 bp, 16 predicted proteins | sample COG_05_FD_14468 | JGI IMG/M metagenome (IMG submission 14468) | reverse complement strand
TTCCCGCAAGTTTTTGTAGCTGGCGAGTTAATAGGAGGTGCAGATATAGTTACTGAGTTAAATGAGTCAGGAGAGCTTAGTAAAATTATACAAGCTGCTGCAAAATAAATTACCCAAAGTCCTTTAACATTGCTTTAAGCTCTAAAGAGTGCTGCTCTTCTTCACCAATCATACTTCTTGCATATTCTTCCAGATAAACTGATGCATCTTCAACGCTCATAAGTAGTTTCTTATATAAATTTAAAGCATGTAGNTCATGACCTAATCCTTCTTCTAATATATCTCTNATTGAATGTCTGTTAGTTTCTTCAATTTTCGCTATTTTTTGACTAGGATGACCATCTAAACCAGCAATTAGTTCACCTGCTTGTTGAGCATGCAGTAANGATTCAGTTGCTTGTTCTTTTAAAAAAGTAACAATAGGTATTCTATAAGGACCACTCACCATTAGAGCTGAATGAGTATATCTAACTACNCCAGCTAATTCATATTCCATTATTTCATTAAGAATNTTACAAACTTCTTCAGAATTNATTGTTTTCATTTCCATAAAATCTCCACTTTTTTATAAGTTTATAATGACTAATATAAATTAAAGTATAATTGATGTAAAGTGTTGATTTTAGGTAATTATTTAATAAGAATCATTATGTTTTTGAGAATCATTTAGGATATTAGCTATCAAACTCGTTAACAATCTTGCAAAAAACTTTTGCAGTTATATCAGAATCATAAGCTGCTGAATGTGCTTCTTTAGAATCATAATCTATATTTAAAACATCACATATTCTAGCTAAAACAGTTTGTTTTGTATGAAGTGCTCCAAGAGTAACAGTATCTAAAACTGAAAAAGGATGAAATGGAGATTTTTTAATATTATTTCTAGATACTGCCTCTGTTAAAAAAGAATGATCAAAATGAGCGTTATGCCCAATTAAGATTGCTCTAGAGCAGCCATTTGCTGTTCTTTCAGTATTTATAATCTTAAAAAGTTCTTCGAGTGCATCTTTTTCTGTAATGGCATTCCTTAATGGGTGTTTAAGATTAATCTTTGTAAAATCTAATGATTCTTGCTCAACCACTAATCCTTCATATGGCTCTATATGATATCTATATGTTTTTCCAACATCTAACAATTGAGTGTCTTCATTTTTAATTATTAATGTTGCTGCAATTTCAAGTATTGCATTAGTTTTAGGATCGAATCCACCAGTTTCCAAATCAACAACTACGGGTAGATACTTTCGAAATCTTTCTTTAATCATTACTCAATCCTTTTGATTTAAATTCTTAAAAAAGTTATTTTTTTGATTTTCATCAAAATTATGAAAACTATCCAATTGATCATTAAGTATCTTTAATTGAAGACTTTCTAAATTTTTTTCATTATCTGCATTTCTGTTGCCTAATTTTGTATTGATCACAATACCTATATCTTTATTAAGCTTATTTGCCTTATCCATACGCTTCTTCTTTGACTCATTAATCCTAAGCTTTGAGGTAGTATTAAAGTTAATTTGTGAATTTGCTCTACTCTTTTTTTTATCTGTCTCTATTAGATCTATACAGTCTACGGGACATGGTTCAATACATAATTCACATCCAGTACATAAATCTTCAATAATATTATGCATAAGGTTTACTGACCCGGAAATAGCATCCACAGGACAAGCTGTAATGCACTTCTTACAACCTATACATTCCGATTCATCAATAACAGCAACCTGATTAGGTATAGTAGGGCCATAGGACATGTCCACAGAAGTAATATTTTTTACAAGAATCTTATTTAAGTTTTGAAGTGTTTCTGTGCCACCAGGGACACATCTATCATGAACTACACCGCTGGCAATTTGTTCCGCATATTGATAGCAACCAGGAGTATCACATCTTCCGCATTGTATCTGCGGCAACTCATCATGAATTAACTTAACCAAATCCATTTTTATTAAGAGTTTACGCCTAATTTAGCTTGTAGTTTTGAGTTAGATGTAGTGTACCCAAAAGGGACTCTTTGACCTGGATTAATTCTTCTATATGCCTCTTGAACAGCAATAGTTGTTTCATGAAAACCGCAGAGAATTAGATCAAGCTTACCTTTATAATGATTAATATCACCAACAGCAAAAACACCATCAAGATTTGTTGAATAAGTAGAAGTATCTACATCAATCTTTTTTCCATTTAGATCTATATTCCAATCTAATATTGGTCCTAATTTTTTGTTAAGCCCAAATAAAAACAAAAGCTCATTAGCTTTAAATTCTTTAACTTCGTTTGAATCAAAGTTTTTTAAGGTTACACCGGTTACAGAGTCTTCCCCTAAAATAGAATTTATAACGTAAGGTGTTAGTAACTGTAATTTACCTATTGCAACAAGCTCTCTCATAAGTTTTTCTGTGTGAGGTGCGCCTCTGAATTCATCTCTTCTATGCACCAAGCTAATTGACTTAGAAATATCAGAAAGCTCAACACACCAGTCCAGCGCCGAATCACCACCACCAAAAATCATCAAATCTTTACCTTTATAAAGATCTTTTGACCTTACGGCATAAGATACTCCAGATCCTAAAAACTGATCAGGATCTTCAATATTAGGCGGTCTTCGAGCCTCAAAAGAACCAGCTCCTGCTGCAATAAATATATTTTTAGTTTTAAATATATTATTTTCTGAAGTAGTAACTTGCCAGGTATTAATATCATTATCAGAATTAACAATCTTAATTTCATTGACTCTTTGGTTGAGTAATAAATCATAATCAAATGGCTTAATTTGTTCTATTAATGCATCTACGTGTTCTTGNGCAGTTTGAAATGGAACTCCNGGAATGTCATATATTGGCTTTTCTGGATAGAGTTCAGCACATTGTCCNCCAGGTTTATCTAAATTATCAATTANGACACAATCTAAGCCCAACAAACCAGCTTCAAATACTGTAAAAAGACCAACAGGACCTGCACCTATGACAACTATATCAACTTCCTTCATTTAACTNTTTGACCCTCTTTTGCGCCTTCATCCGGAGATATTAAGAAAATACCACCATTATCATCTGATGATGCTAGGACCATACCTTCAGATAAGCCGAATTTCATTTTTCTAGGGGCTAAATTATATACAAGCACTACCTTTTTATCGGTTAAATCTTCTTTAGAATAAGCGCTTTTAATTCCAGCAAAAACTGTTTTTTGCCCCAAATCACCAACGCTTAAAGTCAGTTTAATGAGTTTGTCAGCTTCCTCGATATCTTCTGCAGAAATTATCCTAGCAACTCTAAGTTCTACATCTGAGAATTGCTTAATGTCTATAGTGTTCATGTCATCTAAATTTTCATCATTTGGCATATTATTTTCCTCTTCGTTAAATTGATCAAGTGATAAAGGCTCCATTCTTGTTAAAAGGGGAGTGTATTTTTCTAGTTTTTTTGATATTAATTTATCACTAAGACTTTTATATGTTTGTATTTCTACTCCTAATGATTTAAATGCCGCCCCAGTTAATTTGGGCAAAATGGGATTCATATATATTGATAATATCCTAAATGCATTAATTGCCGTGGTAGCAACAAAAGTAGCTTCATCATTTTCTAGTTTCCACGGTGTTTTATCATTAATGTATTTGTTTGTTAAATCTGCCATATCCATAATCAATCTAATAGCTTTTGAATATTGACGTATTTCAAAGTACTCCTGAATTTGCTCTGCATTACCAAGAATTGTATTTATTAAATCTTCATCAATATCACTAGATAAAAAGCCTTCATTTTTTTGAATAAATGTTGATGATCTGCTTAGTATATTTAAGTATTTTCCAACTAAATCTGAGTTAATACGTTGTGTAAAATCTTCTAAATTTAGATCTATATCCTCAACTTTATCATTCAATTTCGCTGCAAAATAGTATCTCAACATTTCAGGATTGCAATATTTAGCAAAAGTATCTGTTTTTATTCCAGTGCCCTTAGATTTAGACATTTTCTCGCCGTTAACTGTTAAAAATCCATGTACGAATATAGAGTCTGGAAGCTTAAAATTAGCACTATCAAGTGTTGCAGGCCAAAATAAACCATGAAAATAGGCTATATCCTTTCCAATAAAATGCACAATTTCGTATTCAGAATCATTAGACCAATAATCATCTATCGACTTATTGTTTGAATTTGCCCAATTTTCAATAGAAGCAATATAACCAATAGGAGCATCTAACCAAACATAGAAGTATTTATCTTTTTCGTTTGGTATTTCAAAACCGAAATAGGGGGCATCTCTAGATATATCCCATGGCTTCAAATCTTCTAACCATTCATTCAGTTTATTTTTTATTGCTGACTGTATATTAACTTCTTCTAAGAATAATTTAAGCATGGACTCTTTTTGAGGTAAGTCAAAAAAGATATGCTCACTATCTTTTAATTTAGGGGTTGTATTAGTTAATGTTGAAATTGGATTTAATAAATCTCGTGGCTCATAAGTTGCGCCACAAACTTCGCAACCGTCCCCATATTGATTTTCTGCTGCACATTTTGGACAGGTACCTTTAATAAAACGATCCGATAAAAACATACCCTCATTTTCATCATAATACTGATTAACAGATTTTTTAATAATTAAATCCTTGTCTAAAGCAGCCTTATAAATAATTTCAGAGAATTTCTTATTTTCCTTAGAGTGAGTGGTATGGTAATTCGTGAAATTAATATCATACGTTTCATATGTTTCCATATGTTCAGTTCTAACTTTTGCTACTAACTCTTCTGGAGAAATATTTAACTCCTTTGCTTTTAACATTACAGGGGTTCCATGAGTATCATCAGCACAAAAGAATAAACACTCATTACCAATTTGATTTTGAAATCTAACCCAAATATCAGTTTGAACAGCTTCAAGTATATGACCAAGATGCAAAGATGCATTAGCATAGGGCAATGCTTGCGTAACTATAATCTTTCTTTGCTTGTTAATCTTATATCTAGTTATTGATTCACTTATATATATTATAATTCAATTCAATTAAACAATATTGAATGAGTATTAAAAAAATAATAGCAATAGCCTCAGCGAAAGGAGGGGTTGGAAAATCTACAATCACAGCTTTGTCAGCATTGTCGCTTTGTAATGATTATAAAGTAGGCATTCTCGATGCGGATATTTATGGGCCTAACCAACAAATTTTATTTAATGTTGAGAACATTAAACCTGAGATTATTTCTAAAAATTCTAAAAAATTCTTCAAACCAATATCATCCAAAGGCATTGAAATATCAAGCATGGGATCAATTATAGAATCTGATAAAGCTACTATCTGGAGAGGCCCAATGCTTAGTGGCGCCATAAAGCAACTCATCACAAGTACATATTGGAGTGATCTAGACGTACTTTTTATTGATATGCCTCCTGGTACTGGAGATGCTTACTTAACAGTATGCTCAGAAATTGATCTAGATGGTGTGATATTAGTCTCTACTTCAAATATTTTGTCTAAAACAGATACAATTAAAACAATATCTACTTTTAATAAATTAGATGTTCCAATATTTGGTTATATTGAGAATATGACATTACCACTGTCTGTTGGTGAAGAGCTAACTTTTAATAATGATATTCCAAAGATAACAACAATAAGTTTTAATGAAAGCATTTATAATATGTCCTTAAATAATATCTCAGATGAGATACAAATTTTAAAAGAATCTTTAGAGAAAATTATTAATGCGTAAATTATTATTTTTATCCTTATCCTTATTTAGCTTTAATGCATATGTTTTAGCTGATGATGTCCAAGATCCATTTGAAGAGATCAACCAGGTTACGTTTGCTGTCAATGAGGCTCTAGATAATGCAATAGCTAAACCTATAGCAATTGTATACGGAGATATAACACCTTCATTTATTCAGAATAGAGTTACAAGATTTTTTAAAAATCTTGCTGAGATAGATACATTTATAAATCAAGCCTTGCAAGGTAAGCCAAAGCTTGCTTTTCAAGATTTTGGAAGATTTACTATAAATTCAACGATAGGATTATTTGGATTATTCGATGTTGCAACAGGAATGGGCTTAGAGGCTCATGAAGAGGATTTTGGTCAGACTCTTGGAGTTTGGGGAGTTCCAAGTGGTCCTTATATTATGTTACCGGTAATTGGACCAAGTAATGCACGAGACCTGATGAGTAGGCCCATATCCTCCTTTCTATCTGGAACNTTTGCNATGACTGATACCGATGTAANACTTACCTTGACAGNTTTAGATGCACTTGAAACAAGAGAGAGATATCTAGATTTTGAGGCAATGATTCAAGGTGATAGATATACCTTTGTAAAAGATGCATATNTTCAATCAAGAGACTATGAAATATCTGACGGAGAGAGTGATGAAGATGATTTCTTAGAAGATCTAGACGACTTTTTAATAGATGACTANATTAGTTCAAGAAGCTGTTCTCTAGATTTAACTATATCTCCNTCTAGGATAGACTGATGAACTTTTTTTCTAAAAGCTCTTGCGTGAGTATCGCCTTTGGATAAACCAAAAAGATGCTTAAGCATTCTAGATAAATCATAACCTTTATGACTCATGATTGTTACATAATCTAAATATTCATTTAATATTTCAACTTTTTGTTTGTTACTACTCGGTTTGTCAAAAAATAATTCATCAACTTTAGAGAGCATAAATGGATTGTCATAAGAAGCCCTACCTATCATGACGCCATCAACTTTCTGTAAGTGCTCTTTGGTTTCCTCAAGATTTTTAATACCACCATTTATAATTATATTAAGCTCCTTGTTATCCTCTTTTAATCTATAAACATAATCATATTTTAATGGAGGTATAGTTCTATTTTGCCTTGGACTTAAGCCTTTAAGAAGACCATTACGAGCATGAATAATAAAGGTAGATACACCAGATGATTTAACTATATCTACAAAATTTGATAAGAATTCATAATCTTCTCTATCATCAATACCAAGTCTACATTTTACAGTTACAGGTATTTCTACATTTTTAGACATTGAAGATATACATTCAGCAACAAGTTCAGGTTCCAGCATCAAACATGCACCAAATCTTCCTTTTTGAACCCTTTCTGAAGGACAACCTACATTTAAATTTATTTCATCATACCCATAAGCTTCTGCAGTTTTAGCACATTCTGCTAGATGACTAGGATTTGAACCTCCTAATTGAACTGCGACTGGATGCTCTTCATGATTATAGTTAAATTGATCCAAACAATTACCAAAAATAATAGAACCAGTTGAAATCATTTCAGTATACAAATAAATATTTTTTGAAATTAGTCTTAATAAAAACCTGTCATGCATATCTGTATATTGCATCATAGGCGCTACGCAGACTTTATGAGAAAACATAGATTATAAAATGTAAGTTATCGAGTATAGCCCAACAATAGTTAGAACAATTGTATAAGGTAAGGCCATTTTAACCATTTTCATATAAGAAAGATTTATGAGTGGTGCTAAAGATGATGTTAACAAAAATAGAAAAGCTGCTTGACCATTGGGTGTTGCAATACTGGGGATATTCGTACCTGTATTCACTGCAACTGCTAAAGCTTCAAACTGATCTCTTCCAATACCACCATCTAAATAAACTTGATTTATCTCTTTAATATATATTGTTGCAACAAAAACATTATCACTTATAGCTGAGAGCAATCCATTAGCCATAAAAAAAACAGATGGCTGTATAGCTGGGTCTTGGTCAAGAACATAAAGAATTACAGGGGAGAATAAATGTTGATCATGTATAACACTTACTATTGCAAAAAAAACAGCAAGCAGTGCTGTGAAAGGGAGTGCTTCTTTAAAAGCAGGACCAAGATCATGCTCATCAGTAATACCTTTAAAAGATGTTAATAAAATGATTACAGCAAGACCGATAATACCCACTGCTGCTAAATGAAGGGCTAAAGCAGCTATTAAAAATAATAAAACTATGAACTCAACATAAAGTTCAACTTTTTGAATATCAGTTTTTTGTGAACTTTCATATTGATCATAATCTATAAAAATTTGCCTTATAGAGTCTGGTAATTGATGACCAAAACCAGCTAACTTAAATCTTTCAATCATAAAGCAAGTAAATACTCCAGCAACAAATACTGGCATCGTAACTGGCGCCATGGCTATAACAAACTCTACAAAATCCCAACCAACTACACCAGCAATTAAAAGATTTTGGGGTTCACCAACAATAGTACATACGCCACCTAAGGCAGTACCCACAGCTCCGTGCATTATGAGATCTCGTAAAAAACCTTTAAAGTCTTCTAACTCTTCTTTGGCTTTAATGGAGAGAGCATCATCAGAATGAAAATCATGGTTTGTATCGGTAAAGTCTTTATTTGATTTTACTGTGTGGAAGATTCTATAAAAACCAATAGCTACACTTATTAGAACAGCAGTTACTGTTAAGGCGTCCAAAAAAGCAGATAAAAATGCTGCTGAAAACAAAAACGTAAATGACAATGTGTTTTTGGATTTAATATTTAAAAGAAGTTTAGTAAAAATCGTAAGCATAAGATTTTTCATAAAATAAATACCAGCAACCATAAAGATTAACAAAAGTATCACTTCAAGATTATTACTTATTTCATGATAAACAGATTCAGTTGATGTAAGTCCTAAAGCTATAGCTTCTATAGCCAATAGTCCACCTGGTTGTAGTGGATAACATTTAAGTGCTAATGCTAAAGTGAATATAAATTCTAATAAAAATAACCATCCCACTATAAAGGATCCATTTAAACCCATTGAGTTAAGAGATAGTAGTAATATCGGATTCAAAACAAGAAAAACTATTATGGTAGACTTGTACCAAATTGGTGAATTACCAAGAAACATTTTTGATAAAATTTGTAATGTATTCATCTAAATTAACTCCACTTATTGTTTTATGCATTTAAAAAGGTTTATAGAATTTGATAGCAAAAAAGATAATTCTTTTATTCTTTTTAATGGTGATGCAATTTTATACGATAATCTTAACAAATCTTACTTATTTGACCCAAATTCACTCTATTTAGATGCTGATTATAAAAATTATCGAATCGGTTTAGGTATTAAAAATGAGAAATATATATATGCAGTTCAGTTAAAAGAGCTTGGTACAAAAAATATTTCTAATGATGCATTAGAGCAAATTGATCTTCGATATATGTTGCCTCAGTTATCTTCAGCGGAATTTCAAATTGTTAGTAGAGCTAAACAATTACTTCACTGGTTGATATCAAATAAATACTGTTCCTATTGTGGATCAAAGAATATCTTCGAGGAAAAGGAGGAGGCTATGTATTGTCCATGTAATAATATTTTTACGTATCCAACAATTTCACCTTGTATTATTACACTTGTTACCAATGCTAATAAGATTCTTTTAGCTCGAAATAAACTCTTTCCACAAGGCATGTTTAGTGCACTTGCTGGATTCATTGAAGCTGGAGAAACAGCAGAAGAAGCATTAATTAGAGAAGTTAATGAAGAAGTTAATTTAGAAGTTACTAATATAAAATACTTTGCTAGCCAATCATGGCCTTTTCCTAGCCAATTAATGCTTGGGTATTATTGTGAATGTTTAACAGGTAACCCTGAGCCTGATGGTGTTGAAATAGAAGAGGCAGCTTGGTTTGATATTAATAATTTACCAAACATACCTCCGCCAACTTCTATCGCAGGTAAGTTAATTAACTCTTATATCGCGGATCATTAGCAGCTCTGGTTGGAACTTCAGCTTTCTTTTTTGGTTTAGATGCAACAGGCTGTAATCCTTTTGGTTTTTGCTCCGTTTTTTTATTATCTACTTTTTTACAGTCTCTTTATTAACATCAGCCTCTTTCTTTACCTCTTGTTTCTTAGGTAAAGGCTTCTTTGGTTCAGTTTTAGTCACTTGACCCTTAGGCTGCTTTTGTGGTGATTTTGAATCATTCTTTACTGTTTTAGTTTTTGAATGCTTATTTTGAGAATCTTTTTTTCTGCTTTTACATCATCTTTCTTAACTTGATTCTTAGTTTGATTAGGATTTAGTTTTTTATGCTGAGGCTTACTATTTGGTTTCTTAGCATTTGGATTCCTATTTTGAGTCTTTTTACGTTGCTGATTATTTCGGTTATAAGGTTTTCTTTTAGTGGGTTTCTTTTTTACTTCTTCTTTAGTCTCCATTCCAATAGCCTTTTTAATAATCTGCATCACTCCTGGTCCAGCTTTTTTAGGCATTTTTGGTGGAGTAATTGCATTAACCAATGGCTTCATTCCTTTTGATTGATTTTTATCATCTCTCCAATCCATACTTGGAGTAGGGCTGTCAGGGGTCATATCATAGGAATCAACTGGTTTTACATCCGATGCTTTGATTCTAATAACTTTATAGTAAGGTCTAGCTTTATATGGATCAGCAATAACCCATATTCTAGTTTCAGTTGCTTTTTCAATTCTCGTTAATTCATCTCTTTTTTCATTTAAAAGATAACTAGCTACATCGGATGGAACAAATGCATGAATTTCACCAGTATTTTCTTTAATTGAATCTTCAGAAATAATTCTAAGGATTGATTGTCCTAACGACCTTGGTCCACGAACAAGAACATGCTCTATATCATATGTTTCATTCAAAGATGGTCTTAATCTTTGTCTTGATATTTCTAATAGTCCGAATCTCGAAATACCAGATATTTGAACTCTTGCTCTATCTCCATGAACAGCTTTTCTAAAAGCATTTTCAACTTTCTCTTGATTAGAGGTTTCACTCATGTCAATAAAATCTATTACTATCAAACCGCCCACATCTCTTAACCTAAGTTGTCTTGCAACCTCTTTAGCAGCCTCTAGATTTGTTTGAAATGCAGTATCTTCAATATCTTTACCTTTTGTAGATCTTGCAGAGTTTACATCTACAGCAGTCATCGCTTCGGTAGGATCAATAACTATAGATCCACCAGATGGTAGTGAAATCTCTCTTTGGAATGCTAATTCTATTTGTGATTCAATCTGATATCTATTAAAAAGTGGTATTTCCTCATCATAGTATTTAACTTTATCTGCATGATCTGGAATAACAGCATTTATAAATTGCTTCGCTTCATCATAAGTTGCTTGGTCATCTATAAGAATTTCTTCAATGTCATCTCTAAAATAATCTTTAACAACTCTAACAATAAGTTTGTCATCTCTATATATTAGACTTGGGCTTGGAGCTTCATCTGTTGTCTGAGATATCTGTCCCCATAAAGCAAGAAGATATGCTAAATCAAGACTTAACTCTTCAGAACTTCTTCCAAGACCAGCTGTTCTAACAATAGCGCCCATTCCTTCAGGGATAGCCAGGCTTTTTAAAGCCTCTTTTATTTCATCTCTTTCTTCACCACTGATTCTTCTGGAAATTCCTCCAGCTCTATCTGAGTTAGGTATTAGAACTAAGAATCTACCTGCAAGTGCAATCTGTGTTGTTAAGGCTGCACCCTTGGTACCTCGTTCCTCTTTAGTGACTTGAACAATTATTTCTTGTTGTTCCTTAAGTGTGCAGACACGTTTACCTTCTTTATTCTTTTCATAAAATTCACTAGATAAATCTTTTAATGGAAGAAAGCCATGTCTTTCTGAACCAAAATTAACGAATGCAGCATCCAGACTTGATTCGATTCTTGATACAGTTGCCTTAAAAATACTTCCTTTAAGTAGTGTTTTATCACTTAATTCNGTATCCAAATCATACAATTTAGCTCCATCAACNAGAGCTACTCTTAATTCATTCCCGTAGGATGAGTTTATTAAAATTCTTTTCATTTTTTTCCCTTATATGGNAAAGACCAGCGTCAGTATGCTGAAGATATCAATTTAATAAGTCTTACTATGCTGCTTATTAAATACACCCACTATGTGGGCTTAGGCAAGATCTGTTTTTACTTAGTCTTTCTTTATTTATTACTTAAACTATTTTATATAGTTTTAAAGTTCGTCTTTAATAAGTCCATCGTATAGACTTCGCTTATGAGTGTCAAAAATTTAACAGTAGATAAAGATAATGCTAAAAGGCGCCTTGATAATTTACTTATGTCTATTTACAAGGAATTACCTAGATCAAAAATTTACAGCATGATTAGAAAAGGAGAAGTAAGAGTAAATTCAGGAAGAACTAAACCTCTGTATAAAGTTAAAGAGGGAGATATTATAAGAATTCCACCATATTTAAATAATGAGAGTAAGCCTAAAAAATCTATTTCAAACAAATTACAAGACAGATTTAAAAAACGTGTTATATATGAAGATTTAAATTACATTATTTTAAATAAACCAAGTGGCACAGCTGTTCATAGCGGCTCAGGTAATAATATAGGTGTTATAGATGTACTTAGATCTTTTTATACTGAAACTATAGATTTATGTCATAGGTTAGATAAAGAAACATCAGGATGCTTAGTTTTTGCTAAAAATAAAATAGCTTTAAGATTTTTTAATAAGAATCTTGCTTTAAGAGATAAAGATTTAAAGAAGACCTATATAGCAATACTAAAAGGTAATTTTAAAAAGGAATTATTAATTGATAGTAATATTAATACAACTAAGTCCTCTATTGATCATAAGGTCAATCTAAATAGCAAGGAGGGTAAATATGCAAGTTCATTGTTTAGGCCAATTAAAAAATTAAATAAATCATCACTAGTGGAGATAGATATTTTTTCTGGAAGAACACACCAAATTAGAGTTCAAGCTGAATCTTTAAAACATAATGTTGCTAATGATATTAAGTATGGAGATGTTGAATTTAATAAATTTATAAGCAAATCGGGAATTAAAAGTATGGCTCTACATGCAAAGTCAATTAAATTCATAGATGAGGATAGTAATTTAATACAGGTAGAAGCTCCTTTAGAGGATTCTTTTACTGATTTAATTGATTATTTAAATTAATATATAACTACACAAATCGATTGTAGTTTGTTAGGATACGTTTTTTTTAAGGGCACAAGATGGCAGTTCAAAAAAGTAAAGTTACTAGATCAAGAAGAGGCATGAGACGTTCTCATGATTCTCTGAATGGATCTACTCTATCAACTGATCAAGTTTCAGGTGAAAGGCATGTGCGTCACCAGATGACAGCTGATGGCTTTTATAAAGGTAGATTAGTGAAAGATCTAAGAAAACCTATTAAGGAAGACGAAGACCAAATAGAGGAATAGTCCATGTCTAGGGAAATTTGCTTAATTTTTCCAGGACAAGGTTCTCATCAACTGGGGATGCTCACCCCAAATCTATTATCAAACTATAAAGATATAATTCTAGAATCTTCTGATTTACTGGGTTTTGATTTTATTAAGTTAATTAATGAAGATCCAGATGGCCTGCTTAATCAAACATCTTTCACTCAGCCAGCATTACTTTTAACTTCTTATTTACATTTTTTAAATTTCAAAGATATAACTAATATCAAACCTTTTGTTGTAGCCGGCCATTCACTTGGAGAATATACGGCCTTGGTTGCATCTAATTCGATTGACTTCTTCGATGCATTAAATTTGGTTAGAAATAGAGGAATATTAATGGAATCTGCTCCCGAAGGATCTATGGCTGCAATTATGGGCTTGGATGTAATGACTTTAAAAGATATCTGTAGTCTTGAAGAAAATACAAGTGGCTTAATTGTTTCATGTGCAAACTTAAACTCTCCTATTCAAACAGTAATTGCAGGAAATAGTAATGCAGTTTCTAATGTTTGTGAAAAAGCAAAAGAAGCTGGAGCTAAGAGAGCCATAACTTTAAATGTCAGCGTTCCATCACATTGCATGCTTATGGATAAGCCGGCAACTTTATTCAATGAATCACTAAACAAAGCTCTTATCTCAGAACCTGAGACAAAAATAATTCAAAATTATTCTGGAGATTTTTCAGATAATATTGAATTAATAAAATCTAATTTAGTAAAGCAATTAACAGGATCAGTAAAATGGGTTGATATTATAGATAAGATTAAAAACTTAGACACACTTGTAATTGAATGTGGTCCAGGAAAAGTTCTTCAAGGAATTGGAAGGTCTAATAACTTATCTGATATTCTTATATCCTCAGATGATAATTTTAAAGATAATTTAAAGGGACTCTTAAATGAATAAAGTAGCATTTATAACAGGAGCCTCAAGAGGTATAGGTTTAGCTATTGCCAATGCTCTTAACCAGGCTGGATTTGATGTTATCGGAACGGCTAGAGGAAAGTTCGAATTTAACCCAGTTAATAAAGATGCAAAGATGGTTCCATTACAACTGGATATTACAGCAAGAGAAGAGGTTAAAAACCTTCCTTTAATACTCAAAGAAATGGATTTAATGCCAAGCGTCATTATAAATAATGCGGGCATTACTAAAGATCAATTGTTTTTAAGAATGTCTGATGATGATTGGGATAAAGTCATTGATACAAACCTTAATGGAGTTTTTAATGTTACAAAGACATTTATAAAGCATTTAGTTAAATCAAGGTCTGGAAGAGTCATTAACATATCATCTGTTTCTGGCTTGATGGGTAATCCGGGTCAAGTTAATTATTCTTCAGCCAAAGCTGCATTAGGTGGTTTTACTAAATCACTAGCCAAAGAAGTTGGAAGTCGAAACATAACAGTAAACTCTATAGCACCTGGATTTATAGATACAGATATGACATCTTACCTTGATGATGAAGCTAAGGCAGAAATTGTTAAGGGAATTCCTCTGCAAAAACTCGGCAATACAAATGATATATCAGATCTAGTTTTATATTTAGCGAGTGATAAAGCAGCTTATATAACCGGTCAAACAATTTCTGTTGATGGCGGATTATTTATGTATTAATCTATGCATCTTTAAGTATTAAGATGTAAAATGAAATACTTAGTTTATAGGAGTAACCAATGAGCATTGAAGAGAGAGTAAAAAAGATTGTTAGCGATCAGTTAGGTAAAGATGTTGAAGAGATTCAATCTGATTCATCTTTTGTAGATGATTTAGGTGCAGATTCTTTAGATACAGTAGAGCTTGTAATGGCTTTAGAGGAAGAATTTGATTTAGAGATTGCTGATGAAGATGCCGAAAAAATTTCAACAGTTAACGAAGCTGTAAGCTACATAAACAATAATTCATAGACTATTTCCATGAAACTACAAAGGAGAGTTGTAGTTACTGGTCTAGGTTTAGTTACACCTTTAGGTAATGATGTAAGTTCTTCATGGGACGCATGCACTAATGGTATTTCTGGTATTTCTACCTTTAACAATTCGATTGTTGATTCACCAGTCTCTATTGGTGGTCGCATTAAAGACTTAGATTTGTCTTTATATCTAGATGCTAAAGAATCTCGAAGATTAGATACATTTATCCAATATGGAGTAGTTGCTGCTTCACAAGCTATTACAGATTCAGGTTTTTTAGACTCCTCTACAGATCTTACCAGGGCAGGAGTCAATTTTGGTTCTGGAATTGGCGGAATAGAAACCATAGAAAATAACCATAAACTTTACTTAGAAAAAGGCTATAAAAAAGTATCACCGTTTATGGTACCTGGCTCTATCATTAATATG
>JGI20155J14468_10001968_pt1 | contig 15586 bp, 16 predicted proteins | sample COG_05_FD_14468 | JGI IMG/M metagenome (IMG submission 14468) | reverse complement strand
ACCGCCTCTTTCAAAGCCGGGTTCACTTTAGGATCATAGGCGTCTGTTGCGGCCCCATCCCAAGATTTAATCGCGGCAAAAATCAAGTTGAGCTTTTCTTCGTGCATTTTGGAGCCGGCCACGATGGAGGCCACTTTCTGCTCCTCGATCACCTTCCAGTTGATGAAATCTTCGATATCGGGGTGATCTGCATCACAGATCACCATTTTCGCCGCCCGGCGGGTGGTACCGCCAGATTTGATTGCACCGGCGGCCCGATCCCCAATTTTCAAAAAGCCCATAAGGCCGGAAGACTTGCCACCACCCGAAAGATTCTCGCCAGCGCCGCGCAGGGATGAGAAGTTGGTTCCTGTGCCAGAGCCGTACTTAAACAAACGCGCTTCACGCACCCAAAGATCCATGATTCCGCCATCATTCACCAGATCATCGGAGACCGATTGAATGAAGCAAGCATGCGGCTGCGGATGCTCATAGCTGCTGTCCGATTTGGTCAGCTTGCCAGTTTTGTAATCGACGTAATGATGCCCCTGCGCCGGGCCATCAATCCCATAGGACCAATGCAGCCCAGTGTTAAACCATTGCGGCGAGTTCGGAGCGGCTCTTTGGGTTGCCAACATATAGCGCATCTCGTCAAAATAAGCGCTGGCGTCCTCTTCCGTGGTAAAATAACCACCCTTCCAGCCCCAATAGGCCCATGCGCCAGCCAAACGATCAAAGACTTGCTTGGCGGAGGATTCCCCGCCAAATGTTGCATTCTCTGCCGCCACGCGGCGACGCAAAAAGCTCGGCATGCCTGATTCTTTAACGGCTTTCGTTTCAGAAGGCACACCAGCCTTGCGGAAATACTTCTGCGCCAGAACATCTGACGCAACCTGCGACCATGATGCCGGAACCTCTAGATCGGCCAGATGAAACACCACTGTGCCATCGGGATTGCGAATCTCGCTGGTGGTCTTTGTGAACTCAATTGAGCTATATGCGTCTTCATTGGGGCTGGTAAATCGCCGTTCAATCTTCATGTCTCTGCCTCATTTTGCCGTTTAAATACGGCTCTCTACATAATTAACCAGCACTCACTTCTCTGAAACCTGTCTTGGTCCAGGGGCCTCACCGCCTAGTTCGAAACACTACATTTGGTGTATTTCTTCGCTGCCACTACTAACTGATCCAGTTTCTAAGGGCAGGTCAACGATTTTTTAACATTTTTTGAAAGGAAAAAATGCTTGACGCAGAAAACGACTATTTTTCTACCCCTATGGCTAGGCCATATGGATATGTCGCGCCTCGTTTGGTGGCGCGCATCTTTCAAAGCCCCCGCGGGAATTTGGAAATTGCTCTCCGAGACCTCTGCATAACCCAGCCGCCAAGCCAAAACATTTTGCCCGGTGGCAACACCGGGCTGCGCCTGCCTGCCCCCCGGCAGGCGCATTCACCATCTGGGTATACTGGATATATGGTTATTGCTCAAATTTTGCAGTGACTTCGCCACCAAACATATGCGCCCGCCCAGGCAGGCGCTGCCCTCATTTCATGGTGAAATGGTGTTTTGCAGAGATCTTAGGGAGAGTGGTCGGGGCGGCGAGATTCGAACTCACGACCCCCTGTACCCAAAACAGGTGCGCTACCAGACTGCGCCACGCCCCGACACTGCGGCTTCTTTAGGCAATTGGATTGAGAAAGAAAAGGGGTTTTCACACACAGCCGGGGGTTTTTTCGTCTCCGGCCAATCTCGCATGGCTCAAAACCGTATCCGGACCCATTTTCAGAGCTGAGGCCAGCCCAGCGTTGATCTCCAAAACATATTGCGCCGGCCCGGTGCTGCGCAATGGTGTCTCATCTCCGGGAATCGCATCTGCTCGAATATTGACCAGGCGACCGGCGGAATCAAAAAATAATATATCCAAGCCGATCAGCGTGTTTTTCATCCAAAAAGACAGGATGCGTTCGCGCTCATAGACAAACAGCATGGCGGAAAACTTGGCAAGCTGCGGCCTGTTCATCAAGCCGCGCGCCCGCTCAGCCTCATCATCCATCACTTCAACTTGAAATTTAGCGCTGCCCCAAGGGCCTGACAGGTGGACGTGACCTTCGTTGCAATCCGCGGCGCCGATGCTGCCCATGAAACAGACAAACGCAGCGAGAATTGCACTGTATCGGATCATTCTACCTGCGCCGCCTCCCAGCTTAGGATCGCCACGGCCATCAGGCCCCGCTCACCCTCAACAACTCTCAGGGCCACCCCTTCACCTGCAACCAAACCCGAAAGGCCACAGCGGCGCAAGACATCTATATGCACAAATATGTCGGCCGACTTTCCGAAGACATTGGCAAACCCGAAGCCCTTGGCCTTATCAAACCATTTGATCCGCCCCGGCTGCAGCTCAATCTCTGACAGGGCCACGTCATCCAGCGCGTCCATTTCTCCATAGCCAAACGTGTTAAATGACCTGGGAGAGGCAACGGATAAGACCTCAGAAGCTTGGATGCCGCGATCGGAGCGATGGGCAATGACTTTGATCTCAACGCCGTCGGCAATCGAACTTTGCCCAAAATTGCGCAGCACATTGGCATGCAACAAAATATCCATATCTATTTCATCGGAAACGATGAAACCAAAGCCTTTTACGGGATCAAACCACTTAATTGTTCCGGTAAGCGTCAAACCGCCATCAACAGTGTCTCGGGACATGTTTATCTTTCAGTAATTAAATTAAACAATTTCAAATATCTAATACTTAACGCATTCTATCGTAAATTAATTTAGAGCCGCGCTCAACCACATATGCACTGCAGCAGCGCAAAATTTCGCGCGCAAATACCCTATATGCGCTTGAACTGGCGCTTCTGGTCTTATGGGCAACACGCGATGATCGCCATCTTATGCCGCCCACACATCAATACGGCCTAAGGGTAAAGACGTTGCACGTCCCATGCCGCCTCTGGCGTTGATCGTGTCCATCGGAAGCGGTCATGTAAACGCGCCTCCCCATCGGCCCAAAATTCTAACTCAACAGGCGTGATGCGAATCCCGCCCCAAAAACTTGGCCGCGTGACAGAATCGCCCTGCTCTGCGCGCACCGCTTCCACGCGGTCCATCAAAACTTGCCGCGACTCGAGCGGTTGCGACTGGACCGAGGCCACAGCGCCGATCCGTGATAGAGGCGACCGGCTCATGAAATAATCATCCGCCAGCGGGCCATCTTCCCGCTCCACAAAGCCGCGACACCGGATTTGTCGGCGCAGAGATTTCCAGTGGATGACAAAGGCCGCACGGCCGGCTTCAAAGGCCTCTTGGGCCTTTGTGCTCTCGTAATTGGTATAAAAGACAAAACCGCCATCTTCGATAGATTTGAGCAATACAATCCGCGCATTGGGCATGCCGTTCCTGTCAACTGTCGACAGTGCCATAGCGTTGGGATCATTCAACTCCCCGGCCTCTGCGGCGCTCATCCAATCGCGCGCCAATGCAAAGGGATCGTTGCCTTCGAAAATTCCAGTTCTTTTTTCCATGTCAGAAGTAGCCTTTGGGTTGATGCACAGGGGGTGTTCGCTTAGACCATTCATAATATAATTTTCGATGGGGGAAAGTCCAATGGGGCTGATGACCGGAAAACGTGGCCTGATCATGGGCCTGGCCAATGATAAATCGATTGCCTGGGGCATCGCTGAGGCTTTGCAGGCCGAGGGTGCGCAGATCGGTGTGACCTATGTCGGGGACGCGATGAAAAAGCGCGTTTTGCCACTGGCCGAACAGCTCAACGCGACCATCGTCGCAGAATGTGACGCCGGGGACCCGGCCTCTATCGCCGCTTTGATGAAGCAAGCAAAAGAGGCATGGGGCCAGATAGACTTTATCGTGCACGCCATTGGTTTTTCAGATAAATCCGAGTTGCGCGGGCAATATATCAATACATCGCGGGACAATTTCCTAATGACGATGGATATTTCCGCCTATTCCTTCACCGCCATTTTGCAAGCGGCCCAAGAGCTATTGGCGCCCGGCGCATCCTGCCTGACCATGACCTATTACGGCGCGGAAAAAGTTATGCCCAATTACAATGTTATGGGCGTGGCGAAGGCAGCTTTGGAAGCCTCGGTGCGCTATTTGGCCGAGGACTTGGGGCGCTACAATATCCGCGTCAACGCGATCTCAGCGGGAACCATCAAAACCCTAGCCGCCTCCGGCATCGGCGATTTTCGCGAGATTATGAAATGGAATGAAACCAACAGCCCGTTGCGCCGCACAGTGACCCAGGCGGAAGTCGGAAAATCGGCTCTTTATCTGCTGTCAGACCTCGGATCTGGTGTGACGGGAGAAATCTTGCATGTGGATGCCGGCTATCATGTCATCGGAATGAAGGGTCTCGAGCTGCCTGAATAGCAGGTAAAGCGATTTTTAAGGTAAGGAAACATCATGTCAGATCGTCTACCACATGAAAAAGGCTTCCATGTCAGCTGGGATCAAATGCACCGAGATTCGCGGGCATTGGCCTGGCGTCTCGATGGCAAAGGCCCCGAAGATGGCGGATGGCGCGCGATTGTGGCGATTACACGCGGCGGCATGGCCCCTGCGATGATTGTGGCGCGGGAATTGGACGTGCGCAATGTCGATACGGTCAGCGTGAAAAGCTATCACCATCAAGAACGCGCCGATGCCGTGATCCTCAAGGCCCCAGATGCAGAATTAATGGGCGATGGGACGGGTATTTTGGTCATTGATGATTTGGTTGACAGTGGGAAAACTCTGGAGCTGGTGCGCTCAAAATATCCTAAGGCCCATTTCGCCACGGTCTATGCCAAACCGCAAGGCCGCCCTATGGTGGATACATTCATTACCGAAGTCAGCCAAGACACTTGGATCTTCTTTCCTTGGGATATGGCGTTGCAATATGTCCAACCTTATCGTGGGACCGATTGACCACCAAGGCTCAAGAGGGGCTCCATAACTGTACAGAGAGGTCAGCCGATGCGCCGCGACATCATTATTGACACGGATCCCGGCCAAGATGATGCGGTGGCAATCTTGCTGGCCTTGGCGTCTGAGGAACTTAACGTTCTGGGACTGACCTGTGTTGCGGGCAATGTCCCTTTGGAGCGCACCAGCTACAACGCGCGGCAGGTCTGCGAATTGGCAGGTCGCGCCGATTTGCCAGTGTTTGCCGGCTGTGACCGCCCATGGGTCGCGGTTTGGTCACGGCAGAACATGTCCATGGCGACAGCGGATTGGATGGGGCGCCGCTCCCCGCGCCGGTGATGGACTTGCAAAGCACCCACGCGGTAGATTTTATCATCAGCGCCCTGCGCACAGCGCCGCCAAAGACCATCACACTCTGCCCCCTTGGCCCGCTGACCAATATCGCCACCGCCCTGCAACGGGCGCCTGATATCGCCGAGCGCATCGCACAGGTTGTCTTGATGGGCGGGGCTTATTTTGAGGTTGGCAATATCACGCCCGCGGCTGAATTTAACATCTATGTTGACCCCGAAGCGGCGCAGCTGGTGTTTCGATCCGGTGTGGATTTGGTCGCAGCGCCTCTGGATGTGACGCATAAGGCTCTGACCACGCCAGCCTGGAGCGCCGCATTGCGGGCCAAAAACCATCCAATCTGCGACGTGGTGGCCGGCTGGACAGAGTTCTTTGAGCGGTTTGATTCCGAGAAATATGGCTCCGAAGGCGCGCCGCTGCACGACCCATGCGTCATCGCCTATTTGATCGCGCCCGAGCTCTTCTCAGGGCGGAGGATCAATGTGGAAATTGAAACCCAATCCGAGCTGACCCGTGGCATGACAGTTGCCGATTGGTGGCGCGTCACGGATCGCCCGGCCAATGCGCTGTTTTTAGGCAATATCGATGCGACAGGCTATTTTGATCTCATCACTCAGCGCTTGGCGCGTTTGTGATGCGGGCCAATTGGGACAATAGCTACGCAGCCCTGCCGCCGCAAATGTTCACCCGGCAAGCGCCTGTGCCGGTTGCGGACCCTCAGGGTTTGATGCTCAATACCGAACACGCCGAAGAACTTGGCATCAATTTTGATGAGGATTGGCCAGCGTTTATGGCGGGCAATCAAATTCCTCAGGGCGCAGACCCGATAGCGCAGGCCTATGCCGGCCATCAATTTGGCCATTGGAACCCTCAGCTCGGCGATGGGCGCGCGGTTCTGCTCGGCGAGGTGATCGGGCCGCAAGGGCGCTTTGATGTTCAACTCAAAGGCGCCGGACGCACCGCCTGGTCGCGCAATGGCGATGGGCGGGCCTGGTATGGGCCGGTCTTGCGTGAATATTTGATCTCAGAAGCTATGCATGCACTCGGCATTCCCACCACCCGCGCCCTGGCGGCCGTGGCCACCGGCGAGACCATTCTGCGCGAGCAAGGCCCCCTGCCCGGCGCAATCATATGCAGAACGGCCTCAAGCCATATTCGGGTCGGTACATTTCAATATTTCGCCGCCCGCAATGATACCCAGGCGCTGGAAGCGCTCTTACAGCAAGCCCGGGCGCGCCACTATGGCGCGTCACAAACGGTCGAGCAATTTTTGAGCGCCGCCGTGGCCGCGCAAGCGCGCCTCATCGCGCAATGGATGGGCGTGGGCTTTATTCACGGCGTGATGAACACAGACAACAGCCATGTGGGAGGGATCACAATTGATTATGGCCCCTGTGCGTTCATGGATGATTTTGTGCCGATGAAGACCTTCAGCTCCATTGATCGGCAGGGCCGCTATGCCTATGGCAATCAGCCAAATTTGGCCGCTTGGAATATGGCTCAATTGGCGACGGCTTTGCTGCCCCTCACAGAGGATCGCGACGCCGCCGTCACCCGCTTTACCGAAATTGTGCAGGGCTTTGGCGACATATTCGACACTGAATATGCAGCAGTTTTTGCCCGTAAGATCGGTTTGACACCAAACCAAGAGACGGGTGCGCTGATTGATGGTTTGCTCAAAATCATGGCCGATATCGGCGCAGATTTGACGCTGAGTTTCCGATCTTTGGCCCTGGGGGACGCTCATGCGCATTTGGGCGCACATCCTGATTTTACCGATTGGCACGCCCGTTGGCAGGCGGCTGGACCGGCGCAGGCTGCGTTGGCGCAGGTTAACCCGGCCATCATCCCACGCAATCATCTGGTGGAAGCCATGATCGCTGATGCGGTTGCCGGTGACATGCAGCTGTTTCACGCGCTGCATACGGCCCTTAAGACGCCATATGCGCCCTGTGACACTGCAAGGTTCATCGCCGCCCCGAGCCCACAAGAGGCTGTAACACAAACTTTTTGCGGCACCTAACGCGGCGCAGTGTAGAAAATTATCGCCCTCTATGCCATAAGCAGATATGACCTTTTTGCAAATCACCTCCGCCCTTATTGTTCTGGCCGGCACATTTGCCGCGATCAATGCCATTTTTTTCCGCCTGCCCTCAGCAATTGGTATCTTAATCGTCTCGCTCCTGGCCTCTCTTGGGCTCCTCGGCCTTGATGCACTCTGGCCCGGTTTGCACCTGACCGCAGAGCTTCAACGGATGGTCGTCGCGTTTGATTTTTCAGATGCTTTACTTGAAGGGATGCTGGGCCTGCTTTTGTTTGCCGGTGCCCTGCATGTGAAATTTTCCGATCTCAAGGCCCATTGGGGTATTGTTATGCTCATGGCGACCATGGGGGTTTGCCTGTCGACACTGGTTGCGGGGGTTGGATTTAGCTGGATCACCGGCGCTCCGCTGCTGATCGCTCTGGTCTTCGGCGCGCTGATTTCTCCAACCGATCCTGTGGCTGTCTTGGGAGTCTTGCGGGCGGCGAAGCTGCCCAAGTCGCTTGAGACCAAGATTGCCGGCGAGAGCCTGTTTAATGACGGCGTTGGCTATGTGGTGTTTTTGGTTTTAGTGGGCCTGGCCTTTCCGGCCGCGGGTGCCCATGGTGCCAGCTTTGGCGATGCCGCCCTCTTGTTTTTCCGCGAAGCCTTTGGCGGGGCTGTTTTGGGTCTTGCTCTCGGTTGGGGCACCTATCGGGTGATGTGTGAGATTAATGACTATTCTGTCGAAGTCCTGCTGACGCTTGCGCTCGCCTTTGGCGGCTATCAATTGGCGCTTTGGCTGCATGTCTCAGCCCCGATCATGGCCGTCTGCGCCGGGCTTTTGATCGGCGATGAGATGACGGCCCATGCCATGACGCAAAAAACTCGGGACTATGTGGATGCGTTTTGGAAATTGCTCGATGAAATTTTGAATGCGATCCTCTTTCTCATGATCGGCTTAGAGGTCTTTGCCATCGCCTTCTCCATCGGCGCAATCACCGCAGGCCTGCTTGCAATCGGCCTGTCGCTTTTGGCCCGTTGGTGCGCGGTCATTGTGCCCATCATGGTTCTGCGCCCCTTTCGCGACTTCTCCCAGGGCATTGTGCCGATCATGACCTGGGGCGGCCTTAAGGGCGGAATTTCTGTGGCTTTGGCGCTGTCTTTGCCGGAATCTGAATTCAAACCGCTTATATTAACCGTAACCTATATTGTGGTTTTGTTCTCTATCATCGTACAAGGCCTCACCGTTGCGCCAATGGCCCGACGGGTGAGCGATAATCCTGATCCGCGCTAAGCTAGGCCGGGCAGTTGGGGCGTGGGTGACGATATGGCAAAAGATATTATTCAAAGATGCGCGCAAAATGGGCTGCGCATGACCGATCAACGTCGCACCGTGGCTCAAGTCCTGGAAGCCTCACAAGATCATCCCGATGTAGAAGAGCTCTATGCGCGGGCGCTAAAACTCGACCCTCGGATCTCCATCGCAACAGTCTATCGTTCGGTCAAATTGTTCGAGGAATCAGGCATTCTTGAGAAGTTGGAATTTGGCGATGGCCGGGCGCGCTATGAAGATGCAGAGCGTGACCATCACGATCACTTGATCGATATGAACAGCGGTGAAGTGATTGAATTTATTGACCCTGATATTGAAGCCTTGCAAGAAAAAATTGCTGAGCGTCTGGGATACAGGCTTAAGGGACATCGTTTAGAACTGTACGGCGTGCCGATTAAGCGCGGCGACAATGACTGACAGCATAAAACGCGAAAATCTGCTTGGCATCGGTTTCATCACCCTGGCGATGGCTGCCTTTGCGGTGGAAGATTCGCTCATCAAACTTCTCTCAACCCGCCTGTCTTCGGGTCAAATCCTCTTGATGATCGGCGTCGGCGGCACCTTGGGCTTTTATCTCTGGAGCCGCCATAAGGGCGAAGGTGTGACTGCGGAGATGATCCGCAACCCCTGGGTCATTGGCCGCACCCTGTCCGAGCTGGTCGGAACGGCGTTTTTCGTGCTCTCCCTAGCCTTGGTGCCCATTACCACCGTCTCAGCGATTATTCAGGTCAGCCCGCTGCTGGTGACCCTGGGCGCGGCTGTCGTTTTGCGCGAAAAAGTGGGAATTCGGCGCTGGTCGGCAATTCTTGTGGGGCTCTTTGGCGTTGCGGTGATCCTAAGGCCTTGGTCTGCGGCCTTTGAGGCCTCTGCACTTTTGGCTCTTATGGGCGTGATTGGCCTGTCTGCACGCGACGTGGCGACCCGGCGCATCGTCAAATCCACACCCAGCTTGGCGCTCGCAACATTGGGGTTTGGCGCCACCATACCAGCAGGATTGATCCTATTGATCTTTGATCCTCGCTTTGTTTGGCCTGCATCCTCCGACGCCCTGCTGATTGCGGTCAGTATTTTGATCGCCATTGGGGGCTATTATTGCATTATCGCCGCCATGCGCATCGGCGAGGTCTCCGCTGTTGTGCCCTTCCGCTATTCGCGATTGGTATTCGGTGTGGCCATTGGCGTTTGGTATTTTGGCGAAGTGCTGGACCAGTGGACACTCATTGGCTCGGCCATTGTCGTCCTGTCCGGTCTCTACGCGCTGTGGCGCGAATCGCAACTGCGGTAGATTTGCGTCAAATCGCTCTTTCGCCCGCAGCCCCCTCTTGTTAAACCGCGCGCAACAGAACCTTACCGGAGCCACATCCATGTCCACTATTATCGATATTCACGCCCGCGAAATTCTTGACAGCCGGGGCAACCCCACTGTGGAGGTTGATGTGATCTTAGAAGATGGAACGCTCGGCCGCGCGGCCGTGCCCTCGGGGGCCTCAACCGGCGCATATGAGGCCGTTGAGCTGCGCGATGGCGATAAAAGCCGGTATATGGGCAAGGGCGTGTTGACTGCGATTGAAAATGTGAACGGAGAAATTGCCGATGCGCTGATTGGCTTTGAAGCCGATGAACAGGTTGCGATTGATCAGGCCATGATCGAAATGGATGGCACGCCCAATAAATCTCGCCTCGGAGCGAATGCGATTTTGGGGGTCTCCTTGGCCGTCGCCAAAGCTGCCGCAGATTACTGTGGCCAGCCGCTTTATCGCTACATCGGCGGCACCTCAGCCCGGGTGTTGCCTGTGCCGATGATGAATATCCTCAATGGCGGTGAGCATGCGGATAACCCGATTGATATCCAAGAATTCATGATCATGCCGGTTGCAGCTGAAAATATCCGCGATGCGGTGCGCATGGGTGCGGAAGTGTTCCATACGCTCAAAGGTGATCTCATTGCCGCAGGCCTCTCAACGGGCATTGGTGATGAAGGCGGTTTTGCCCCTAATATCTCCTCCTCACGCGCGGCTTTAGACTTCATCATGCAGGCGATTGAGAAAGCCGGCTATAAGCCCGGCGAAGACATTTACCTCGCCTTAGATTGCGCCGCGAGCGAATATTGCAAAAATGGCACCTATGAGATGAAGGGCGAAGGCAAATCGCTCAGCTCTGCACAGAATGTCGCCTATCTGGCCGCGTTGGTTGACGATTACCCCATTGTCAGCATTGAGGATGGCTGTGATGAGGATGATTGGGACGGGTGGAAACTTTTGACCGAGACCCTTGGGGATCGTTGCCAATTGGTCGGCGACGATCTTTTTGTCACCAATCCCGAACGCTTGGCCATGGGCATTGAGCGCGGGTCGGCCAACTCTATGCTGGTGAAAGTCAACCAAATCGGCTCCCTAACCGAGACCATGCGCGCGGTAGAAATGGCGCATCGTGCGGGCTTTACCAATGTGATGAGCCACCGCTCTGGCGAGACCGAAGATGCGACCATTGCCGATCTGGCCGTCGCCACCAACTGCGGGCAGATCAAAACCGGCTCATTGGCGCGGTCTGACCGGCTTGCCAAATACAACCAGTTGATCCGTATTGAGGAAGAATTGGGCGACACCGCGATCTATGCAGGCCGCTCGATCCTCAAGTCCTGAGGCACAAACATTCAAAAGACCTCTGCATAACCCAACCGCCACGTCACAACACTTTGCCCGGTGGCCACACCGGGCTGCGCCTGCCTGCCCCCCGGCAGGCGCATTCACCATCTGAATTTTCTGGTATATCTGGTTATTGCTCAAATTCTGCAGTGATTTCATCACCGCACATATGCGCCCGCCCAGGCAGGCGCTGCCCTCATTTCGTGTTGAAATGGTGGTATACAGAGGTCTTTTGAACGGGGGATTTTTGCAATCTCTAGGCAAATCCCCCGGCCAATCGGACGCAAACCTAAGGCAAGCTGATTTTTCCACCACAAAGTGGCGCTTTGGTCGCGGTGGTTGCGGGAAATGAGGTCGGCAAGCCGCGCGCCACGCGGGCTGCGAGATAGGCAAAGGCCTGCGCTTCGAGCATGTCGCCATCAAACCCGATATCGTCAATATCAAAAACCTCCATCGGCAAATTCCCTGCCAATTGACGCATGACCTCACTGTTTTTTCGGCCACCGCCACTGATCCAAACCTGCTTGGGGGGCGCCGGCATGAGCACGACACCCGCAGCCACGGCCGCCACGCATATAGCGGTCAGTGTCGCGGCTGCATCCGCTGGGTCCAGCTGGGCGACAAGCCGGGCCATATCGCCGAAGCTGTCGCGATCCAAAGATTTTGGCGCGGGACGCGAAAAATAGGGCTGCTGAAGAAAGCTGGCCACGATCTTCCGATCTATACGACCCGACGCGGCCAAAGTGCCGCCCGCATCATAGGGTTGCCCTGTGGTTTTCAGCATGAAATCATTCAGGGGCGCATTGGCCGGGCCTGTATCAAAGGCCAGCAAACCTTGCTCGGGTGGCAAGCGGGCATCCACCCAAGTGAGATTGCCGACACCCCCCAGATTCACAATCGCCACAGGCTCTTGCATCTGTTTGTAGCGCGCCAGCGCCCAATGAAATATTGGTGCCAAAGGTGCACCCTGCCCGCCGCGCGCCACATCCTCGGAACGAAAATCCCAAGCGACGGCCACACCGGCCTGCCGCGCCAGCTCCGCGCCACTGCCCAGCTGATGCGTGCGCAAGTTTTGCGGATCATGGCTCAGCGTTTGACCATGAAACCCAATCAACTCTGCGGCCGGCAATTGCGCCCATGCCTCCAGATGCGCCCTCAAAATCAAACCCGCCGCCGGCTCCAATCCCGGCTCACCGGGCCACCGGCCCAGCACGCTTTGCAACAGCTGACGCTCGGCAGCGCTATAGGGACGATAGGCGCTGGGGCCGAACTTCGAAATATCGACGCCATCTGTCAAAAGGCAGGCCGCATCCACCCCATCCAGCGAGGTGCCAGACATAAAACCCGTCACCCAAATTGGCTTATTGCTGCCCATGCTCTTTCCCTATGTAATCGCTTTGACTATACACTGGCCCGAAGGCTTTCGAGGAACAAGAGATCAATGACATATCACCCTAAATCAGAATTCATGGCCGTCATGATGCAACGCGGATTTCTGGCCGATTGCACCGATTACCAAGGCCTCGATGACGCTTTGAGCCGCGGGGTGACACCGGCCTATATTGGTTTTGATGCGACGGCAAAATCGCTGCATGTGGGCAGTCTGATCCAGATTATGATGCTGCGCTGGTTGCAAAAAACCGGGCATAAGCCGATCACCCTCATGGGCGGGGGCACGACCAAGGTGGGCGATCCCTCATTTCGCGCCGATGAACGTCCTTTGCTGACAGAGGCGCAAATCGACAGCAATATCGCCGGAATTAAAAAGGTCTTCGAAAGCTATATCAGCTATGATGACGGCCCAACCGGCGCTTTGATGCTCAACAATGCCGAATGGCTCGACAGTCTCAATTACTTGGATTTCCTACGCGACATCGGCCGGCATTTTTCGGTCAATCGCATGTTGAGTTTTGAATCGGTGAAATCGCGGATCGACCGTGAGCAATCATTGAGCTTTCTTGAGTTCAACTACATGATTTTACAGGCCTATGACTTCCTTGAGCTGAACCGCCGATATGGCTGTCTGTTTCAAATGGGGGGATCTGATCAATGGGGCAATATCGTCAATGGGATTGACCTCACCCGCCGGGTTTTGAACCATGAGATCTATGGCCTCACCTCACAGTTGATGACCACATCCGACGGCAAGAAGATGGGAAAATCCCAAAATGGCGCCGTCTGGCTCAATGCCGATATGCTCTCGCCCTATGAGTTTTGGCAATTTTGGCGCAACACCACCGATGCGGACACGGGGCGGTTTTTGAAACTCTACACAGAGTTGCCAATTGAGGAATGTGATCGTCTTGGCGCCTTGCAGGGCTCCGAGATTAACAGCGCGAAAATCATTTTGGCCAATGAGGTCACAAGTTTGCTGCATGGACCGGATGCTGCAAAGACCGCAGAGGCTACAGCCCGCGACGTCTTCGAAAAAGGCGGCGTCGGTGATGATTTGCCCACTTTGACCCTCACGCCGTCCGATATCGCAGATGGCATCTCCATCGTTCAACTTTTGGTGAAATCGGGTTTGGCCGGCAGTGGTAAAGAGGCGAAACGCTTGATCTCCGAGGATGGGGCAAAGTTAAATGACGCCCCGCTCAGCGACGCCAGCCTGGTGCTACACGCGCGCGATCTTGCAGCGCCGATCAAATTATCAAAGGGCAAAAAGAAACACGCTTTGGTTCAGCTGGGATGACGGGCCGCACCGCTCATACCTTCGCCCCTCCGGTGGTCGAGGCCTATAGCTGGCTGGAGGGCAAGGACTTTTCGCAGCGCGCTTTGATCAACGTCAGCCAAGCCGCGCCCCTGGCCCCGCCCCCTGCGCCTTTGCGGGCGCATATGGTCAAGGTCATTGAGGAGGAAGACACCCATCTTTATGGCGCCGTTCTCGGGCTTCCGGCGTTACGGGAAGAATTGGCCCGTCACAGCAGCGCGCTCTATCGTGGCAAAATCACAGCGGCGCAGGTGGCCATCACATCAGGATGCAATCAAGCCTTCAGCGCAGCGATAGCCACGCTCTGCCGCGATGACGATGAGATCATTCTTCCCACGCCCTTCTATTTCAATCACAAAATGTGGCTGGATATGAGCGGTGTGCGCTGCTGCTCTTTGCCCTGCCGCGGGGATATGATCCCCGATCCTGCTGAGGCAGCCCAGCTGATCACCGCCCGCACCAAGGCCATTGTGCTGGTCACCCCCAACAATCCCTGTGGGGTGGAATATCCAGCCGAGGTCATTCAGGCCTTCTATGATCTCGCCAAATCCCGCGGGCTTGCCTTAATCATTGATGAAACCTATCGCGATTTTCATGCGCAACCTGGCCCGCCTCATCACCTGTTTGAGCAGGACGATTGGCAAGACACGCTTATTCAGCTCTATTCCTTCTCCAAAGCCTATCGGTTGACCGGTCACAGGGTTGGGGCGGTTACAGCCTGCCAGACGCGGCTGGCGGAGATTGAGAAATTTCTCGACACGGTCACCATCTGCCCCAGTCAATTGGGTCAAAAAGCAGCCCTCTGGGGGTTGCAAAACTTAGGGGACTGGTTGGCCCAAGAGCGGCATGAGATCTTGGCCCGCCGGCAGGCCATCATCGATCACTTCCCCACCCTGGCCGCGAAAGGTTGGCGTCTCTTGGGGCTTGGCGCCTATTTTGCCTATCTGGAACACCCGTTTGACGTTGATGCAACGGATCTTGCGCAAAAGCTCGTCGAGGAGGCCGCCGTCCTCGCCCTGCCTGGATCTATGTTCGTTCCAGCAGGAGATCACAACGGCCGAAGTCACATGCGTATCGCATTTGCAAATATCAGCGCAGAAATGATCGTTGTTTTATTTGACAGAATGGCACAGGTAAGCCAGTAACTGGCTTGCTGCTGTGTTGCTGATGGCATAAGCATTTTGGAACTAAATTAAAGGGATCACCCCAATGGCTACGAAGAAAAAATCTGGTGCAAGCAAACTCGCGGTTTGGATTATCGTTGGGCTATTAATGTTTGGCATGATCGGATTTGGGGCCGCCGGTTTCAATGGTACGCAACGCAGCCTTGGCAAAGTGGGAGACAAGACCGTGTCGATCTCCTCCTACAGCACTGCTTTGCAAAACGAGATGGCGGAATTTCAAGAGCAAATTGGCCGCGACATTACCCCGCAAGAAATGCAAGCCATTGGCCTCGATCAACGGGCTTTAAACCGGGTGATCAGCACGCGCGCTTTGGATCAATTGGTCACCGACCTCGGCCTGTCCGCGGGGGATGAACGCGTGCGCGAACAGGTGGTGGAAATCTCTGCCTTCCAAGGGCTTGATGGCGAATTTGATCGCGAAGCCT
>JGI20155J14468_10001960_pt1 | contig 15622 bp, 19 predicted proteins | sample COG_05_FD_14468 | JGI IMG/M metagenome (IMG submission 14468) | reverse complement strand
ACAAGGTCTTGAACCAGAGTGATGTGTTGAAGACATTTGCTTCTTGCAAGTGTTGCCCAAGACACCAAACAAACAAGCCAAGAAGTTTGACCAAGTGGGAAGACTTGACAACTCCCGAAACTCAGTGGACAAATTGTGACTGCTCTTGTAGGCATTTGTCGCGCTGGATTTGCAGGGAGGTTGACTAAACCAAAAAACCAAAAAAAAGAAAAACTTAAAAAGAAAAAACCAAAAAAAGGCTTAAAACTCCTTTTTTTCTTTTTATCCCTTATTACATAATAAAAATATCATTCTTTAAAAACATGAAAAAAAAGGCAAAAAAAGATTTGGCAATTTTTTTGGAATGGGACATTTTTAAAATGTCCAATTTTGATATGAGCCAACCTTTATATAAAAATGGATGTAAAATAGCTTAGAATTCGGTTTTGTTATCTTAAAGGTTTAAAATAAAAAATAACAATATGTAAAAAGTCCTTACCATGTTTTTTTTACAAATTTTTGAGAATTTTTATGTATCATTTATGGTACATATGAAAATTCTCAAAATTCTCAAAAAAAAATAAAAAATATTTATAAATAGAAAAAAGATTACAAAATATTATATATAAATAATGCTATGAAAGCATAATGTCAAAATGATACAAAATGGTACATAAAATTCTCAATTTATTGTGAGAAAAATAATGTATCATTTTTTGATACAAAATAATTCTCAAAAATCTCAAAAAATATATAAATTTATTATTATTTTTAAAGTATAATCTTAATTGGTATAAATAAAAATCTGTAAAAAATAGTTATTCGTACCATAAAACAAATGATACATAAATGATACATTAAAACTCTTAAAATTAAAACAATTTAGAGAATTTTTAATGTATCATTATTATATAAAATGGATACACTGAATTCTCAAAATTCTCCAATTGAATTATATTGTGATAAATGTCACTATAGTGCTAAAAGAAAATCTGATTTAGTAAAACATTTTAACAGCAAAAAACACAATGATACATTAAATGATACATTAAATGATACATTAAATGATACAAAAAAGTCTAACTATCCTTGTATGTGTGGAAAAATATATAAATTTCATTCTGGATATTATCGTCATAAAAAAAAATGTGATTTTATTGAAAATAAAGAAACAAATAATGATATTTCAAATACGCAATTGACAGTATCAAATGAGACAATAATACAAATATTAAATGATAATAAAGAATTAAAAAATATTATATTTCAACAGCAAAATCAGTTAATGAAACAACAAGAACAAATAAGCGAACTTATACCAAAGGTAGGCAATAATAATAATAATAATACACAAAATAATAAGTTTAATATTAATGTATTTTTAAATGAGCAATGCAAAGACGCAATAAACTTAAGTGATTTTATAAAATCATTACATGTTACATTGGAACAATTAGATTTTACAAAAAAAAACGGATTAGCAGATGGAATAAGCAAAACAATAATAGACAATATGAGTAAATTGAGTATATACGAGAGACCAATGCATTGTACTGATACAAAGCGGGAGACACTTTATATTAAAGAAGACAATGCGTGGTCAAAAGATAAAGCCAAAGAAAAAGTAAAGAATGTAATAAAAAAAACGTCTTCAAAAAATTACAATGCACTAATGGATTGGAAAATGTTAAATCCCGATTTTATGAAGAGCGAGGATAAGACTGATTATTTTACAAAAACAATATCAACAATAGGGAAATCTACGGATTCTATAGATGAAAAAGTAATTAAAAAATTATGTAAAGAAACATATATAAAAGATTCAATCTAAAATTCAATCTTAAAAAAATTAATATATATTTTTTTAGAAACATATATTAATTAAGATATGGTAAATATAAATCCAATAGTTGGTATATTAGCAACACCATATATACATAAAGATTCAAAAAAATCAAAAGAAATCTTTTTAAAAGAAACTATAATAAATATTTTAAAAAAAGAAAACATAGATATATTAATAATACCATATAACTTGACAAAAAATAAACTAAAATTAATAGTTCAACAATTAGATGGTATAATTTTTCCCGAATCACAGGTAGGTAATTATTATTATAGGAAAGAATTTAAGGAACATTTTAATAGTCAAAGTTATTTAATAAAAATAATAAAAAAAATGAATAAATATCGTTTGTTTCCTTTATTAGGTATATGCCATGGTTTTGAAAATTTATTATTAATAGAAAGTAATAAAAAACCTACAAAAAAAAATATAAAAAACTTTTTTATGAATACAAAAGCATATTTTGGTTATAAATCTTGTCCTTTATATTGTAAAAACCAAACCAGTAAACAATTTAAAAAATATTATAAAAAATCTAATAAAATGATTTTTAATAATAAATTGGGTATTTCACCAAAAAAAATAAAAAATTTAAAATCTATAGATTTAGTTGCAATAAGTAAAGATAAAAAATACAAATCATTTGTAAATATTATAAAATATAAGAATTATCCATTTTATGGCTTTCAAGGTCATCCAGAAAGAAGAAATATAGAATTATTAAAACCATTTATATTAGATGTAAAAAAAAGTATAATTTATAAAAATAATATATATAAATCTAGTAACATTAATAGTAACAAAATTAAAAAATTTAAAAAATTAATAAAAACTAAACTTACTAGAAAATGTAAAAAATATGGTCTCTCAAAAGATAATAATAAAAAATGTTATTTTTATAAAATATAAATATAAATATTCATATTTATCTAGTTTATTATCTTCTTTTTTTATGGGGTTTAGCACGTTTTATTTTTGTTCGTTTTTTGGCTTCTTTTTTTGAAGGTTTTTTTGCTTGTGGTTTTTTTGCTTTTTTTGTTTGATTTGTTTTATTTTTATTCTCCTTATTTTCTAAATTTTTCTTATCATTTTCAAATGGAACATATCTTAAAAAATGCATTTCATATTCTTTTGTTCCTCTTTTAAATCCTTTTTCAATTAAATCTTTAAATTTATTTGCTTTTTCAGCCCGTATATCTTCAAGAGTTTTTTGTTTTCCAATACAATTTACGCTAAATCTTTTTAATAAACCTTTTTGTTCTAGTCTATTTTTTAATTGAACTTTAAATAAATATTCAGACATACATAATAATCTATTTTCATCAAAATAAGGACGATCAGCATAAATAAATATTAAATAAAAATATAACATAGTATCAATTGAAGCAACTTTAATTTTTTGATTGTCAATATAAATTAAATTATAACTGTGACACGCTTCTGCTTTATAAATAATAGCAATAGTATCTCTATTTATAACTACTTCATAATGTTCAGCTACATATTCGCCGATTGCTGGTTTTTTATTAATTTTAATATTATTAAAACCTTCATAGTTTAATTGTTCTTTTAATATTGTAGCACTTTGTTCTGGTTCATCAGACAATATATCAAAATCAGGTATAGAATTTATTACTCTTTTTTCTTTACGCGGCATATATTTCCCATATAAACTTGCCGCATAACCACCGAAAAATACTAATCCTTGATTAATAAAACTTTGTTTGCTTAATTCGTAAATAGCATTTCTTTCTTCAATAGGACCTTCATATGTTCGTTGAAAATCCTGTCTTACACATTGTTCTCCTTTTAATGGATAATTTTTATTTAATAATAATAATCTTTTTAATACTTTTTCCCATCTAGAAACATCTCCCATAGGTCTAGATAATTCTTGATACATAGCCATACGTAAAAAATTAGGAGGGCAATAACCTATGCCATTAACTTTAATACATTTTTTATGTAAATTATTAAAAAGATGATGATCTAATTGTGTAACATCAGCAATTGGAATAAAATTAACAAAAACTTTATATGTTCCACTATGAACTCCTGATTTTGCTTCGACTTCTTTATATCCTTCTTTATAAAAAATGTCAGCAATTTTTTTGGCATCTTCAAGTGCATTTGCAGTAAAAAAATCATAATCAGGTATTTCTACATCTTTATTATAGAAGCGAAATTGTTCGGGTAATATATTATTAATTGCTGTTCCACCGTAACATAAAATTTTGTGTGTACGTAAATAATGTTCTAATAAAGAAATAATTTTTTGTATATCTTCACTTTGTGCTATTTTTTTACCCATTATTTCCCCCGCTTCATCAACTGCATCTCTTAATATTTGTAATTCTTTTTCTTCAAATGATTTATAGTCCATAATTAAACTAAACAATATATAATATATTAAAATATTATATATTATTTGTTATTTGTATTATTATTGATAGTAATAATTTTTAATTAAGTTATTATTTTATACATTGTTCAGTAGTATCATCAAAACCTTTACCTAAAATTTCACAAAAACTAGCATCGACTTTTGTATTCCCACCAAGTTCATAAATTTTTTCATAATTAGGATCGTCTTGATCTGATTCTATTAAATTTGGTGGTTTCAAAATAATTGCTCGGAGTGCCTCACCATTAATGTTATTTATATTTTCAATAAACATAATTTTATTATAATGAATTAATTGATTATCTACGTTTTGGAATTTCATTGCAATAAATTGACAGCCATTATTATATGCTTTTGTCCAATCATAATTTTCTATACTATTATTTAAATCAGGTAATACTATAAATAATGATCTTTTTGTTTGAGCCTTTAATAAAGCATTATTATCGCCTGCAGCAAGCAATGTTTGATATCTTAATAATCCTAAATTTGGACCACCCGATTGTAAATTAACATAATCTATTAAGTCAGTTTGTTGAACATTAACATAGTTTTTGGCATTTACCATAATAATATATCTGTTTTGTAATTCATTAATGTTTGACATTACTAAATTTTTTTCTTTTATATTACATCTATTTCGATTTTGATCGTTATTATTAAATAAAACACTCTTAATAAGAGTAGCCATTTTTTTATATATATTAATGTTATCACTCATTATTCTAAAATGTAAAAATAATGGATCAGCATGATTATCTATTTTATTAGAATGATTTTCATTTTTTATTATATTTAATACATCTTGAAATTTCATAAAATTATATGTTTCTTTTATCGAATTGTTATTAGCAGTTGATGCAGCAATAATTGGGTCATTATTATAAGAATATATTTCAAAATCTAAACAACGCGCGCCTTGATAAATACATTTTCTAAGAGCACATCCATCAACCCAATTATTTTTATACCCATCAACGCAACAACAATTATACGCAGTTTTGATGAAGAAATTTTTGACTAATATATCTTTTTCGGCTCCTTCATGCTTTAAAGCAGCAGCATCTGTTCTTAAATCGTTGCCTTCTTTATATATTGAATTTATTCTTACACAACTTCTTGACTTATTGCTTAATGTGTTATATATCCAACTTAAAACGGAAAATAATATAAAAAAAATTATTATAAATGTTATAATAACTACATTATTTTCACCACCTATTAATTTATCAAATTTTTTAGTAGCAATATTTTTTATATCATTTAATCTTGTATTCATATTATTTTCTGTCATTATTTATTAATTAAATTATATATATATTATTATTTAATATAGATTTAATAAAAAAAATAATATATATATTAATATAGTGTTTTAATAATGGCAGGTGGTTTATTAAATTTAATTGCAATTGGAAATCAAAATATAATTTTAACAGGAAATCCTAGTAAAAGCTTTTTTAAATCTAAATATGTTAAATATACAAATTTTGGATTACAAAAATTTAGAGTTGATCAAACTGGTAATCAAGAATTACAAGTTTCTAGCTCGACTACATTTAGTTTCAAAATACCAAGATATGGTGATTTATTAATGGATACATATTTGGGAATCACTTTACCAAATATATGGAGTCCAATTTACCATTATACTTCTGATGATTTACCTGATATTACAACCAGCGAATATAGACCATACGAATTTCAGTGGATAAAAAATATAGGTAGTCAATTAATAGAAGAAGTTCAATTTACATTCAATGGTCGTTTAATTCAAAAATATAGCGGTTCATATATACAAAATGTAGTTGAAAGAGATTTTGATGCTAATAAAAAAGAATTATTTAATTTAATGTCTGGAAATACAAGTTATCTAAATGATCCTGCTAATTATGCTAATAGAAATAATAATTATCCTAATGCATTTAATTATAAAAACACAATAGATCCAAGTGGAATAGAACCTTCAATAAGACAAACACAATTATATATTCCAATAAATAGTTGGTATAGTATGGCTTCTACAATGGCATTACCATTAATATGTTTGCAATATGATGTATTAGAAATTAAATTTATTTTGAGACCAATTTCACAATTATTTACAATAAAAAATGTATTATATGATATAAGTGCCAATACTGAAAATATATATCCTTTAACTTATAATGAATTTCCAAGAATACAGCCGATTTTAATAGATGATAGAGCATTTGGTTTTTTTAGATTTATTCAAGAGCCACCAACAAGAGATATAAGTTATGGTTTTAAATATGTAGATAAAACTATGAAATTTAATGGAAAAATTCATTTAATAACAACTCAATGTTTTTTGGGAGACGAAGAACGTAGATTATTTGCAAATAATAAACAAGAATATTTAATTAAATTAGTATATGAACACAAAAAAGAATTAACTCAAAATAATGGAAAAATTACATTTGATAGTAATGGGTTAGTATCAAGTTGGATGTGGTATTTACGTCGGGATGATGCAAAAGAACGCAATGAATGGTCAAATTATACGAATTGGCCATATGAAAATAAAGAACCCAATAATTTACAATTATTAGATATAAGTAATAGTGGAAATTCCGAATTTATATATTATAATAGTCATATAAATAATGTCAATTATAATCTGATTGATAAAAAATACTTAAATTCAGAATTTAGATTATTAAAAGAATTAGAACAATTAACTGATTTATCAAAAAATATTTATATTACAGGAAATGTACCAGATGATTTTAGTCAGAAAAATCATAAAAATATTTTAACAAAATTCGCAATAATTGTTGATGGTAAATATAGGGAAGATGATTATCCAAGTGAATTATATAGTCAAATAGAAAAATATAATACTTCTAATGGTTATAGTAAAGAAGGATTATATTGTTATAATTTTGCATTATCTACTGATCCATATAAATACCAACCAAATGGAGCATTTAATACAAATAAATTTAAAACAATAGAATTTGAATATAATATTGCTATTAATCCTCCATTGGATAGAGACAATGTTGATTTCAGAACAATTTGTGACCCAGAAACAGGTGTAGTAATTGCTACTTCAAAAGACCCGGGTTCAATTTATAAATATAATTATGAGTTACATATAATTGAGGAACGTTATAATATATTAAAATTCCAAAGTGGAACAGCAGATTTAGAATATTCTCGATAATTATTTATTTTCTATTCTTAATTTTAATATATTAAATTTTAATATTTTTAATATATTATAAAACTATGGTTCATTTAAGTAACCCAACAATGATAGGTATAATGATTTTTTATTCAATATTAACATTTTTTATAGGTCCTATGATAACGCGTATTTTTTTAGCCGAACATCCCGACCAATGTGTAGCAGGATTTTTATTAGGTTTTACAATTAGTGTTTTACTTTGGATGAAATATGGTCGTAAATATGCTAAAAAATAAATATAAATTCTATAATTTAGTTTTGGGAACTTTTCGTGTTCCATATCCATTTTTAATGCGTGATTTTTTTGCTAATTTTAATGCTTTAGAATTTTTTAGACAGCCTTCTACTAAAATATTATAATCTATTGCTGCTGCTTTACCACCGCTAATACTGGATGCCAAACGTGCAATACCCCAACTATATGACGTTTGGTTTGGACGAGACCCAGATGAATAAAATGCTCCTATTCCTTTTTTAACAATTTTATTTAATGCTTTAATGGAGCAACCAGTTTTTTTTGCTAAATTATTATTGATAACGATTTTATTAACTTTATATATTTTTTCGGCATTTATAAGATGTTGTGATTTTTTATTTTTAAATGATTTTAATGGTTTTCTATTAATATAGATACCTTTTTTATATGCAGCTCTAGATTTTTGAAGTTGTTTTTTTTGTTTTGCTTTATCTTTTTTGGAGAGACGTTTTGGTAGATATTTAACGGGAACATTCATAATTACAAATTCTATTTTATATATTATTTATAAAATTATAATATAATAAAATAATTTAATATATTATAATTAAATCAATAAAAATGAAAGAAAAAATATTAAGATTTGAGAGAGGTCCTCCTGGAAAAAAATATACAGCATTTATTCGAGATAAAAAAACTAAAAAAATACGCAAACTTCATTTTGGAGCATCAGATTATGAACAATTTAAAGACCGCACGCCATTAAAATTATATGCTCATAAAAATCATAATACTCGTCGTCGTATGCAAAATTATTTTTCAAGACATTCAGGAACAAAAAAGCGCGGTCAAGCAATAGCATTAGAAAAGAAAAAATCTAAAAATTATTATACTCCAAAAATATTAAGTCATGTATATTTATGGTAAAAATCAAAAATCATATTTTGTTACATTTGTATTAATATCCAAATCCATATATGCATTCTCTAACATATTGGAAAGAAGAGATAAACGAGTTGACTTTGTATCATAAACCATACTTTTAAGTTGAGGAATTTCTGTAATGAGCGGAAACTTAACAGGAGTTGTTGGGATTTTATTATAAGCTTGTGGGTTGTTAATTCTGCGAGTTGGTGTAATCTTTCCAACAAGATTGGCTTGTATCGTTGAAACTCGTGGAATAGTTGGACCGGGCATATACGATCTCATAATTAGTGCATATGTTGCTGTAGCATAGATAGAGAGCATTTTTTTGTGTTTGGGTAAATATAATTATATAATAATATTGTTATCAATTTTTTTGAGAACCCCCAAAATATAATAATATCAAAATTTATCATTTTTTTTACAATATTTATACGGAGCACACGATGACTTCATTGTGAAACCTTTTATTTTTTTTAAACAGCGTTTTTTAGTGAAGCGACGTGGAAGATTAAAAACTTTCCCATCTTTGTTTTTGCATTTTTTTGCTTTTTTTCCAGTTTTACAACAGTCTCTCATTAATTTATATTTTTAAAATAAAAAAATATAAATTAAATATTTTTATTGTTTTATTGTTTTATTGTTTTATTGTTTGAATTTTTTCAGGATTTTTTGTTATACTTGCAAAAAAATAGTATATAGTATAACGCCATATAAAATAAAAAAAATCTACCAAAAATGAAGCTAATATTTTTGGAAATTCTATTAACATATAAATTATCCACATTTATATAATAATTATATTTTAAATGTCATATTTTTCCTTTCTTTAAAAGTTTTTGCTTTACTACGTTTGCCTAAAAATTTAAAATATTTTTTTGTTAAATTATACCTTTCTCTCACATACTTAGCTTTTTTATAACGAGTTTTTTTATGTTTTAACATTGCTTCCATTCTTACTTTCATAATCATACCAACTTGTCATATACGTTTGTGTGGATATTTTTTTGTTTTATATAATCTCTCTAATTTTTTAATAGTTTTTTTAATATCATCAGTATTGCTATATTTAATACTAATAGTATCACATGGATCTTTATCAATATATACATCAAATGATTTTTTAGGGTCATTGGGATTATAAAGGAATTGCTTTTGATGGGTTTTCTTGGACATATATTTAATATATTTCTTTGTTTTATTCATTATATAATAAAAATAAAACATTTTTATAGCATTCTCTCAAATTTTATAATTATTAAAAAATTGATTTAAAAAAATTAAGTAATATCAAATGAAAAATTTAAACAAAATGGATAATTTAAATAATCCCGAAAGTGAAATCTATAAAAAAACATTAGAAAAACAAAATTTATATATTTCAAGAAAACTAAATACAATTAAAAATAGAATAATTGAAGATACAATGGGTTGTTGTGGTGAAAAAGAACAAATAGCTACACATTTAAATATGGGTCTTGCGCAAAATCTTGTTCAAACATTCTTTAAAACAGCCGATAAATGTGTTATTTGTAATGGTAAAATAGGAGATAATAATATTAGACAAATTGAAAGAGCACATTGTAATATTTATTCGCGATATGATTTGTTAATGATGGCAATAAATGATTTATATATTGATAATAATACTCCAATAAAATCAGGAGATATTCTAAAATTATTTATACAAAAACATGAAATATGTCCAATTTACATGTTATGTAATCTTTGTCATAAAAAATATGATAATTAAATATAAAGAGTTTTAAATATTCAAAGATATAAAAATAAGACATTTTTTATAATGTTCTCTCAAATTTTTCTAGTATTAACTTTAATTTTTTTATATTTTTTTGTTTTTTTATTATTCTTATGTTTTAAAACACAATCTAATTTTTCAATGACCTGTAAAGAACTGCTTAAAGCACCTTCACACCAAGCTTGATAATTAGAATAGTTCTCTCCACAAATATAAAAATTAGGCATTAAATTTAATATTTTATGAGAGACATAATAACTATGTACATTTTTTTTCCAGCAAGCAACACCAGATTGCCAATAATGTAATTTAATATATTTACTTTTAGGAACATGTATATTAAAAATAGCACTTAATTTTTTATTTAATATATTTGCTAAAATAGATGTACCCTTCTTTTTTAATTCATTCCAATAATTGTTATATGTCGAGAGATTCTCATTATATGAAGACATAATTAAACCTGTTTCAACATTAACAGGTATAATAAATTGTAATTTTTCATTTGTTACTGTTTTAGGTATATTTTTGAACCACATTTCTCCGTTTTCATCTTTATCATATATTTCAAAAATACGCACTTTACTAATTTCGTTAATAGTGTTTAAATCCCTCAAATAATCTTTTAAAATATTGAATTTTATTAAATCGCAACGAGGTAATGCACATATTATATAATTAGCACTAGCAGTAACCAGTTTATCATTATCATTATCATTATTTTTATTTTTATATTTTATAACATAGTTTTTAATATCACTATTATAGTTTATATTGTTAACATATGCATTTTTTTTAAGTTTGTAATTTTTATTTTGAGAGACAATAGAAATCATAGAATCAATTATACTACTTAATCCATTAGTCATAATAAAAAAATTACTTTTCAAATTATAATCTTCTTTAAAATATTTAACTGCATTATATGAGTTAAAATGTTCTAATTTTTGTTTATATTCAAAAGTGTTTTCTATATTATTATAATCTTTTTTATTGAAAAATTTCATTAATAATTCTTTTAAACTTAAACTTTCTAAAAACGATTGTTTTAATTCACTTAATTTTTTACTATTAAAAAAAGTATATAATAGCTTACTATATTTTTCTTTAATGGAATTTTTATTACTGCTCTCTCCACTATTAGAATTATATTCTATATAATTTTCTGTATTAGTAATGGAATGCATATATTTATCCAATTTCAATTCTTTGATTAAATTAACCATTAATTTGTGATGATGTCCAATACGTCCCGCACCTAAATCCATAACATAATCAACGTTATCTACGTTTTCATAATGACTATAAACTCTTCCTCCAAATCTCTCGTTTTTTTCAAGAAGTAAAACTTTTAAATTAGGGTAATTTTTTTTCAAATTATACATAGTATATATTCCACTTATTCCACCACCAACAATTATTATATCATATTTTTTCATAGTTTTAATTATCTATTATAATGAGAGAAAATAATATTATAACAAAATAATATTTTCTCTCATTATATTATATTATAATAATGATACCTAGTCTTATTGTAGAATTTCTCGGAACATTTATTTTCTTATCAGTAATAATAAGAAGTTCTAATGCTCTTTATATTGGTTTAACATTAACTTTAGTAATATTATTGGGAGGGTGGATATCTGGTGGTAATTATAACCCTGCAGTAAGTTATATGATGTTGTTAAATGATAAATTGGATTTAAAAACAATGGCTATGTATATAGTAGCGCAAGTATTAGGAGCAACTGCTGCATTTATATATTACAAAAGAAGCAATTAAAAAAGAAGCAAGAAACATAAAAAAAATTTTTTAATTTTTTCTTTTTCCCTTTTCCCTTTTTCCCTTTTTCCCTTTTTCTTTTTGATAAATTAGCTATATAAATTATATAGCTAATTTATTCATTGTTTCAATCAGTTCTTGAAGATCCCAAACAAAGGCATCTTGGTATTCTTTTGCTGTCAAAAGAATAGTGCGATACTCGCCATCATCTTCTTCGAACGAATCATAGTATTCGTTGCGCAAGAGAAGGTCGTGGCGGTCCTCTCCCTCCATTTTTTTGGAGTTTTTTTTGGGAGGTTTTTGAGTGTTTTTTTTTTGTCTCTTTTTTGAGAGTTTTACTATTTAAATAACAAAAAATATTCGAATCAATTTTTTTGAGAACCCCCAAAGCTTTAAATTGCCTCACAATTTCCGGTTTTAGGATTACGACGAGTTCCATTTTTACACCTCGGTTTTTTGGTGCCTGTTTTAACTGGAGAATTTTTTTTAGTTCTTGGTTTACTTTGTTTTTGACTTTTACCTTGAGCTTGACCAAAAAATTCACACATATTTGTGGGTTTGTGTATTCTGTAGCCTTTAGGGCATCTTTTTCCTATAAGAGCAATTTTATGATTTTCCATTAATTCTTCATATTTAGCATCTATTTTTAATGGTTTTTTATTTTCATCTTTTGCTGCAGTTTTTTTGTCTGCCTTTTTGTCTGCTTTTTTGGTTTCATTAACAATATAATCAGGGCTATAAGAAACAATATTTCCAACTAAAAATTTTTTGCATCCAGTTGTTAATTTGAATTGGTCTTTATCTTGTAAATGAACTTTTATATTTGCAATAGGAATTTTTCTTTTAAGATAGTCGATAATATCAACACTGACTAATTCAAAAACAAGATTTCTAGGTAATAATATTTCTTTTTCTTGTTTAAATTTGGTTGTTCTAACCATATCAATTATTGGAATCCCTTTATCAATTTGTAAACGATATAAACAACATAGTGAACCACGTAATATACCAGAAAATCTTAATGCAACATTATACGCGCTACTAACAGAAATAAAATTACTAATTGTTTCTTTATCGCCAACTTTGCCTAATTTTTCAAAAGGTTTTTGCATACCCCGATAATAATAAGTTTGATTATTTTCATTTCTTGGTGCTGCTTCTAAAAATGCTTTATCAATATCTAAAACTTTTTGTTTAACATTTTCAATAGCTTGTTCTGTTGTTTTACCAAAACGTTTATAATGTTGTTTAAATATTGATGTATTAAAATAATCTTCACCAAATCTCAAATAAAAATTAATTGCACTATCCCATTGATATGAATAATTAAGTAATGCTTTTGCCATAACTTCTTCAAAATAAACTTCTTTTTTTATTGGTAAATTTTTTTTAGCATTATAAGTTTCCATTTTATTAGCGTCTGTAATACGTTTTTTTTCTTCTATTGTTGCCCCTTTTGGTGCTTTTAACAAATTTTTTGTACTTAATGCTATTTGACTCATTATTAAGGATTCTTTATTTATAAAATCATCAAATTCATTAGAAGGAAAATTAAGTTTAAACATTCTATGTTTATTCACATCTTTTGAAATCGCTTCTTTTAAATCAATTAAAATAGGTTTACCCAAATAATAACCTAAATTATAATAACTTATTTTTGATTTAAATGTTTCATTAACCATAAGTTGTCCTTGTTCAAGAATACATTGATGATATATGTGTTTTAATTCTGGCACTTGCAAATAACTTCTTTTAAATAGATAAATTTTATCATTGATTTTATTTTTCATTCCAGAATCTGAACGACTAAAACTAACATTTTTAGCAGATTTGTCTAAAATTAATAATATATTATCATCGGTTTCATTTAACCATTCATTTATTTCTATTGTTTCTTTTGTAATTGGATCTTTTCCATAAATCATTTAATATTATATATATAAAAATATAATATTAATCAAATCAAATTAAATTAAATTAAATATTATTAGTTATGATTTAAAATCAGTATAATAAGCAGTTGGTCCACAATCTTTAAATTTATCATTACCAGTAATACTTGGTTGGCATTCATATGTATTATTTGGATCAGTTTCATATTTGAAGAAGGTTGGAGTTTTAATTTCAAGATTATCATTCTCAAAAACCAATTGGTTATTTGCACTATGTGTTTTTGGTCCCAACATATTTGATATATGACGTTCGTAAAATCCATTAATTGCATTTAAATATTGATTAATAACACCAACTGGAGCATTACCTCCTGGTGGAACATTTTGAAGTCTTCTTAATTCCATTTCAAGCTCGGCACTAGGTCCGTAATTATTTGACGAAGATTGTTCAAAAGTAACTAATGAAGGATCACTTGAACCAAAAAAACCTAAATTATCTCTATAATATTCACCACTTACTGTAAAATCCATACTTAAATCAGATGATTCAATGTGACCAAAACAATTTAAAAATTCATTTTCATTTAATATGTATGCTGTACTATAATCAGATGGTGCATCTATAGTTTGTGATATAAATCCTTGTCCAGTATTAGTAATTTTTGATGGAGCATAATTAAATATTTGATAACTATTGTCATAATAACCATCTTTATTATTATAATTAGATGGTGCTAGATTATAATGAGCAACTAAATCATTTAATATATTGTTAAGTGTTTGTTCAAAATCAGCATTACTCATATTTAGAGTTTTTAATGCAGTTAATCGTTTATTATGTTTATCAATTACTTGATAAAAGCTATTACTAACATCTATTATTACATCATTTACTATATAATTAAAATCTGTTTTCATAATTTTATTACCATTATAAAATATAAAATCACCATTACTATATTTTTTTTTTATAGCATCATTACTAATATCTATTAATTGTTGTTTACTAATAATGTTATCAATAATAGTTTTTCTAGTTAAACCAGGTTTGCGTAATCTTGGATCTTGTAAAACATGACCAGTGTCACTAATATCTACTTTAAATAATATTCCACTAAAATCATAATTTGTATTACATTGTGTTCTAAAATCTAAATAATTATTAGAACCTCCAAAAATATATGCATAATCAATATCTGTTCCAACAATACCTGTTCCATCATTGCGAATATTTACTACTTTATTTTTATCTGTAAGATCAAGACTATTAAAAAATATTTGAAGTTCATTATTTACAGTATTACAATCAGTTTTATTATTTATTATTGTTGAAATATTATTATAATTAATTGTATTAGTATTATACCAATCACTACCTGAACAACATCTAGTATTATTTAAAGAACCAAACATATTAGCTTCTAAATCTTCATTTGAAACTCCTTTTCTAGTATCATCATCTAGCATATTAGCTCTATAATCATTACTAATATCACAATTCGGTTCCCATGGGCAAAAAACATAACCAGTATCTATTTTTTCATAAGAAATTGTAAAAAAATTAGTATTAGTACCATCAGTATTTATTTTATGATAGCTAATATCATAAATTTTAATGCAAT
>JGI20155J14468_10001954_pt1 | contig 15634 bp, 11 predicted proteins | sample COG_05_FD_14468 | JGI IMG/M metagenome (IMG submission 14468) | reverse complement strand
TTAGTAGTGGGGAAACGAGAGTAAAATACAAAGCGTGGAGGAGGAGGCAAAGAGGAACTTAATTGTCCGGATTTTGTGTTTCTCTCGGAACCATCCGTTTTTCGTCAAAAATGTCTCCGTGAAAGCGAGATATATCCTTCCTGCTTCAGAGAAGCACACGACTCGCATCGCGACGAATTGAGCGCATAGAGCACATCGCGTACTAAAACTGTGTTTTTGTATATTTTATANAAACACAGAGAGAAAAAGTGGAAAGAGAGAACACGACTTTAAGAGTTGTTTTTGGGAATTTCTGGCGGCGTGAGAGTCAAGACTACGTGTGCATCAGTGCGAGAAGAAGAACAACAACAACAACAACGCTCGCGACGAGAGCGAAAACGTATCATCACATCCTCGAAGAAAGGAGTATATTTACTNCACTCAAAGTTTTTCAAGATGAAGATGCCAACGCACGACCAAAATCCAGGCAAGAAAGCGTACTCCGGATTTGGAAATCTGATGCTCGAAAAGATGGGGTGGAAACACGGAGACGCGTTAGGCGCGAACCCGTCGAAAGGCTTGAAAGAAGCCATCTCCGTGGATATGAAAAACGATCGAGAAGGCGTCGGGAAAGAGAAAAAGGAGAGGTATAACTGGGAGGAGAAGTGGTGGGAAGGGCACTTTAAATCCGCGGCGGAGAAATTCGCGCTGGCAGTCGTCGAAGGAGGAGGTAAAGGAGGAGGAAAAGACGACGACGACGAGAGGAAGGGAAAAGGGAACACATCGAATTCGTCGTCGTCGTCGTCGGAGAGCGAAGATGAGTTCGAACGAAACGTTCGCGAAATAACCTCTGGTAATAATGTTTTGACGAAAGAAGAAGAACTTAAAGAAGAAAAAGGCGACGACGGCATGAAATACAACGGGTGCCAGAAAGAGCTCGAAGTCGCGAGGGAAATCGCGAGAGAACAGAGTTCGTTTCGAGGAAGGAAAGGAAAGTTGAAACGCATCGCCGGTTTCGAAGAAGCGCAGATGAACGCTTTGTTGAAGAAACGCGGTTTTAGCCGAGAAGAGACGATCATGAACACGAATTTAGAGATTAGGGAAATTAGAAAAGCGGAGGAGAAAGACGACGACGATGAAGAACGAAAAGAACGAGAAGAGAACACGAAGAAGAAGAGACGAAAGAATTTTGAAGAGAAGAAGAAAGGCGGCGAGGCGTACGAAGGAAAACCGTCGGAAACGACGGAAAAATTTTCGTGGTGGCGCAACGCCGGATTTTCCTGGGGCGGTTTAGTCGGGAGTAAACGAGAGTTAGATCGAGACGTCGATATCAACGAGGATAATCACAAAGAGAATAATAAGAATGGGTTCACGGAGGATAAGCAGGAGGATATATTCAACCAGGCGCACCAAATGGCCTCGGCGAAAGGATCGAGACGCGGTTTAGGCGATAAGGCCAAGCTTGGGAAGGAGTTTACGGGGACCAAGAGAAGTTTCGACGAGGACGAAGAAAAAGAAGACTTTGAGAAGAAAAAGAGGAAGGAGGAGAAGAAGATGAAGAAGAAGAAAGAGAAGAAGAAAGAGAAGAACAAGAGTAAAACGAGAGACGAGGACAATGTCGGGGAAAAGAAGAAGTCCTCGTCCAAGAAGAAGAAGTCCAAGAAGACAAAGTAACGTTAGTACTACGCGTTTAGAAGAATTTAGCTCAATGTAGCCGCGATAGAAGAAGAAGACATTATTAATTAGCGCTCGCAGACGACGAAAAAGATGATTGATTATTTATTATATACTATGATTAATCGTTTATCTAATGTTACAAGTTTAATTCTAATGCGCGGTACACTCAGCCTCTCGCTCTCTCCTCACCCTCTAATTTAACTACGGAAAGCCGATGAAAATTCTTTCGATTTTACCCCTTTTCCCGTAAGTATCCGTGTCCTCTCGCGCGTTCCCTCTCTAATTCTTTGCCCCGTCCTCCTTATACTTCTTCTGCAACAACTTTCGATACTCCTCTTGATTCGACCACAACCCCGCCGCGTGCGTATTCAGCGGCGAATCGTTATTCGGCTCTCCCAACAAACTCTGAATGGACAACAAAATCGTCCTCACGTTATACGCCGGCGACCACTGCTCTTTCAAAATATCCAAGCAAATGTTCCCGAACTGATCGACGTTCGGATGGAAACACGGGGTGGAAAATTTCACCACCGGCGCTTTAAACGGGTACTCGTTCGCGAACGATAACGTCAAGGAGTACTTCATGTTTTCGTACACCGTCCCTTTGGCGCCTTCGATCGTCCCGACCCAGCTGAAGATGTTGTCCCCATCCGGGAACGCGGAGATGCCGCTGTCCGAGGAGGTCATCAGGGACATCAGCTCCGTTTGTAATCTGTTTTTATGTGTAATAGTTGAGTAAGAGTTTCAGCACAGTTTAGTCCTCTGGCGTTTTTAAAGGTTTTCTTCGAAGTACTTTTGACATCCATCCAAAAGGGGTAACCAAAGCAAAAAAAGATAACAAAAAACCGAGAAACGCAACCACTTTACGGGAAAGAAGAAGAAAATGTGCTCCGCGCTTTCTCTCTCGGAAACGGGACGAAAGGTTTCACGCGCGAAAAAGAATGTACCTTCTCGCCACGCTCGCGCTATCCGAGCTGGAATTTTGGCTCTTATCTGATTTTGCCGTCGGCGAACCGACGGCGTGTTGCCGTTGCGTCGCGCTCGACATCTTCGATGATGAGGATGATTCTCGTTACGATTTTTTCTCCGTCGTTCTCGTTAGAAGGTCAACTTTCACGCGCGAATTGATGAAATGATTTCTCGTGATACGCGCGCTCTTGCGAAAGATACGTGCTCAAAACCAATCGAGAATTCAAATCTGCGTTCACGGTACGGCGCACAAATTGAATACTTATTCGAAGAGAGAGAGTTTATCTTGGTCTCGTCGTCTGCTTCTCGCTAAGAAACGCGCTAAAATGTGAGGACAAATTTGTGGTGGTTTTTTCATGGACGAATTTTTCGCAAAAGATTACAAAATGAAAGAGGAGACAAAATTTATCATCACAACGAACAAAAACACTTTTCGCGTACTCCTTTCGCCGCCGAAAAAAAACCACCGCTGCGAATACTACTGCCGAAAATATGCTTTAAGAACTATCTCTCGCTCACACAGTGCGCAAACAAGAGACCTCGCAATCAGAGGTACCGGTCAACCCGCCAAAGGCGAGCAAGTATTCTCCGGATTGACACGGGATCGTGGTTAACGTCATGCCTTCTTTACCGGTTAACGAGGAGGATTCGACGAGGAGAGACCAGGAAAGTTTTGGCGGAGAAGAGGAGGAGTTGATGTTGTTGTTGTTGTCGTCGTGGTCGTCGTCGTTCTTCTTCGTTTTCTTCTTCTTCTTCTCGGAGAACTCGGAGAAGAGCTCGGAGCAATCCAGCGAAAGCGTTTCGAGCAACGCGGATTGATTATCGCCGCCGCCGCAGATGAACATTTTGGTGCCGTCTTCGGACATAGTCGCGCAGTGACCAGCTCGTGGGGCTATTTTAATGAGCTTTTTATCGTCGTCGTCGGAGATTTCAGAGGCGACTTTTATCCATTGGTACGCGCGCGTATCGAAACAGTGCACGTCCGTATCGCTCAAGACGTTCCCGGCTGCGCCGCCGAATACGAGAAGGAAACGGCCGCATCTTCCCGCGACGTGAGATCCTCTCGCCGTAGGTGGTGCGCAAGGAACGTATGATTTTGAACGAGACGATTTTTCGCTCTCCTCTCCTTCCGTTTTAGTAGTAGTAGTAGTGAGTATCTGTCGCCACGTTTTCGTAATCAACGAAAACTCCCACAAATCGTTCAAAGGAACAGATTTCACGTTCTTCTTCGCGTCTCCAACGGACATGCCTCCGAAGACGTACACCACGTCGTCAGTTTCAAACAACGTCGCCGTGTGTCCCGTTCTCGCGCACGGTAAATCGGAAGATCCGCCAGATCCAACCGCCGCGACGTGTTGCCATTTTAACTCGTTCAGCTTTCCTCCGATGTCCGATAAATCCAACTTGGAAACCGTCATCATCATCTTCTTCTCGAAGATATTAGTACTGTTGTTACTGTTGTTGCTATCACTATTCGTATTCGTCGTCACCAACAGCGCGTCTTCGTCGCTCTTCGTGCCGATGCCTCGAAACAAGTAAATCTCTCCATCCGCGGTGGCGATCGAAGCCGCGTCCGCGCACGGCGACCCCGGCCACTTCAACTCTTTCCTCTTCCACCTTAACTCCATCAAATCCAGCGCCCAACAATCGCTCAACAATCGTCCGTCTTTATTTCCGTGCGAAATAATCAACTCTTCGCCTACTTTATGCGCTATGTGTCCGAATCTTTTCTGCGGGAATCGTTGGCGCGTGGTCGTTTCTAACTTCTTTTCTCTGCTGCTATTATTATTACTACTCTCGTTCTCGTTCGCCACCGTTGTTGTTTTCTTCATCGGTTGCGCGACAATCGTCCTCCACTCGTTCTTTTCCGGCATCTTACTCTCCAACGCGAACCTACTCTTCCCTCCTCTTCCTTTCCGCGGACTACTACTACTCCTCTCGCCGCCGCTAAATATCACCGATCCGAACGTCCGTATTCCCTCCCTCTCCGAAGACGACGACGACGTCGTCGTCCCCGTCCCCGTCGGAGGTACGAGCAACCGCATCCCAACCTGTAAATAATACTCCTCCGAGGATTCGTCCGCCATCGATAACATCTTCGCCTTCTCTTCGTACGTGCAGTTTTCAGTCATCAACTGCCACCAGTTTTGGTTGAAGTTTTCAACCTCTTCGCAATACTTCTCCATGGCGACGATTGCGGGCATGTTTGAGACCATTTTCCACGCCTCGTATCGTAAAACGCTTTCCGGGTCGTATATTCTTTGCCAAAACGTGGGTTTGAGTAGTTCCTCCTTCTCTCTCACGCCTCCAGATCGGGTCGCTTGTTCGTGCAACGCGTAGAGTAAAAGTCTGGAATCTTCGGTGATGCCTTTGGCGTTTGGAGGCGGGTGGTCAGAAAACGCCGAGCAGAGGTAGAATTTTTCCGGGCAGTGGAGGAACAGATCTTGATTTCTTCGTTCTCGATCGTTTTGACGACCATTTGGTTCCATCTTGTTCCTCTTTATGATGCTGCTAAACAACGCGTAAAAATGAAGCAATTTGCTCCATTTTTACGCGCAAAATTCACATCTCAAAACAAAGATTACGATGATGATTTCGACGATTCCAACGGTCAAAAGCTTCACAGCGAGCGCATCGAAGTCGAAATCAAAAGCATCGTCGAAATGTGCGTCGTTTACGTCGAAGAAAATGTCGCAGTGCTGTCCTTGTTTCCGAGTACGAAATCATCATTTTCTCATCGCGGAACGACGGGGAAGGAATACAGTTACGCGGAACAGGAGTACGATTCTTCTTTGTGCACAAAGCGCGACGACGAGAACCCCTCAAAGTGACGATAAAAGCGAGAGTAATGATACGAATAATAATAACATCGTATCTTTCCGCCCGTGCATCGACATCCACCTCGGAAAGGTGAAACAAATCGTCGGCTCGAGCTTACGAGACGAAAAGTCCGTCGACGAGGAGAAACCTGAGACGAACTTTGAAACGGACGTGAAATCGAGCGAATTCGCGGAGATGTACAAACGGGATAACATCTACGGCGGACACGCGATATTGTTAAGCAAAGATTTGGAGACGAAAGAAGCGGCTTTAGAAGCCACGAGAGCGTTTCCCGGCGGATTACAGATTGGCGGCGGCGTCACCGCGGAGACGGCGTTGGAGTATCTCGAGAACGGTGCGAGTCACGTGATCGTGACGAGTTACGTGTTTCACGACGGCAAGTTAGACGAGGAGAGATTGGAGAAATTAATAAGAGTAATTGGGAAGAAACGGTTGGTGTTAGATTTGAGCTGTCGTAGAGACGAAAAAGATGGGAACAAGTATAAAGTTGTCACCGATCGATGGCAAAAATGGACCGACGTGTGCGTCGACGAGAAAACTTTAGAACGTTTAAGCGAGAAGTGCGACGAGTTTCTCGTCCACGGCGTGGACGTGGAAGGGAAAAAAATGGGTTTGGATTTAGATTTAGTGGAGTTGTTGGGGAAATATTGCCAAATTCCAGTCACTTACGCCGGAGGGGCGAGATCGATCGAGGATTTAGAGCTCGTGAAAACGTACGGACAGAATCGAGTGGACGTGACCATCGGTTCCGCCTTGGATTGTTTCGGAGGGAGTTTGAAGTACGCGGACGTGATTGATTGGCACAATAAGCAAAGAGGTCTTCTTTTAAAGTAGTAGTTGTAGCAGCATAGTAGCGTATATAATGCGTGAGTACCAGTATCATGTGTCCGTAAATGTAGTAGTAGGTACTTAAAAAATCTTCCTCTTCTTGATATCATTAGTGCAAACGAAACGTCGGCTTCGTCAACGCCTCCATGCTCGCTCCGGGTGAAAACTCCGGCGCGCCGTGCAACAACTCCAACGCGACGAGTCTGTGATACACGTCCGTCAACGCTTCTGGGTCCAAAAACAAACTCCCGCAGTGCGCTAAAATCATCCGCATGTCTTTCTCAATCGGCGCGAACCGCTTCGAACGCAAGCGCATTAAAAAGTCGTTCACGAGGAGTTGACAGTAATGCACTCTTTGGAAGTGTGGGGATTCGACCGAGGCGCCGCCGCCCCATTCGATTTTCCACGGTGGTTTTCCGACCCACGAGCCGACGCCTTCTTTTAAAGAGAAACGTATCACATCGGCTTCTCGTTTCGCCAAAACGGCTATTTTTTTACCGCCTTTTATTTGTACGGCGCGTTCGAGGTATTGCATCGCTTGGCCCCAGTAGTGGTTATTTCCTCCGTCGTCGTCGTCGTCGTCGCTGTCGCTGTCGTCGTCGGTGGTGTAGGATGTTTGTGTCGCGAGTGCACCACCAATTTCTTCTGTGTTTTTCTCCTTTACTTTATTATGAGCTCCATCGACGTCGGCGTCGGCGTCGGCGATTGAAGAAGAAACTCCTTCGTACTCCTTCGCCCTTGGATTTCTCGCGAGCTTCTCGCGTACTCTTCGTAAACTCTCCTCCATCACTTTCTTCGTCTTCTTCCCGTATAAATCTCGCATTAACTTTGCCTCGTCTTGGACTCTTCCACCTTTTCCAATTCCTTTTGGTGCAGTCGTGATCGTTTCTTCTTCGTCCATGTGCAAATCGAACCAAAAGACGACGGCGTTCAAGTAGCCGCTGGCGACGGTTTCTAACTTGATCACGGTTTCGCGACCTTTCTGTTTCATCGAGTTATCGAAGAAGAATTCGAACACTTTTTTCGGTTTCGTCAATCTTCGGTGTTTCACGTTTTCCATTTCAACCGGTTCGTATTTCGAATCCCAGCGGTATTTGTTTTGCGCGGACATGTCGAACCCGTCGATTTCAGTCGTGTACGCCTCGACGCCCATGGCGTATATCGTCGCCGCGGCAGGCACGACGACGGATCCGACGTTCGCGACTTTACGTCGCGCTTCTTCGATCATGTACAACACGTGTTCGCCGGTTAAGCCGCAATCGAACAAGTCGACGACGATCATGTTGCACCCTTCGTGTGGACCGTGAATGCCGCGTTCGAGTAAAGCGGCGTCTTTGCAAATCACGTTGACGTTTCGCGAGAGGTTGTTTTGGGCCACGTTTCGGCGAGTGCACGTGGCGAGGGATGGAAGCATTTCGCAGGAGATCACCGTGTCCGCGTTTGCACGAGCAGCCATCATCGTTAATAAACCAGATCCGGAACCGATATCGAGAACGTTCGCGTATCCTTCGCGATTTTTTAAGAATTTTATCTGTCGTTGAATCGCCGCGTCGTACGCCTTGGCTCGCCTTTCGTCCGCTAAAATCGAAAACTGATACTTTGGAAAACTCGCATCTTTCTTCATCATGTGCATGTAATCCGCGTCTTCGACGGTAAATTGCATGGCGACCGTGTTGTGCGAACATTTGATCGGAACGACGTGGTTCGCGTACGATTTGATCTCGCCGTCGAGGTAGAAAAGTGAAGGCGTTAAACTCGATACGACGATGTTCTCATCATCATCATCATCGGCGTCGCCAAACTCCTCCTCATTCGTAACGCCTCTGGTCGATATTTTCACGTCCTCGATCAAGTGTAGTTCGTACCAGAACAAAACGGCGTTAAACGTCCCGTCTTTCGTAAACTCGAAATCGACAAACTTTTGATCGCTCGCCTCGGGCGGATTTCCGAGATCAAAGTGCCAAATTTCCTTCGGTTTCGAAAGCGCTCTGTAAGAGTCCGGATCAATCGGGACACCGGCGGAGTACGTCGGGTGCGAACGGTATAAATCCATCGCGGAAACGTCTAACCCGCAAATATTTCTCGATTTAATCTCAATCGCTTGCGCGAACACGGTCGCGGACGACGGTAAGACGATACAGTCCGGCAAGAGTAAATTTTGCAAACAGTGCTTCGTGGACGGGATTAAACCGGAGGAGAGTAATCCGTCGTCGATGATATCGTTCAAAAACAAGTTGCAATACACCGGAACGTCCGCGAGTAAAGATAAATCCGTGGGCCTTTTATAAATCACTTTCACTTGATCGTCGCAGAATCCGTTGTTCAACAAGTTTTCTTTACACGCCATGGCTTGGTACAACCATCTCTCGCACGCGGTGACGTGGTGCGCGCCTTTGTCGAGTAAGTGCATGGTCATCAACCCGGCACCACATCCGAGATGTAACGCTCGAACGTCTTTATTTTCCTTTTGGAGTTTTTTGATCGCAATCTCGATGGCTTTAGTATATTGTTTGCGTCTCACCGTATCTTCCAAGTATTTGAAATGTCTCTTCGGTATCGCGATATCGGCTTGAACCGTCATGTAATTATACGTATCTTTCAAATGGTAATCATTTTCCGCTTGGAACGGCGTTAAAAGCTGCGTCGGGAGCATATCTTTCGGATGCACTCTGTGTAACGGACTCGCGTACGGTAAATTCGTCAGTCGTTCTTGTTGATGTTTCTTTTCTGGCGCTGGTAAGCACTGGAACGTCTCTCGATTTTTGACGAAACCTTTCCCGTTGTGCAAATCCGCCAAGACGGCGACGACGGCTTCTTCCAAACCTCTTTTCAACTCCTCGTCTTTAGGGGAAAATTCCAGCCCGGTTTCGAAGACTGATTTTGCTAATCGGTGCATGCGCAAACCCATCAACGCGAACCCTTTTCTCGCGTACCCTTTGACGAACACGTTCAAGACTTGACCGCCGGCGGATTGCGTTCGATAGTATCTCTCGTTCGCTAAATCTTGCGATTTATTCGCGTCCCACAACGCCTCTTCGAACAAACCCAAGTTCAAATACGCCACCGCACGATTTGAGTGACACACGTGCATTAACTCGTGCGTTAAGTTATTCTCGTGCGCTTTTCGAAACACTTTCGCGTACTTTGCAATCGCTTCGATGTCGTCGCCTTTTTTCAACGCTTCCACCGCTTCGTTGTTCAACGCGACGATGGATTTCGATTTAAACTTTTGATCAAGTTTAAACTCCTTATCGCGTTGGCGAATAATCATCAAGCGGAGTTTTGTTTGACGTTCGTGTTCGTCTTTTGTTTTCGGACCGGCGTTTGGGTAGTACTCTTTGTCGTGTTCTTCGTTCGGTCCATCGGATGAAGATGATGATCTCACAAAATCACCACTTTGACCACCAGCACCTTTTGAATCGGTGTTCAAGGTGTCGTCCAACTTCTCGTACTCTTCCAATTCCTCCTCTGAAACCGAAGAATCGTCCTCTGAATCGTCCTCTTCACTCTTTTCATCTTCTTTGTCTTCTTCTTCCTTTGAAACTCTCGTCTTCATCACGCGCGTCTTCTCGCCTTCTTCTTTTTCCTCGTCCAAATTTTCCTCGTCCGAATCTCGCTCTGGAAACGCAAACGCATCGTCTCCGTCTTTTTTCGAGGAAGAAGAAGAAGACAAAGAAGACACAAAGAACTCTTCTCCTCCACCCATGATGAAACTTATAATAAACTCTTTCTACACTGTGCGTGTGTAATAAACGCGCTCTTCTCTTCCGTTCAGAGCTACTACGCGAATGAATGAATTTCTAACGCATTTCACATCCTTTTTTTTCACACAGAAGAAGCAGAAAAAGAAAGAAAAAAAAAATCGGAGCGTTTTTTTCAAAAGTAAAAACCCTAAACCGTGATCCCACTAAACGCTCAGTTTTAGAAGAAGAGAATAAAGTCTTCTGTCGCTTTTTTTATTCAAACGACCGCTTTATTTTATCCCCATTTTTATACGTAATATACTACTCTACTCCTTCTCTAGAATAAAGACGATCGAAAGACTGCGAGAGTACATCTCATCACACGCGAGAGAGCTGCTTTTTAGCGTTTGAACGTGATGTCGTTTTCGAAATCGTCGTCGTCTCTTTTGAGCGTTTTCGTGTGCGCGAGAACATCGAGACAAAGGCAACGTTATTATACCCCTAAAAACGGGGCTCAGAGCGCACACATTAAATATCAAAAACGTCAGAAACAACGCGCGACTGCTACTCACAGAGCGATTCGACGACCAGATCGAGAAGAAAACAGAACGTTCGACGACGAGGACGAAGATTTTGAGGATGAAATCTCTTACAAAGGTGGATTCTCGTGCGATATTTCCGGCTCGTACGACGAGCAAAATGGTCCAGAGGACAACTCCTCCATGCGATCGAACCGCGACGGCTCCTTAGTGGCGAAGAAACACGTGTTGGACAATTGTCGAACAACCTTGGATTTTAAGACGAAAATTATATGCACGTTAGGCCCTTCGTCGAGGACGGTGGAGCAGTTGGAGAATTTGTTACAAACCGGGATGTCGGTCGCCAGATTTAACTTTTCGCACGGCACGCACGAGTACCATCAGGAAACGTTGGACAATTTGAAGAAAGCGACGGAGAATACCGGGTTGATGTGCGCGGTTTTTTTGGACACGAAAGGACCGGAGATAAGGACGGGGATGTTAGAAAACGGAGAACCGGTGCAGCTGCATCAAGGGGAGGAGTTAACTTTAACCACCGATTACGAGGTGAAAGGAAACGCGAAGAAGATCGCGGTGAGTTACCCGGATCTCGCCAAGGACGTGAAACGAGGGAGTAAGATTTTGTGCGCGGACGGGTCGATTACTTTGAAAGTTCTCGACACGGACGTTCGAAAAGGAGAGGTTGTGTGCAGGTGCGAAAACTCAGCCATGCTTGGCGAACGGAAAAACATGAATTTACCGAGAGTGAACGTAAACTTACCGACGATAACGGAAAAAGATAAAGACGACATTTTGAATTGGGGGGTGAAGAATAACGTAGATTTCATCGCCGCTTCCTTCGTTAGAAAAGGATCGGACATCGACGTCATACGTGACGTGGTTGGAGAAACGCCGGGGAGGAAAATCGGAATTATCGCGAAAGTGGAAAACATGGAAGGTTTAGATAATTTTGAGGACATCGTGAACAAATCGGACGGCGTGATGGTCGCTCGAGGGGATTTAGGGATGGAGATTCGCATGGAGCAAATTTTCTTGGCGCAAAAAAGAATGATTCGAAGGTGTAACGAAGCCGGGAAACCAGTCATTACCGCGACGCAAATGTTAGAGTCCATGACGGGCGCGCCGAGACCGACGAGAGCGGAAGCGACGGATGTCGCCAACGCCGTCATCGACGGCACCGATTGCGTCATGCTGTCCGGGGAAACTGCGGCGGGGAAGTACCCGTTGGACGCGGTATCTGCCATGGCAGATATTTGTGGCGAAGCGGAAGCGTTCGAGGCGAACGGGGCGGCTGATGGGAGTCGTTCACCGCAACCGTTGGGTTTCGGCATGCACACGTCCTCGAAACCTTTTCTGCGATTCTCGTGGCACGTGCCTTCGTTGGAATCCGTCGCCGCGGCGAGCGCACAAACTGCGGATGAAATCGGCGCGAAAGTCATCATCACGTTATCGAAATCCGGGAACACCTCGCGATTAATCGCGAAATACCGACCAAACTGTCCAATCGTGGCCGTGGCGATTAATCGACCGAACCACGATCACGGCAACAGCGCTCGGCGTTTGTTGCTTTCCCGCGGCGTCGTTCCGATCATGGAGAAGATGGAATGGAGAGGCGAGACGGCGTTACCGCAAGAGGTGTTATCGAATGCGATTTTGTACGCCAGAGATCACATGAGGATTGTAAAAACTGGAGATTTAGTCGTCGGCGTCCATCGATTACACGGCGATCCGTTGATGAAAGTCGTCGAGGTTCCGTAGTCATTATTAATACTTTTGAGTTTGAGTCGTCACGAAAAGAGAGAGAGTGAGAGAGAGAGAGAGAGTGAGAGAGAGAGAGAGAGAGTGAGAGAGAAGGGTTATTTATTATCATCGTATGTATGAGAGAGTAAGAGTCATCGTCAAAAGAAAGAGCAAAGAGAAGAGAAAAAAAGCGAAAGAAACATGTATTGCTGCAAAATATTTCACAACGGGCACAGAAGAGTACAACAAACAAAAGGAGAGGAAAACAACAACAACAACAAATACAAAAATGTATGCAAAAGCGCGCGCTGTAAGAAGAAACGCCAGGCTGCCCGATGTTGTGAAAAGATAATTGAAATATTTTAATACCGTAGTATTTTAACTAATAATATAAAAATACAAAGAAGCGTTACGGAAACTTCGTCAATACTGGTTCTGCGTACTCGCTCGAATCGATCGGATGCGCGTCTCTTCGTTGGAAAATGGTGAACGAGTTCTGAAACAGTTTGTGCGGTTCTAAAAATGACATGGTTTCGAAGACGCCGTATTCAGATACGGTTCCGTCTGCATTTTTACCTCCGTTTCGAGCCAACATGCGCATTTTTTCCAACCACTCTCGGGATAAACTATTCGTCAGCGTCGAGTGCACCGCGACGTACCCGCCCGGTTTCACGCGAAACCAAAAGTTCTTCAAAAACGTCTCTATTCTATTCGCCGCGCCTAAATCTATCCATAAGAAATCAAACTGAACACCCGGGGCTAACGTGGCGGATAAGTCTGGATTGAATGCGTCGGCTTCGTGTACGACTAAAAAGTTGTTTTCTTCATCGTCGTCGTTCAACTCTTCCGAGCACTCTTTGACCAAGTGCGCTGTCGTATGAGCGTGCGCCATGTTGTCCACGACGTGTAACTGCGGCTCGTACGTCTCTCTGGTTTTCCTTTTTTCACTCTTTCTGCTAAAATATGCCTCGTTCGACCACGGCGTGTCCTTACCGTTCGGGTTTTCGTTTCTCACGACGCACGAGTGTTCCTCCCGCATGCGCTCGTACACCTCGATCTCCTTTTTGTTATCTCGCAACGCTTGCATCAAATATACGGACGTGTACCCCGCGCCAATCTCTAACACCTTTTCTGGTTTCGTAAACCTACACAACTGGTACAAAAACGGGCCCATATTCTCCGCGCCCATGTGCATGTCGTATAAACTTGTCGTTTTTGCGAGGAATGTCTTTGAATACATCCGGCCGAATGTCATCGTTCTCGTGTCTTTTTCTTTCTTTTCCTCGTTAAAGTTCCGTTTTCTCGTCATCAGTTCTTTCTTCGTTTCCTCGAGTATCTTTTCCGCGTATTTCATCTCTCCGAAGCAGAATTCCTCCGCGATGAACTCGATGACTTCTTTTTTCACATATTCTTCTTCGATGTCTTTGTCTTCTTCTCTGTCGTCTTCTTCTTTTACTTCCGACGAAGACACCAGTAACTTATCCATCAACACATTTTCCAAATCCAAAACAGTTCTCACGTCTCGTTCTTCGAACGCATCCAGCAGGTATAAACAGTCCAGTTTTTTGAGCGCGTCAGAAATTTTCATCGTCGTCGTTTCTCCTGGCAAAGACGAGGACGAGTTCTGTTGGTTTTGATTCGAAACCGTCGCCTCATCTCTCTTCATCTCTGATAGAAACTCTCTTTGTGAGGAATTGACTCTTGAGTTTTTTCCCCTAAAATTCAAAAATCGAACCTCAGAATAAAACACAGACTAGAGTAGTATTCGTTGATCTCCTCCAAAAACTGTGCGATTTGGAAAACTTCAAACGCGACGAACTGCGTTGGAACTGTTCGCTCGATATATTTCGAGTCGTTTGAGATATCATCATCATCCAGAGAGCGAGGGGTGAATCGTACAGACTAAGAAAGAGACTGGGGAATTTACTCGTAAATTCAAAAATCAAACACCTCTGTGTTGTGTTGGTATAAACACGACGCTGTTCTGCGCGAGAAAGAGAGAAAGAGAGAAAGAGAGAGACGCGTCAGTTAGTATCTCTCTCGCGCGTTTTTTCCTCCTTTTCCTCGTCGTCAAGAAGAAGACAAAGAAGACAAAGAGAGAGATACTATAATAAAAATGAAACGAGAGCGAGAGGACAGCCTTCTTGTTTTAGTTGAGACTGCTAAGAAACGCAAATCCAAACGCGTCAAAGTTGTCGCGCAAAAGTTGATCACTTTTTACTACCTTCTCAAGAAAAAGACTTAAAAAGAGAGCAGCATGAAAAGCAGCGGAAAGAATAAGAGTGCGACGAAAAGCAGCGCGACCATCGGAGACTTCTTTCCTTTAAAGAAGAGCACTACTAAGAATAAAAGAAACAAAGACGAGCAAGAAAGGTCAGGTAAAAAAAAATTGAAGAAGAACGAAAGCGCGTTGAAAACATGTCCAATATGCACGAAGGATTTTCACTGGACCTTGATCGATGCGCACGCGTCGGAGTGCGTTGGTAAAGGAGATTTCGATCTCGACGAGTTTGATGATGCTTTTGAGAAGAAGACAAAGAGCAGTTCATCGAAAGAAGAAGACAAAGAAGAAGAAGAGAAGGAGACGAGTTTTGAGTCGGAAAAGAAGAAGAAGAAGATGAACGAAAATGACTGCAATACTAACGCGTTTACGACGCTCATACAGAATCAGCGATTGTCCGAGTGTAAGAAGTGTTTGGTTCTGAGTTTCGATGAAGAAGGAAAATGGAACTTGGCGTTTGAAAAGAGTGTTTTTGTCGACAAAGCTTTATTCAGCGGCGCAACCGCGCTGAAAGAGATCGAGCGAGGCGGGATCAAATGCAAGACAACTTTGACGGTTTCGATAAACGGAAATGATAATAATCGCACTTTTATCGACGACGAGGATAAAAACAACACCACCACAACTATTCGTGCGACGTATACCAACCATCGGTTATCACAATCCGTGTTGGCGTCGGCTTTGCAAAAAAATGTGAGAAGAAAACGCGTCGGTCCGACGTATCGAGTGGCCAAAGCTATGACGCGGAGGAACGATACGTTCATGCAGTGCGTGAGAAGATTGATGATTATATCCATAGAAGATGGAACTTTACATCCGGATTTACCGTTCTTAGCGTGGTTGATGATTGCGCTGTCGAAAAACTTTGTCGCTTCGACGAGAATCAAAGAGGAGGTGTGCCGAATAGCGAGCGAGCTCGCCGCGCAGGAGTTTCGCGACGATGGAACAACACTCGTAGATGAAAAAGAAGTGAAAGAGGTGAAAAATGACGACTCGGACGACGATGTCGACGTTTTACCGTCCCTTTCCTCCATCCAAGAAAAGTTTGGCTCGAACAGCGAAGAAACGCTTTTGATTGCGTCCTTGATCGTACGCGC
>JGI20155J14468_10001953_pt1 | contig 15641 bp, 17 predicted proteins | sample COG_05_FD_14468 | JGI IMG/M metagenome (IMG submission 14468) | reverse complement strand
ATATAGTTAGATATCAAGATATATACGGTAGAGTTAAATAATTTCTAGTTCGATTGGCGTGTGATCAGATGGTTTTTCTTTAGATCTTGGTTTTTTATTTATATTAATTGATTTTATATTCTCAATTAAACTGTTTGATGCTAGAAAGTGGTCAATTCTCATACCATAATTTTTTTGCCATGATCCTGCAAAATAATCCCAAAAGGTATATTCTTGTTTTGTTTTATTTTTAAAACGATACACATCTTTAAAACCTAAATTAACTAATTCTCTATATTTTTTTCTTATTTCTAATCTTCCTAAAGCATCATTTTCATATCTTTTAAAATCATGAACATCTAATTCTTCTGGGATAATATTAAAATCCCCTGCAATAAGAATATTTGAGTTTTTTTGAATTTTTTTTTTAATATTTATTATAAATTTTTTTAACCAATTTTTTTTATATTCATATTTTTCTGTATCCACGGGATTTCCATTTGGAACATAAATATTTATTAGTTCTATCTTTTTTTTTTTAAATTTTAACTCAGCAGTGATTATTCGTGATTGATTTAAATCATCTTTAATAAAACTATTATTTACATTATCTAATTCATGTTTAGAAATAATTGCAACACCATTGTAACTTTTTTGACCAAATACATATGATACGTAACCTAAATTCTTAAATTCATCGTTTGGAAAATTTTCGTTTTGTGTTTTAATCTCCTGCAATAGAAGCACGTCAGGTTCAGAATCTTTAATATAATTTTTAATATTTATTATCCTAGCTCTTACAGAGTTTACATTCCAAGATATTATTTTCATTAAATTGAAAAGGAAAGACCACAACCGCATGAAGCAGTAGCCTTAGGATTATCGATTACAAATGACTCACCGATCATCTCTTTTTTAAAATCGACTACAGATCCTGAAATGATATCAAGTGATGATTTATCAATAATTGCTTTTCCAAAAATTATATCATCATCATTTAATTTTTCATCAAAACCAAAGTTATATTTAAATCCTGAGCAACCACCGCCCTGAACGGTGATTCTAAAAAATGTTTTTTCTTTACCGTTTGTTATTATCTTTATTTGATTTAAAGCTTGATCAGTAAAATTTAATTTTTTTTCCATAATTGTAATATATCTAGTATATATCTATGTAGTAAGCATGCAAAAAAAATCAACAGACAAATTATCTAAATTTGCCGTTCCGCTTAAGTCAGAAGGAAGATTTTTTAATGAAAAAAAAACTGATTTAAGGAACGATTTTCAACGAGATAGAGATAGAATTATTCACTCGACTGCGTTTAGAAGATTAAAGCATAAAACACAAGTTTTTGTTAATACATCAGGAGATCATTTTAGAACTAGAATAACTCACTCTCTGGAGGTATCACAAATTGCTAGAACATTATCAAAATTTTTTAATTTAAATGAAGATTTATCTGAAACATTAAGTTTAGCACATGATCTTGGGCACACACCTTTTGGTCACGCTGGAGAAGATGCTTTAAATAAATGTATGAAAAATTATGGTGGCTTTGACCATAATATTCAAACCTTAAGAATTATTACTATTTTAGAAAATAGATATTATAAATTTAAAGGCTTAAATCTTTCTATCGAAACTATCGACGGTTTAGTAAAACACAATGGACCTGTTAAAGACATAGCAAAACTAAATAAAATATTAGGAAAAAATTTTTTTAAAAGAAAAATTAATTTTTCACGTAATTCAACATTAGAAGCACAAATAGCCTCTATCTCAGATGATATTGCTTATAATAGTCACGATCTTGAAGATGGATTAAAATCTAATTTATTTAAACTCGATCATCTAAAAAATATTCCGATATTAAACAAAATTATTTTCAAGCATATAAAAAATTTAAAAAAACACTCTATTGATTTAATAATAAGGCAAATTATTAGAGAAATAATAAATGAAATGGTTAGCGATGTAATAAAAACGACAAAAAAAAATATAAGCTTAAATAAAATAAAAAATTTAAATGATATTTACAAAACGAAGAGTCAACTAGTTGCTTTTTCAAATGAGATGCAAATATTTGATAAAAAAATAAAGAATTTTTTGAGAAAAAAAATGTATTTTCATAAAAAGGTAAATTCTAAAACAAATTATGGCAGAAAAGTAATTATAAAATTATTTGCCAAAATAAAAAATAATCCTAAACAATATATTAATATCAAAAAATACGGCAATTCAAATATTGAACGCATTATCAGTGATTATATTGCTGGTATGACTGATAGATATGCAATAAATCTATATAATCAAATAAAATGAATATTTTTGAATACCATTTATCAGAGATAAGGACTCTAATTTTATCAAAAAAAGATATTTTAAAATTAAATCGAGTTGATAATTTGTCAGATGTGAATCTGGAGGTGCCGCCTGAACAATTTAACTTTGATTTATCGTGTAATATTGCCATGGTTCTTGGAAGATTAAATAAAATTAACCCACAAGATTTAGCAAAAAAAATTAAAGAATTATTTTTAAAAAATATTAATAATTTTTCAGAAATTGAGATTGCTGGTCCAGGTTTTTTAAATATAAAACTATCGAAAAAAGCATTGATTAATAATATTAATTCTATTTTAGAAAATAATAAAACTTACGGCTCTATTAAAAGTAACGAATTTTATAATATTGAATTTGTCTCAGCTAATCCAACGGGCCCAATGCATGTTGGACATTGTAGAGGGGCTATTTTTGGAGATGTTTTAAGTAATTTACTTAAATTTAATGGCAATCAAGTTATCAAAGAATATTATATCAACGACTACGGCAATCAAATAAAAAACTTTGTTGAGTCTGTTTATCTAAGAATACATGAAATTAAATATAAAAAAGATTTTCCAAAAAAAGAAAATCTTTATCCAGGTCTTTATATTAAAGATATTGCTAAAAAAATAATAAATGAGGAAAAAAACTATAATTTTAAAGATTTTGAAAAAAATTTTGATTTTCTAAAGGAAAAATCATTAGCCGCATCAATGGATTTAATAAAGAATGATTTAAAACAGCTTGGCATTTTGCATGATAATTTTTTTTCAGAGACGGAAATTGTAAAAAAAGATTTAGTTAATAAAGCCGTTCAAAATTTAAAAGATAAAAATTTTGTAGTAGAAGGTTATCTTCAACCTCCTAAAGGGGATGAAAATAAAAATTGGAAAAAAACTAAAAGATTAATTTTTAAATCAACTTTATTTGGTGATGATAACGATAGAGCGCTTCAAAAGAACGATGGATCTTGGACATATTTCGCTAACGATGTTGCCTATCATATGGATAAAATCAGTCGAAAATATTCAAATCTTATAAACATTCTAGGAGCAGATCATACTGGCTATATTAAGAGAATTACAGCCGCTGTTTCAGCACTATCAAAAAATAAGACGAAACTTAATTGCAAAGTTTGCCAATTAGTTAAACTTTATAAAAATGGCAAACCTTTTAAAATGTCAAAACGAGCTGGTGATTTTATTTCAGCTCAAGACCTGCTTAATGAAGTTGATAAAGACTCAATTAGATTCATGATGTTGAGTCGTAGCAATGATGTAGAGTTAGATTTTGATTTTGATAAAATTAAAATAAAGTCTAAAGATAATCCGGTATTTTATGTGCAGTATGCTTATGCGAGAATTAATTCACTTTTAAAAACAGTTGATAAAAAATTAGATAATAAAATTTTAATTGATGAAAAAAATTTCGATCTATTTGAAATTGAAAAAAAAATCGTTAGAAAAATATTTGAATGGCCTAAGATAATAGAGTCAACATCAAGAAAATTTGATTTACATAAAATTACTTTTTATTTATATGAACTTTCTACTTTATTCCATTCATATTGGAGTAAAGGGAATGAGGACAAAAATTATAAGTTTGTAGAAAATAATAAAATTAAAAGAAAAGAAATATTTGTTGTTATTAACTTATTGGCAATAGTCATACAAAATGGAATGCATATTTTGGGAATATCATTACCTAAAAAAATGTGATGAATAAGATATTAAATATATTTTTACTAATTTTATCTTTAGTTTTTTTTTTAAGTACTTATAATTTTTATTCTTCAAATAATAATCTAGAAAAAAAAGTGTTTAATCGAAATAATATAGATCAAATAATTAATAAAAAAATATCTAACTTGCCAATCTTAAGGAATGACACAATTAATGTAATTGAATTTAACGATGGTTATTCAAATAAAAATAAAATCAACAAACCGAGAAGTTTTTGGAATCTTCTTAAATTTCAATGAAAAAAAAAGCAATTATTGTAAGTATAAAAGGCATTAAATTAACATCAAAAGAAAAATTGCTTATAGCTAGAGAAAAACCCTGGGGATTAATTTTATTTACAAGAAATATTAAGTCTTATGATCAAATTAAAAATTTAATTAAAAACATTAGAAAATGTGCAAAAGATAAAAACTTCCCCATTTTGATTGACGAAGAAGGAGGAAAAGTTTCCAGGTTGCAAAATATTTTAAATCACAATATTAGTGCAGCTTATTTCGGAAGTTTTTATAAGATAGATAAAAAAATGGCTATTAATTTATACATGAATTATTTGAAGTCTTTATCTGATAAACTTTTAGAAATAGGAATTAATGTTAATACAATACCTGTACTTGATGTTCTAAGAAATAATACAAATTCTATAATAGGAGATAGAAGTTTTTCAAAACATAAAAAAATTGTAAAAGAATTAGGTCGTATAGCTATAAAAGTCAGTCATTCTAAAAAAATAATTTCAGTTATTAAACATATTCCTGGTCATGGTTGTTCTGCTCAAGATAGTCATTTAAGTACACCAAAAGTAAATCTTAATAAAAAAATTTTAAATAAAATTGATTTTTATCCTTTTAAATCTACATCAGCAAAACTAGCTATGACAGCTCATATTATTTATTCAAAAATTGATTCAAAAAATGTTTCAACGTTTTCTAAGAAAATAATCAAAGAAATAATTAGAAAAAAAATTGGATACAAAGGTATTCTTATGTCCGATGATATTTCTATGAAAGCATTGAATTATGATTTAATTACAAATGCAAAAAAATCGTTGCTAGCAGGATGTAATTTAGTTTTATATTGTGCAGGAAATATTAAAGACAACTTTAAATTGATTAAATCGGTGCCTTATATTGATAAATTCACCTCTCAAAAAACATCAGAAATTTATAAAATTTTAAGGTAAAATTATTTTCAATGGAATCAAATAAATTAAATCAAATCTCTATTAACATTCCTAATTATAGTGGACCACTTGAGATATTACTAAATTTAGCTAAAACTCAAAAAGTAGATTTAGCAGAAATATCTATTACTAGGCTTGCAGATCAATTTTTAGAATACATAAAAAGTCATGATGATTTAAATTTAGAGACTGCATCAGAGTTTTTACTTATGGCTACTTGGTTGGCTTACTTAAAATCTAAATTACTTCTTCCAGAAGATGCTGAAGATGATTTTAAAGCTCAAGAGGTTGCTGAAAAATTAAAACTACAACTTAAAAAACTTGAATTAATAAGAATTTTATCAGACCAAATGTTGCAGAAAAAAAGATTGGGTGTAGATATCTTCACAAGAGGTATGAAAGGTGGGATTAGATCAATTAACACACCTGCGTATGATGTTTCGCTCTATGATTTATTAAAAAGTTATTCCAGTATTCAAATGCAAAAAACTTTTCAAAATATAAGCATTCCGAAATTACCAGTATTAACATCCGAAGAAGGAATAAAACAAATTAAGAATAATTTAGAAAAAATTAAAGAGTGGAAAAATATTTTTGAGTTAATTCCAAAGTTTTATCTTAAAAATAAGATGCAAAGAACTGGTATAGCTGGTATTTTTGCTGCTAGTTTGGAATTGACTAGAGAAGGTTTAACAAAAGTTTCACAAAAAAAACAATTTGACAATATAATGATTAAGAAATCCTAAAATGCCAAATAAAAAAAAAAATAATATTATAAATTTTCCTTCAGCTCCTTCTAAATTAGAGAGGCAAGTTGAAGCTATTTTGTTTGCTGCATCAGAACCACTTGACATCGAAACAATTGAAAAAAGAATTCAAACAAATACTAATATAAAGAAAATTTTAGATGGAATTAAAAAAATTTATAAAAATCGAGGCATAAACTTAGTATGTATTAAGAGCAAGTGGTCTTTTAGGACAGCCGAGGATTTATCTAAATTAATGGCTCTTCAAAAATCTACTCAAAAAAAACTTTCTAAGGCTACGATAGAAACACTTGCTATCATTGTTTATCACCAACCCGTTACTAGATCTGAGATTGAGGAAATAAGAGGAGTGTCCTTTGCCACAAATACTTTAGAAATCCTTCTTGAATTAAACTGGGTAAGACCAGCTGGAAGAAAAGATGTACCTGGAAAACCCATACAATACTCTACAACTGAAAATTTTTTAAATCATTTCAATATTCAAAAATTATCAGATTTACCCACAATTGATGAGCTTGGCTCCGCTGGTCTTATAGACACCTCAAGTATTGATAAATCTATTTTTGGAACTGGGAAATTCTTTAAAGAGCAGTCTATCGAGGAAAAAAAAAATGATATTTATGAGGAGATTGACGAAGCAATAAAAAAAGCACCTGATGAAGAAAAATAAACATATTTATTTAGCTTAAATTATTGTATATATTTTGAATATGGGAAACATCGGTTGGACAGGAATAATAATAATTGCAATTTTAATTGTGATACTTTTTGGTAAAGGAAAGATATCTAGTATTATGGGAGATCTAGCTAAAGGAATTAAAAGTTTTAAAAAAGGTATGTCAGATGACAATACTTCAGAGAACGATGGTTCCAATAATAATACAGATAACTCAAATTCAGATAATAAATAATCTAAAATGCCTCAAATTGGTTGGTTAGAGATTTTAGCGATAGTAATTATTGCTATTTTAGTTCTAGGTCCGAAAGAATTTCCTATAGCTTTAAAAAAAATAGGTTCATATTTTGGTAAATTAAAAAATACTCTAAGTAGTTTTCAAAGAGAGGTAAATTCTGTAACAGAAGATATTGATATTGAAAAAAATATCACTGAGCAAAAAAATTTAAATCAAGAAAATAAAAAAAAAAATAATGAGTGATAAAAATTCATTTACAAGTCACTTTATTGAGTTACGAGCTAGACTAATAAAATCAATAACATTTATTTTAGTAATTTTTATAATATCATATACTTTTGCCGAACACATATACTCATTTTTAGTTAATCCATACGCAGATGCAGTAAAAGACGACCCAACGCAAAGACGTTTAATTTTTACGGCCTTACATGAAACTTTTATTACTTATTTAAAAGTTGCTTTTTTTTCTGCTTTTTTTTTAGGAAGTCCAGTCTTATTGATTCAAATCTATAAATTTATAGCACCTGGGTTATATAAAAATGAAAAAAAAGCTTTATTACCATATTTGATTTTTACCCCTATACTTTTTTTAGTTGGGGGAATGTTAGTTTATTACCTAGTAATGCCGTTAGCTATAAAATTTTTTTTATCATTTGAAACCATGGGATCAAATACAAGCTTACCAATTCAATTAGAGGCAAAGGTAAATGAATATTTATCACTAATTATGAGATTAATATTTGCTTTTGGGATAAGTTTTCAGTTGCCAATTTTATTGAATTTATTAGCAAGAATAGGAGTTGTAAATTCAGAATATTTAAAAAAAACTAGACGATATGTTGTTGTAATTATTTTTACTTTAGCAGCAGTTTTAACACCACCAGACCCAATCACTCAAGTAGGTCTAGCAATACCTCTTCTATTGCTTTATGAATTATCTATAATAACAGTTCGATTCACTGAAAAAAAAAGTAACAAAAAAAATTAGAGATGCATAATTTAAAAGATTTAAGATCAAATTTAGATCATTTTAAAAAAAAACTTAAAGAGAGGAACGTTGACTTTGATATAGCTAATTTTAGTAAAAAAGATTCTTTAAATAGAGAGCTGATTAATAAAAAAGAAAAACTTGAGCAAGAAAAGAAATTTTTATCAAAGTCAAAGGATGAATTAAATTTTACAAAATCAAAACAAATTTCTGTGGAAATATCCGATCTATTAAAAAAACAGTTAAACAGCCAAAATAATTTAGAAGAAATCATTTTTTCTCTACCTAACATAGCTCATAATGATGTACCAATTGGAAAAGATGAAAAATCTAATAAATTAATTAAAAAAGTAGGGGATACTAAAAATTTTTCATTTAAAATAAAATCGCACATTGAGCTTGGCGCTAGGAACGGTGGAATTGATTTTGATACCTCAACAAAATTATCTGGATCAAGATTTGTAGTTCTCAAAGATAAATTTGCTATGCTTGAAAGAGCATTAATAAATTTTATGCTAGATACCCATATAAATGAGTTTAAATACACAGAGATTTCTCCACCGTTGATTGTTAATGAAGATGTGATGTTTGGAACTGGACAGCTTCCAAAATTTGAGGAAGATCAGTTTGAAATTAAATTTGATAATTCTGAGCAAAGAAAATTTTTGATCCCAACAGCTGAAGTTGTTTTGACAAATCTAGTAAGGAAATCAATTATCGAAAAAAAATTCTTACCGATGAGGTTTGTGGCTTCAACTCCGTGTTTCAGAAAAGAAGCAGGAAGCTATGGAAAAGACACAAAAGGTATGATCCGTCAACATCAATTTTATAAAGTTGAACTCGTAAGTATTGTCGAGCACAATAAATGCATCGAAGAACTAGAAAGAATGTTAAAATGCGCAGAGAAAATCTTAGAAAAATTAGATATTCCCTATCAAGTTTTATTACTTTCTTCTGGGGATATGGGTTTTAGTGCTGAAAAAACTTATGATATTGAAGCTTGGATTCCATCAGAAAAAAAATATAGAGAAATTTCAAGCTGTTCTTCTTGCGGCTCCTTTCAAGCCAGAAGAATGGGAGCTAAATATAAAACTGATAATGGAAATGAATTTGTAGGAACACTAAATGGATCTGGTTTAGCNGTTGGTAGACTAATGATAGCTTTATTGGAAAACAATCAAAATGAAGATGGCTCGATTAATATCCCAAATGTGCTAAAAAAATACATGAATAATCTTGAAAAAATTTAATTATAATTTACTTGTCTATCTAAAGTTTTTCATATAATTGTTCTTGCATGAATGGACAAGGATTAGCTCAGTTTATACCGCTTATTTTAATATTTATAATTTTTTATTTTTTTTTGATAAGGCCTCAGCAAAAAAGGGTTAAAGACCATAAAGTAATGGTCGAGTCTCTTAAAAGAGGAGATGAAGTAATTACCTCAGGAGGNATAATAGGTGTTGTTGATAGAGTTATGGATGATGATCGCNTCGAAGTTACGATTGGTGAAAACACAAAAGTACAAATAATAAGATCCACAATTACAAGTTTACTTAAAAAAGAAGAAGTTAAAAAATAATTCTTTTTCGTGTTAAATTTTTCTAAAATAAACGTTTTAATAATTTATCTTCTATTTTTATTTATAGGNGTATTTTCTGTTCTAAATTTTCAAAATGAAAGCGATCGATTCATAAAAAAAAAAATTAATTTAGGNCTAGATCTTCAGGGTGGATCTTATTTATTATTAGAGATCAATTCAGATAATTTAGTAGAGGAAAAAATNCAATCCAAGGTCATTCCATTAAAAAGACTTCTTAAAGACAATGGAATAAGTTACAAAGATTTTAAAATAAGCAAAAGTAGTTTATCTTTTACCTCAGATAATATTGAGAAATTTGATTTATTATTTTATTCAAGAAAAGATAATACAATTAATCCATATATTGATAATTATAGGTCTCACGAATTAAAATACGAAAATATTAACAAGGATCAAATTAAAATATTTTTTTCAAAGTTTGGTTTNCTTACTATCAATAATTCAGCTTTGAAGCAGTCAATTGAAATAGTAAGACGAAGAATTGATGATGTAGGAACTAAAGAGCCAACTATTNTGCAAAGAGGTGAAAAAAGAATACTTGTAGAATTACCAGGTTTAAAAGATCCAGAGCGAATAAAAGCTTTACTGGGTAAAACAGCTAAATTAAATTTTAGACTTGTTTCGGACAATGATGAATTTGGAACCAATAAGCTCATTTCTGAAAATGGAGAAAAACTTAATGTCAGCAAAAGAATAATAATGAGTGGTGAAAATTTAATTGATGCCCAACCAAATATTCAAAATCAAAATAATGAACCAACAGTATCTTTTACTTTAGATAGATTAGGTGCGCAAAAATTTGGAAGGGCAACCACTGATAATGTAGGAAAAAGACTAGCAATTGTTTTAGACGGTGAAATCGTCAGTGCACCAAATATTAATGAACCTATTACATCAGGAAACGGTATGATTTCAGGAAATTTTACTTTTCAAGAAGCAACCGATCTAGCTTTGTTACTTCGATCCGGTGCATTGCCTACGCCATTACTTGTTGTAGAGGAAAGAACTGTTGGTCCAGATTTAGGGGAAGAATCAATCAAATCAGGCATTACATCTTTAATTATTGGTTTTACTCTAGTAATTTTATTTATGCTTTATAAATATAAAGTTTTTGGATTAATTGCCAATACAGCTTTAATTGCAAATTTATTAATGTTAATCGGATTGCTAACAATTTTAGAGGCTACATTAACACTGCCCGGAATTGCTGGTATTATCTTAACTGTGGGCATGGCTGTAGATGCAAATGTTTTGATTTTTGAAAGAATAAGAGAAGAATTAAAAACAGAAAAGTCAGCAATTCACGCTTTTGACTCAGGCTATTCAAAAGCAAAAATTACTGTTTTAGATGCTAATATAACTACATTAATTGCAGCCATTATTTTATTTGCTTTTGGATCGGGTCCAGTTAAAGGCTTCGCTATAACTTTAGGAATTGGAATTATTACAACACTTTTTACTGCATACTTTTTAGCAAGACATCTTACCTCTTTAGTAGTTTTAAATAGTAAAAACAAAGAAATAAAAATTTAATGACAAATTATAATTTTTCATCAAAATTTAAACACGCAAATTTTTTATCTTTAGCTCTTTTCTTTATAAGTATTATTTTAATAGCTTTTAAAGGATTAAATTATGGAATAGATTTTAAAGGAGGGACTCTTATAGAGTTAAGATCTAATAACACTGAAGCTTCTTCAATTCGAGATGTTCTTAAAAATATGCAATTAGGAGACGTTAATGTAAAAAAATTTGGCAAAGACGGGGATTTCCTTATAAAAGTTGAGCAAAAAAATGATAACAATAAACTTATTCCAGAAATTAAAAAAAATCTTTTAGATAATTTAAATTCAGATGTGAACTTTAGGCGAGTAGAAAATGTTGGCCCAAAAGTTAGTGCTGAACTTTTACAATCTGGCATCATGGCGATTTCTTTATCTCTTGCAGCTATGCTTTTTTATATTTGGATAAGATTTGAATGGCAATTTAGCATTGGTTCAATTATAGCATTATTTCATGATGTAATAATTACACTTGGAATTTTTTCACTTCTATCGTTAGAAATTAATCTTTCTATAATTGCTGCAGTCCTTACTATAGTTGGTTACTCGATGAATGATACGGTAGTAATATATGATAGAATTAGAGAAAATCTTGGTAAATTTCACAGATTAGATATCAGTAATATTGCAAATTTATCTATTAATGAAACGTTAGCTCGAACAATTATAACATCTGTAACTACTTTACTTGCATTATTTTCAATATTTATTTTAGGTGGAGAAATTTTAAGAGGATTTTCTTTTGCAATGATATTAGGTGTTTTGATAGGTACTTACTCATCTATATTTGTTGCTTCTCCAATTTTGAAATATTTCAAGGTAAGCTATAAAACTATAGAAAAAGAAGAAGAAAAAATAGTTCCTTAAAAATTAGTAAAGATTTTGAGCTGCTACCATTGATAGTAACATTGGTAGTGAGAGAAGCGTATTAGTTCTTGAAAACAACATTGCAGTCTTAGCTGAGGCGGCTTTAACTTCGGGAGAAACTTCAATCATTCCTAGCGCTTTCTTTTGATTTGGCCAGATCACGAACCATACATTATAAGCCATTATTAATCCCAACCACATACCTATACCTATTGCAGTGTTTTTACCGTAAGAGCCGTCAAGACCTAGTGTCATAGCCTGGTGCAAATATCCATTTAACCATGCAAGAATAAATCCAGATAAAACAGTAAATGCTGCAGCCCATCTAAAGTAAAAAAGTGCTGCAGGTGCAATAACTTTTCCTATAGCTGGTTTTTGTTCATCTGGAATTTTCGACATGTTTGGTATTTGAACAAAATTAAAATACCACAATAATCCGATCCACATTATAGCTACAATTACATGAATATATCTAGCTAACCAACTCCAAAAAGTTCTATCAAAAACAAATCCATCACCAAAGAAGTGCAAACCTAAAAACAATAGAATTGCCAAAGCTAATGAGTAATGTACTGTTCTTGATAAAGATTGTAGAATCGAAGTCATATATTTTTATAACATAAATTTTTGAATTTAAGCAGTTTTTTTCATCGATGTAGGTCCTAAAAGCTCTTTAATAAAACTTCCTGTATAACTTTTAGTTACCTGGGATACTTTTTCTGGGGGACCCTCAGCGATGATTTCACCACCATTTATACCTCCCTCGGGGCCCATATCAATAATGTGATCAGCTGTTTTAATAACATCTAAATTATGTTCAATGACAACAACTGTATTACCTGTATTTGCGAAAGCTTGAAGAATTTCTAATAACTTTTTAATATCATGTGAGTGTAATCCAGTAGTTGGTTCGTCTAAAATATATAAAGTTCTTCCTGTAGGTCTTTTAGACAATTCTTTAGCTAATTTAATTCTTTGCGCTTCACCACCAGACAGTGTTGTNGCTTGTTGGCCTATTTTCATATAACCCAAACCAACGTGCTTNAGAGTAATTAATTTTGATCTAATAGTTTGTATATTTTCAAAAAATTCACATCCTTGATCAACGGTCATATCAAGGACATCGGCAATATTTTTATTTTTAAATCTAATTTCTAATGTTTCTCTATTATATCTAGCACCTTTACATGTGTCGCATGGAATAAATACATCCGGAAGGAAGTGCATTTCATAAGTAATAACTCCATCCCCCTCACATGTTTCACATCTTCCTCCTTTTACATTAAAAGAATAACGGCCAACTTTATAACCTCTAGCTTTTGACTCAGGTAATGCAGCAAACCATTCTCTGATTGGTCCAAAAGCCCCTGTGTATGTAGCTGGATTTGATCTAGGTGTTCTACCAATTGGTGATTGGTCAATGTCAATAATTTTATCAATTAACTCAGTTCCTTTAAATCCAGTAAAAGCCTTGGGAACTTTTCGACTTTTGTTTTTGTTTAACATCAAATTAAATGCGTTATAAAGCGTATGTAAAATTAAAGTAGATTTACCACTACCAGATACACCTGTTACACACGTAAATGTTCCCACCGGTATCTTCAAATCAACTTTTTTTAAATTATTACCTGAAGCACCGCTAATTTCTATAAATTTACCATTTTTTGCAGTTCTACGTTTCCTTGGCACTGGTATAAATTTTTTTCCAGATAAATAATTTCCAGTAATACTTTTTTCATTTTTTATAATTTCTTTTACATTTCCTTGAGCGATTATTTTACCTCCATTTAAACCAGCTTCTGGCCCTATATCAATAATATGATCTGCGTTTTCCATTGTTTCAATATCATGTTCAACAACTATTACTGTATTTCCAAGGTCTCTTAATTTTTTCAATGCTTTAATTAACTTTTTATTATCTCTTTGATGCAACCCAATAGAAGGTTCATCTAAAACATACAACACCCCTGTAAGACCAGATCCTATTTGAGACGCTAATCTAATTCTCTGAGCTTCACCTCCAGATAATGTACCTGACTCTCTAGAAAGTGTTAGATAATTCAAACCAACATTTAAAAGAAAGTTTAATCGTTCATTAATTTCCTTTAAAATATGTTGTGCAATTTTATTTTCACGTTCAGTAAATATATTCTCTAAATTATCAAACCATTTTTGAGCTTCATCAATTGATTTTTTCGTTATTTCACTAATATTTAAAGAATTAATCTTTACGCATAAAGCTTCATCTTTAAGCCTCAAACCTTTACATTTTTCACAATCAGACTCACTTTGGTATTGAGAAATTTCCTCTCTCTTCCATTCACTGTCAGTTTCTAAATAACGTCTCTCTAAATTGTTTACAACACCTTCAAATGTTTTTTTTGTTGTATAAGCCTCATATCCATCATCATAAGAAAATTTAATCTCTTCTTCATCAGAGCCATATAAAATTACGTCTTGAATTTTTTTTGAAATTTTTTTCCAAGGTTCTGATAATGAGATTTCATAATGTTTTGCTATAGAGGCTAGTGTTTGTGCGTAATATAAAGAAGTAGATTTTGACCAAGGTTCAACGGCTCCATCCTGTAAACTTTTTTTTGGATCAGGAATAACTAAATTTGGGTCAACATTTAAATTATGTCCTATGCCCTCACATTCTTCACATGCACCATAAGGTGAATTAAACGAAAATAGTCTAGGTTCTATTTCTTCAATAGTAAAACCACTTTCTGGGCAAGAAAATTTAGATGAAAATGTTACCGTTTCTTTTTTTCTAAATTTTTTAGGAAGGGTTTCATTTTCGTATTCAACAATAAGTAAACCATTTGAAAGATTTACAGCAGTTTCCACGCTATCAGCTAATCGGTTTCCAAGGCTGGAGTTTAGTACTATTCTATCGACTATAATTGATATTTCGTGTTTAATTTTTTTATTTAGATTAGGAAATTCATCAATATTTAAATATTTTCCATCTACCTTAATCTTTGAAAAACCTCTTTTTTTGTAATTTAATATTTCTTTTTTATATTCACCTTTTCTTCCCCTTACTATGGGAGCTAGTAAGTAAATAGTACTATCTTTTGGTAAATTTTTAATTTTATCAACCATTTCGCTTATTGGCTGAGAGACAATAGGTTTACCTGTAAATGGAGAATAGGGAATTCCAACTCTAGCAAACAGAACTCTCATATAATCATAAATTTCGGTTACTGTTGCTACGGTTGATCTTGGATTTTTTGAAGTATTTTTTTGTTCAATTGATATAGCAGGACTTAAACCTTCAATTAAATCCACTTTAGGTTTTTTCATTTTATCTAGAAATTGTCTTGCGTAAGAAGAAAGGCTTTCTACGTATCTTCTTTGACCTTCAGCATAAATTGTATCAAAAGCTAAAGATGATTTTCCTGAACCTGATAGACCAGTTATAACGACTAACTTCTCTTTTGGTATTTCAAGAGAAACATTTTTTAAATTGTGTTCTTTGGCGCCTTTTACAACGATTTTTTTCAACATATTTTTTCTTCTAATTAACAATCATCTTATGTTTATTACCTAAATGTGATATAACAAATCACTTTTAAATAAACAAAATTAATTTAATGTAGAAATTATTATGGCAGGAAGTTTAAATAAAGTACAATTAATAGGTCGTTTAGGCGCAGACCCTGAAATTAAGCAAATGGTTAATGGCAAAAGCGTTGCCAGACTGAG
>JGI20155J14468_10001951_pt1 | contig 15650 bp, 8 predicted proteins | sample COG_05_FD_14468 | JGI IMG/M metagenome (IMG submission 14468) | reverse complement strand
TGGATTTATAATTTTTTAATTTTATTTCTAATTTGGATTTATAATTTTATAATTTCTAATTTGGATTTATAATTTTATTTCTAATTTGGATTTATAATTTTATAATTTCTAATTTGGATTTATAATTTTTATTTTTGATTTATAATTTTTATTTTTAACTTTTTTTATGAACTTTATTCAGACATATTTTTATTTTTTTATTGATAAAATTTTGCATCGATCATTTGAAATTATTTTCTGATAAATATAACATTAAATATGATCATAATTATTCTGTTAAACTTACAAAAATATTTACAAATGATCACGGAAGTATAATTTATCAATAAAAATATGATCATAATTATTCTGTTAAACTTACAAAAATATTTACAAATGATCACGGAAGTATAATTTATCAATAAAAATATGATCATATGAAAAGTTATATTTATCAGAAAATAATTATAAATGATCGATGCAAAATTTTATCAATAAAAATATGATCATATGAAAATTTATGATAAATTTAAAAAAAAAATAATTATAAAAATTTAATTAGAATATGCTAATCCACCCATACCACTTAAGATACGTAATACATTGTAATTTACAGCATAAACATATAAATTACCAGCATTTGCATGAGTTATACTTAATTGAGCAGAATCAATACGACTCATATTAAGGGTTCCAGATGGTTGATGTTCTTCTGGTTTTAATGCAAAAGAATATACATTAATACCAGGATTTCGCATTGGAATATTTGTATGGTGTTGATATGGTTGAACTAAATTAAAATAATTTCCATCACGTAGAGCAAAACGATCATTACCATTTAATTTTAATTGAGCACTTGTTGTTGAATTTGTTCCACCTTTTGTATATAATTTATTGCCAACTTCTTTTGGTGTAACAAAACAATTCCATAATACAGATTCATCTGTACCATTATTTTTATTTACCCAAATTAATTCCTTAACCGGATGATTAAAATTTAAACGAGTTACTATATTAGTAACAGTAACAGCTTCACTACCAGTAAATTGAACTTGTTCAATTAAATATTCATGAGATAATTGTGCAAATCTACGACGTTCATCAGTGTCTAAAAAGATATAATCAGCATATAATTTAACATCAGATAATACAGCATTAGAAGCTCCAACGGCAACAACATCTGTATGAGTATCAGTGTGAGTATCAACTTGATACTTATTAGTAGTACCATTAGTAATAAATACTTTTGTTTTATCATTAAATTCGATATTAATTTTAACTTCATGATATTGTAAGGCAATTAAGGGAAGTGCTAAACCAACATTACGACAAAACCAAAATTCTAAAGGAATTTTTAAATTAATTTTTTTTTTAGTAGTATCGTCTCCTGCGGTACCTTTATCAATTTTATATGGATTATTATCACTATTAACAATATTTTGACCACTAATCATTCGATTCATTCCGTCATATTTTTCGGATGGACAGGTTAATTCATTCCAAATATACATCCATTGGCCATATTGTTTATCTATTCTTTGACCACCAATTTCAATTTCTAAACTTTTTAAAATATTATATCCAACCCATGGTTGAATATAAGCATCTTTTGGTGTAACAGCCCAAGTATCTGGTAAATCAATAGTAGCTTCAAGCATTAATTTATGAAGTAAATCCCCATTACGTGATATTTGACAAGTGATACGACTTCCAAATGCGGGATTTCCATTCGGACTTTGAACTATTGATTCAATAGAGAAATTAGTATGACGACGATAAACTACCTTAAAAAAGGTAATTTGTGGATTACCTGTTAGATATACATCTTGTGCTCCATAGGCAACTAATTGAAGTAATCCTCCACCCATTATTTAGTATTTATTATTAAGCAAATAAAAAAAAAATGATATTTAATTTAAATAATGATATTATGAATGAAAGTGTAAAAAGGAAAAGACCTAATACTGATATGTCTAATGAAGATGAAGATCCCCCTATTTTAAGAGAAATTAAATTATCTTCAAACAATAATAATTTAATTAGAATACCAGATATTGAATATGAAAAATATATAGGTTATATTAATTGTAATAATTTTGAATTAGATTTTGGTAATATTGAAATTAATAGAATTATTAATGAAGATGTAGTTAATAATAGAGTTAGTGAAAATATAAAATATTATAATAAAAATAAAAAATTTTGTGATTTTGGTAATGTTATTTTGTCTCTTAATTTAGATAATCCAACAAAATTATATATTATAGATGGACAACATAGATTAAAAACATTAGAAAAAATTAAAAATATTATTAGAACAGATGGTCAAGATCAAATAAAACATAATATAGATAATGAAGAATTTAAAAAAATATCACTTAATATTGCTATTACAATAATAGTATTTAAAAGTACTATTGAATGTCAAAAATATTTAAAACATTTTCAAAATCAATATCATAGTGATTTAAGATTATTTTCGTTTGATGAAAAATATAAGAGAGAACAATTAGAAAAACTAATAAATATTTTTAAAGAAAAATATAAAGAAAGATTTATAAAATATGAGAAAGATTTAGAAAATCAAATAAAATTTCATAAAGCAATTAAAGAAGTTAATAAACCAAATTTATCAGATGGAATTGTTGCTGATTTTTTAAAAAATGAATATTTAAAAATAGATATATTTAATAATCCAGATATTAATATAGAAACTATTGAAGAAATTAGTATATTTATTAGAGATAATTTAAATCTTAAAGACAATCAAAAATATTCTGTAGATAAAAAGAAGGATAATTGTTATTTTGGTTATATTAGATGTAATTTTGAATCTTCCCGAGAAGAAAGACTATTAATTAAAAAAATTAATGAAGAATTTCCTTATTAAATAAACATAAATATTTTTATTATTATTTTATTATTTGAAATAATAAATTAATATATTAATATATTAATATATTATATTAAAAATAAAATGTATATATTATTAAATAATTTAATAGGTGGTGCAAAAACATCAAATAAAGAAAAGCCCCCTGAGAATAAAAATTTAAGACTTTTGGCAACTTTTGTAAATTTATTAAATGACAAATTTGCAACAATACATGCAATAAATACTGAAGATAAAGAAATAAAAATAAAATATAATAAAAAATGTTATAAAGTAATTCTTATAACAGAACATGATATACCGACTGTAGGTACGAATGACGATAATTATTTTAAATGTAGAATAAAATATATAAATGATAATGGTGATGAAATTATAATACCATGGCATTTATCAATATATTCAACTAAATATAATAGTAATTCAGATGCTAAAATATCATATGTTCATATTACAAGAGAAACCGATGAAGTTTCATATAATCGAAAAATGGTAGATAATTATAATGCATTATCAGAGAATACAAAGTTAATAGTTGATGAAATAAATAAAATACTAAAATCAAATCCTTCAAAAATATATTTTGATGAATACACTATTGAAGGTATAATAGAAACTTTAAAAAATAATGTTCAATTAAATAGATTATTATATTCATTTTCGAGTGATTTATCAATAAAAAATAAATTTAATTTAAGTGATGATAATACAAAAATATTAGAACTTGAAGAATTTTTATTTAAAGAAGGTATAATTCATATTTTACTTGAATTTAATGAAAAAATAAATATAAATAGAATTAATAAAAATAAAGAAATAACAATAATAAATAAAAATAATTTTAAAAAAGAAAATGATAAAATTAAAGATGATAATGATTTAAGATATAAAATAAATAAAAATAAATGTGCTTTAAAAACCGAAACATATAATGAATTAATAAAAAATAATTTTGAATGTTATTTAGAAGATGAAGAATATTATAATACTAATCAAAATTTTAATGATTTAAAAAAAAGAAAAGAAACAAAATTAACTGAAGAAAAAAAAGGATTAGATACAGAAATAATAAGTTTAAAAAAAAAAATTTCAGATAAACAAATAAAAATTAAAAATTTAAAAATAGATTATGAAGAAAATAAACTTAATAAACAATTTTTAAATAAATCAACTGATTTTAAAAATACTTTAACTAATTTATCATTATGGAGTATAAAAGTTTTAGATAATGAAGAAAATATAAATACATTAGATAAAAACTCATTATTTGATTCAAGTATAATAGAATGTATTGAAAGTCATACTAATATAAAGTCATTAGATGAAAAAGATGATTTTTTAACAAAATTTGATTCTAATAAAAAAAATGAATTAATAATAGATAATAATAAATTATTAATAGTTAATAAAGAATTAAAAAAAATATTAAAAAATAAATCTAATATTAAGTATAAAAATAATTTTAATTCTTTTTATTTTATATATAAAAAACCAAATTTTAAAATTATATTTAAATCAAATAATTTTATAGAATATAGTGAATATTTAGATGCAAAATTTAATAATAATTCAGTTTTAAATAGTTATAATTATATATTATCAAAATCATTAACATCATCAAGAAGTAAAAAAACATCAATACCCAATAGTATAAAAAGTTTAGAAAATAAAACTTTTAACAGTATAAAAAATAAGTTAAAACAAAATAAAAATTATTTAGATAATTATATAAATAATTACATAACTAAATATGTTAATAATTATAAAAAAAAAGGTAAATATGACAAAATATCTGATCTTAAAGGTAAAATTGATGAATATAAAAAAAAAATAGAAGATAAAGAAAACGAATATGATAACAAAATAAAAATTATAGTAAATAATATATTAAGTATATTATATAAAACATATTTAAAATTAATAATAGTATTTCCTAAATTAATTAAAAAACAGCAAAAAGAAGATATAAAACGTTTATTAACAGAAGATTTAGAAAAGAATACACATAAATATAATTTAATGCAAGAAGACTATGATAAAATAATAGATAACATTAATAAAAAAATTACAGATATTAATATTAATAATGCATTAACTTCAGAAAATAATACTTTTTTAAAACATGCAAATACATTATTAGAAATTAATGATGATGATACAAATTTTTATACCACATATGATATAATAATATTTACATTAACGTCTCAAGAACAAAAGATAGTAAAACAAAATAAAAAAGCAAATAAAAAAGCAACAGATTTTTATATTGAGTTAGTAAAAACAAAAGATAATGCTAAATTTGAAAATACAGATGAATTATTACAAGAAATTTTAAGTTTATTTATTGAAATAATAAATAATGATTATATGAATAAAATTGAAGAAAACAAAAAAGATTTAGAAAAAAATTTAACAATTTATAAAGTAAATATAAGTGAATTAAAAGATAAAGTAAATATATTAAAAGAAAAAAAGAAGAAATTAGAAAATATAATTCAAAATGAACCAGAATTAAATGAAAAATATTATAACGAAGTAAATAAAATTTATGAAAAATTAGATAGAAAAACATAAATTAAATTTATATATAAAGAAATATAATATATATATATATATATGTTATATAGACATCATAGTTATAAGAGAAATTTATGTTTTATTATACCAGATACTAAATGGTATAATAATTATAATACTCTTAAACCGAATCATGGATTAATTGAAAATATTTTTATTGATGGATTTGAAAATTTTTTATTTTTCACAACTATTATAATTTTTTCAAAAGTAATTTTTACAAATAATTCAAATAAATTTATTAATATATATACTAATAGTTTAATACATTTTTCTAAAAAAATTATTAATTTCAATAATTCATATTTACAAATTAGTTTAACTGGTGCATTTATTTCATTTTTTTTAGGTATTAATCATGTTTTAGGTTATGAACATAAAAAAAAATAAATATAAATATAAATATTATATTTAGTTGGAATAAGCTAAACCACCCATACCACTTAAGATACGTAATACATTGTAATTTACTGCATAAACTTTAACTGTTCCTGCTGAAGGCGATAATAACGATAAAGAAGCAGTATCAATACGACTCATATTTAGAGTTCCAGATGGTTGATGTTCTTCAGGTTTTAATGCAAAAGAATAAACATGAATACCATGGTCTGTTGCGGGTATATTAGTATGATGTTGATATGGTTGAACATGTGTAAAATATTGTCCATCACGTTGAGAGAAACGATCATTACCATTTAACATTAATTTAGCATTAGTTACGGTTTCATAATCACCATTAGCGTTTTTAACTCGCCATATTAATTCTTTAACCGGATGATTGAATGACATTTTAATTGCTTTTTGTGTAGTATCAATTGCTTCGTCACCAGTAAACTGAACTTGTTCAATTAAATATTCATGAGATAATTGTGCAAATCTACGACGTTCATCTGTATCTAAAAAGATATAATCCGCATATAAAGATGCTCCATTAATAGTATCAACCGATCCAAAATCTATATTAACTTTAACTTCATGATATTGTAAAGCAATTAAGGGAAGAGCTAAACCAACATTACGACAAAACCAAAATTCTAATGGAATATATAATTTAGTAGTATCATTTATCATTTCTCCAAAACCAGCTTTTTTACCTTCTGGTAATGTTAATTCATTCCAAATATGCATCCAATCGCCATATTGACGGTCAATTAATTGACCACCAATTTCAAGTTCAACTTTATTAATTATTTGATGACCAAGTTTTGCGTCTGGATCTGAAGTAGCAGTAAAAGTTCCATCAACTTCTAAATATAATTTATGAACTAAATCACCATTACGTGAGATTTGGCATGTTACACGTTTGTCTTTTCCAACTTGTCCGTTAAAAGATTGAACAATAGATTCAATGGAAAAATTTGTATGACGACGATATACTACCTTAAAAAAGGTAATTTGTGGATTACCAGTTAAATACACATCTTGTGCTCCATAGGCAACCAATTGAAGTAAACCTCCACCCATTTTTTACTATTTATTATTAATAAAGAAAAAAAAATAATAAAATAAATATTTTTTAATTTAATTAGAATAAGCTAAACCACCCATACCACTTAAGATACGTAACACATTATAATTAACAGCATATAATCTCATAACATCACTATCAGTACCAGAAGTATTATCAATTTGTAAAGAAGCAGTATCAATACGACTCATATTAAGAGTTCCAGATGGTTGATGTTCTTCTGGTTTAAGTGCAAAAGAATATACATGAACACCTTCCTCTGTAGGAGGTATATTAGTATGATGTTGATATGGTTGAACAAGTGTAAAATATGTTCCATCACGTTGAGAGAAACGATCATTTCCATTTAACATTAATTTAGCAGAGTTTACTGTTCTATAAATATCATCTGAACTATTCACACGCCATATTAATTCTTTAACAGGATGATTGAATGACATTTTAACAGCTTTACTCATACCAACTTGTTCTTGTCCAGTAAATTGAACTTGTTCAATTAAATATTCATGAGATAATTGTGCAAATCTACGACGTTCATCAGTGTCTAAAAAGATATAATCAGCATATAATTTAACATCAGATAATACAGCATTAGAAGCTCCAACGGCAACAACATCTGTATGAGTATCAGTGTGAGTATCAACTTGATACTTATTAGTAGTACCATTAGTAATAAATACTTTTGTTTTATCATTAAATTCGATATTAATTTTAACTTCATGATATTGTAAGGCAATTAAGGGAAGTGCTAAACCAACATTACGACAAAACCAAAATTCTAAAGGAATTTTTAAATTAATTTTTTTTTTAGTAGTATCGTCTCCTGCGGTACCTTTATCAATTTTATATGGATTATTATCACTATTAACAATATTTTGACCACTAATCATTCGATTCATTCCGTCATATTTTTCGGATGGACAGGTTAATTCATTCCAAATATACATCCATTGGCCATATTGTTTATCTATTCTTTGACCACCAATTTCAATTTCTAAACTTTTTAAAATATTATATCCAACCCATGGTTGAATATAAGCATCTTTTGGTGTAACAGCCCAAGTATCTGGTAAATCAATAGTAGCTTCAAGCATTAATTTATGAAGTAAATCCCCATTACGTGATATTTGACAAGTGATACGACTTCCAAATGCGGGATTTCCATTCGGACTTTGAACTATTGATTCAATAGAGAAATTAGTATGACGACGATAAACTACCTTAAAAAAGGTAATTTGTGGATTACCTGTTAGATATACATCTTGTGCTCCATAGGCAACTAATTGAAGTAATCCTCCACCCATTATTTAGTATTTATTATTAAGCAAATAAAAAAAAAATGATATTTAATTTAAATAATGATATTATGAATGAAAGTGTAAAAAGGAAAAGACCTAATACTGATATGTCTAATGAAGATGAAGATCCCCCTATTTTAAGAGAAATTAAATTATCTTCAAACAATAATAATTTAATTAGAATACCAGATATTGAATATGAAAAATATATAGGTTATATTAATTGTAATAATTTTGAATTAGATTTTGGTAATATTGAAATTAATAGAATTATTAATGAAGATGTAGTTAATAATAGAGTTAGTGAAAATATAAAATATTATAATAAAAATAAAAAATTTTGTGATTTTGGTAATGTTATTTTGTCTCTTAATTTAGATAATCCAACAAAATTATATATTATAGATGGACAACATAGATTAAAAACATTAGAAAAAATTAAAAATATTATTAGAACAGATGGTCAAGATCAAATAAAACATAATATAGATAATGAAGAATTTAAAAAAATATCACTTAATATTGCTATTACAATAATAGTATTTAAAAGTACTATTGAATGTCAAAAATATTTAAAACATTTTCAAAATCAATATCATAGTGATTTAAGATTATTTTCGTTTGATGAAAAATATAAGAGAGAACAATTAGAAAAACTAATAAATATTTTTAAAGAAAAATATAAAGAAAGATTTATAAAATATGAGAAAGATTTAGAAAATCAAATAAAATTTCATAAAGCAATTAAAGAAGTTAATAAACCAAATTTATCAGATGGAATTGTTGCTGATTTTTTAAAAAATGAATATTTAAAAATAGATATATTTAATAATCCAGATATTAATATAGAAACTATTGAAGAAATTAGTATATTTATTAGAGATAATTTAAATCTTAAAGACAATCAAAAATATTCTGTAGATAAAAAGAAGGATAATTGTTATTTTGGTTATATTAGATGTAATTTTGAATCTTCCCGAGAAGAAAGACTATTAATTAAAAAAATTAATGAAGAATTTCCTTATTAAATAAACATAAATATTTTTATTATTATTTTATTATTTGAAATAATAAATTAATATATTAATATATTAATATATTATATTAAAAATAAAATGTATATATTATTAAATAATTTAATAGGTGGTGCAAAAACATCAAATAAAGAAAAGCCCCCTGAGAATAAAAATTTAAGACTTTTGGCAACTTTTGTAAATTTATTAAATGACAAATTTGCAACAATACATGCAATAAATACTGAAGATAAAGAAATAAAAATAAAATATAATAAAAAATGTTATAAAGTAATTCTTATAACAGAACATGATATACCGACTGTAGGTACGAATGACGATAATTATTTTAAATGTAGAATAAAATATATAAATGATAATGGTGATGAAATTATAATACCATGGCATTTATCAATATATTCAACTAAATATAATAGTAATTCAGATGCTAAAATATCATATGTTCATATTACAAGAGAAACCGATGAAGTTTCATATAATCGAAAAATGGTAGATAATTATAATGCATTATCAGAGAATACAAAGTTAATAGTTGATGAAATAAATAAAATACTAAAATCAAATCCTTCAAAAATATATTTTGATGAATACACTATTGAAGGTATAATAGAAACTTTAAAAAATAATGTTCAATTAAATAGATTATTATATTCATTTTCGAGTGATTTATCAATAAAAAATAAATTTAATTTAAGTGATGATAATACAAAAATATTAGAACTTGAAGAATTTTTATTTAAAGAAGGTATAATTCATATTTTACTTGAATTTAATGAAAAAATAAATATAAATAGAATTAATAAAAATAAAGAAATAACAATAATAAATAAAAATAATTTTAAAAAAGAAAATGATAAAATTAAAGATGATAATGATTTAAGATATAAAATAAATAAAAATAAATGTGCTTTAAAAACCGAAACATATAATGAATTAATAAAAAATAATTTTGAATGTTATTTAGAAGATGAAGAATATTATAATACTAATCAAAATTTTAATGATTTAAAAAAAAGAAAAGAAACAAAATTAACTGAAGAAAAAAAAGGATTAGATACAGAAATAATAAGTTTAAAAAAAAAAATTTCAGATAAACAAATAAAAATTAAAAATTTAAAAATAGATTATGAAGAAAATAAACTTAATAAACAATTTTTAAATAAATCAACTGATTTTAAAAATACTTTAACTAATTTATCATTATGGAGTATAAAAGTTTTAGATAATGAAGAAAATATAAATACATTAGATAAAAACTCATTATTTGATTCAAGTATAATAGAATGTATTGAAAGTCATACTAATATAAAGTCATTAGATGAAAAAGATGATTTTTTAACAAAATTTGATTCTAATAAAAAAAATGAATTAATAATAGATAATAATAAATTATTAATAGTTAATAAAGAATTAAAAAAAATATTAAAAAATAAATCTAATATTAAGTATAAAAATAATTTTAATTCTTTTTATTTTATATATAAAAAACCAAATTTTAAAATTATATTTAAATCAAATAATTTTATAGAATATAGTGAATATTTAGATGCAAAATTTAATAATAATTCAGTTTTAAATAGTTATAATTATATATTATCAAAATCATTAACATCATCAAGAAGTAAAAAAACATCAATACCCAATAGTATAAAAAGTTTAGAAAATAAAACTTTTAACAGTATAAAAAATAAGTTAAAACAAAATAAAAATTATTTAGATAATTATATAAATAATTACATAACTAAATATGTTAATAATTATAAAAAAAAAGGTAAATATGACAAAATATCTGATCTTAAAGGTAAAATTGATGAATATAAAAAAAAAATAGAAGATAAAGAAAACGAATATGATAACAAAATAAAAATTATAGTAAATAATATATTAAGTATATTATATAAAACATATTTAAAATTAATAATAGTATTTCCTAAATTAATTAAAAAACAGCAAAAAGAAGATATAAAACGTTTATTAACAGAAGATTTAGAAAAGAATACACATAAATATAATTTAATGCAAGAAGACTATGATAAAATAATAGATAACATTAATAAAAAAATTACAGATATTAATATTAATAATGCATTAACTTCAGAAAATAATACTTTTTTAAAACATGCAAATACATTATTAGAAATTAATGATGATGATACAAATTTTTATACCACATATGATATAATAATATTTACATTAACGTCTCAAGAACAAAAGATAGTAAAACAAAATAAAAAAGCAAATAAAAAAGCAACAGATTTTTATATTGAGTTAGTAAAAACAAAAGATAATGCTAAATTTGAAAATACAGATGAATTATTACAAGAAATTTTAAGTTTATTTATTGAAATAATAAATAATGATTATATGAATAAAATTGAAGAAAACAAAAAAGATTTAGAAAAAAATTTAACAATTTATAAAGTAAATATAAGTGAATTAAAAGATAAAGTAAATATATTAAAAGAAAAAAAGAAGAAATTAGAAAATATAATTCAAAATGAACCAGAATTAAATGAAAAATATTATAACGAAGTAAATAAAATTTATGAAAAATTAGATAGAAAAACATAAATTAAATTTATATATAAAGAAATATAATATATATATATATATATGTTATATAGACATCATAGTTATAAGAGAAATTTATGTTTTATTATACCAGATACTAAATGGTATAATAATTATAATACTCTTAAACCGAATCATGGATTAATTGAAAATATTTTTATTGATGGATTTGAAAATTTTTTATTTTTCACAACTATTATAATTTTTTCAAAAGTAATTTTTACAAATAATTCAAATAAATTTATTAATATATATACTAATAGTTTAATACATTTTTCTAAAAAAATTATTAATTTCAATAATTCATATTTACAAATTAGTTTAACTGGTGCATTTATTTCATTTTTTTTAGGTATTAATCATGTTTTAGGTTATGAACATAAAAAAAAATAAATATAAATATAAATATTATATTTAGTTGGAATAAGCTAAACCACCCATACCACTTAAGATACGTAATACATTGTAATTTACTGCATAAACTTTAACTGTTCCTGCTGAAGGCGATAATAACGATAAAGAAGCAGTATCAATACGACTCATATTTAGAGTTCCAGATGGTTGATGTTCTTCAGGTTTTAATGCAAAAGAATAAACATGAATACCATGGTCTGTTGCGGGTATATTAGTATGATGTTGATATGGTTGAACATGTGTAAAATATTGTCCATCACGTTGAGAGAAACGATCATTACCATTTAACATTAATTTAGCATTAGTTACGGTTTCATAATCACCATTAGCGTTTTTAACTCGCCATATTAATTCTTTAACCGGATGATTGAATGACATTTTAATTGCTTTTTGTGTAGTATCAATTGCTTCGTCACCAGTAAACTGAACTTGTTCAATTAAATATTCATGAGATAATTGTGCAAATCTACGACGTTCATCTGTATCTAAAAAGATATAATCCGCATATAAAGATGCTCCATTAATAGTATCAACCGATCCAAAATCTATATTAACTTTAACTTCATGATATTGTAAAGCAATTAAGGGAAGAGCTAAACCAACATTACGACAAAACCAAAATTCTAATGGAATATATAATTTAGTAGTATCATTTATCATTTCTCCAAAACCAGCTTTTTTACCTTCTGGTAATGTTAATTCATTCCAAATATGCATCCAATCGCCATATTGACGGTCAATTAATTGACCACCAATTTCAAGTTCAACTTTATTAATTATTTGATGACCAAGTTTTGCGTCTGGATCTGAAGTAGCAGTAAAAGTTCCATCAACTTCTAAATATAATTTATGAACTAAATCACCATTACGTGAGATTTGGCATGTTACACGTTTGTCTTTTCCAACTTGTCCGTTAAAAGATTGAACAATAGATTCAATGGAAAAATTTGTATGACGACGATATACTACCTTAAAAAAGGTAATTTGTGGATTACCAGTTAAATACACATCTTGTGCTCCATAGGCAACCAATTGAAGTAAACCTCCACCCATTTTTTACTATTTATTATTAATAAAGAAAAAAAAATAATAAAATAAATATTTTTTAATTTAATTAGAATAAGCTAAACCACCCATACCACTTAAGATACGTAACACATTATAATTAACAGCATATAATCTCATAACATCACTATCAGTACCAGAAGTATTATCAATTTGTAAAGAAGCAGTATCAATACGACTCATATTAAGAGTTCCAGATGGTTGATGTTCTTCTGGTTTAAGTGCAAAAGAATATACATGAACACCTTCCTCTGTAGGAGGTATATTAGTATGATGTTGATATGGTTGAACAAGTGTAAAATATGTTCCATCACGTTGAGAGAAACGATCATTTCCATTTAACATTAATTTAGCAGAGTTTACTGTTCTATAAATATCATCTGAACTATTCACACGCCATATTAATTCTTTAACAGGATGATTGAATGACATTTTAACAGCTTTACTCATACCAACTTGTTCTTGTCCAGTAAATTGAACTTGTTCAATTAAATATTCATGAGATAATTGTGCAAATCTACGACGTTCATCAGTGTCTAAAAAGATATAATCAGCATATAAAGTTGCACCAGTAAGACCAGAATTTAAAGAAAATTCAATATTAACTTTAACTTCATGATATTGTAAAGCAATTAATGGAAGAGCTAAACCAACATTACGGCAAAACCAAAATTCTAATGGAACATATAATTTTGGTCCAGCTTTATTAATCATATCTTGAAAACCAACTTTTTTACCTTCTGGTAATGTTAATTCGTTCCAAATATGCATCCAATCACCATATTGACGATCAATTAATTGACCACCAATTTCAAGTTCAACTTTATCTATTGCAGCATGACCAACTCCCGGTTTTCCAACTGTAGTTTCTTTAAAAAAAGAACTAGAAGCATCTAATTCTAAATATAATTTATGAACTAAATCACCATTACGTGAGATTTGGCATGTTACACGACTTCCAGCAACGGGATTTCCATTAAAAGATTGAACAATAGATTCAATCGAAAAATTTGTATGACGACGATATACTACCTTAAAAAAGGTAATTTGTGGATTACCAGTTAAATATACATCTTGTGCTCCATAAGCAACTAGTTGAAGTAAACCTCCACCCATTTTTTACTATTTATTATTAATAAAGAAAAAAATAAAATGATAAAAATAACATATTATTTTTCATCATATGTTTTATTATGGTATTTTTTTATATATTTTAAATATTATTCCTTATAATCCTATTATATTTTTTTATTTAATTTTATTATTTGTAATATGGATGTTATTTTATATGATTTATTTAAAATTATCTTTAAAAAAAATAATATTTTTTTTAATAGTTTGTATTATTATTTTCAAAATTATACCAATTTTAACATTAAAACATGAATTTAATTGTATTGATGTTTTATTTGGATTTTTAATATTTATGATATATCATTTTATATTATATTATACAATTAATGTCGAACCAATTCAACATTATATAAATTTTATTAATTATTATAAAAAACTTCCAAATAATTTAAATATAATTTTTGATAAAATTATATTTAAAAAAAAAGATATAGTATATATTTAGTTAGAATAAGCAAGACCACCCATACCACTTAATATACGTAACACATTATAACTATGTGCAAATAAATATATATTACCAGCTAGGTTACTTTGAGGAATTGTAATTTGAGCAGTATCAATACGACTCATATTAAGAGTTCCAGATGGTTGATGTTCTTCAGGTTTTAATGCAAATGAATATACACCAATATTATTAGCTGCAGGTATATTAGTGTGATGTTGATAAGGTTGAACTAAAGTAAAATATTTAGGATCTCTTGGTGCAAAACGATCATTACCATTTAATTGTAATTCAACTTTATCAGTTGTTTGATCTTGCCAAACACACCAATCTTTTTTGTTTTGTTTAGCGTCATCCATATTAACCCATACTAATTCTTTGACAGGATGATTAAAAGACATTTTAAGACGAGTTTTACTAGTTGCATCTGCAGATTCAGATCCAGTAAATTGAACTTGTTCAATTAAATATTCATGAGATAATTGTGCAAATCTACGACGTTCATCAGTATCTAAAAAGATATAATCTGCCCATAAAGCTGCACCATTATTTGCAAATTTTAATTTTTTATATGTTAAACTGGATATAGTAAACGTACCATCAGTACCATATGAATCAGTAGTTTTAACATCTGGTGCATCATTAAAATTAATATTGATTTTAACTTCATGGTATTGTAAAGCAATTAAAGGTAATGCTAAACCAACATTACGACAAAACCAAAATTCTAAAGGAATATATAATTTATATTCGGTGGATGAACTAAGTTCCG
>JGI20155J14468_10001947_pt1 | contig 15666 bp, 10 predicted proteins | sample COG_05_FD_14468 | JGI IMG/M metagenome (IMG submission 14468) | reverse complement strand
GGAATTCATCGAAGTTTGCGACAGGGCAGGGGAAGTGAGTTCTTTCAGTACCGACCTTATTCCCGCGGGGAAGACTTGAAGCTGGTTGATTGGAAAGTATTTGCAAAAAGAGACGAATTGGTTGCCAAAACGTTTCAGGAAGACACTAATTTTACGGTCTGCTTGGTATTGGATGTAAGTGCATCTATGGGATACGAGGGAAAAAGAGCATCCTGTTCAAAACTTCGTTATGCAAGCATGTTAGCTGCTTGTTTTGCCTATTTGGCCAATCGACAAGGGGACCGTATTGGATTATTTGCCTATTCGGACGAGGTTCGTGAATGGATTCGTCCCAATTCGGGAACGGGTCAATTGAACCGTGTCTTTTCTTCTCTGCAGGGTCTGAAGGCAGAAGGGAAAAACGCACATGATTTTGCATGGGATCGAATGGCGAGTGGTTTGCCTGGACGTGCAATGGTGGTCTTTTTATCTGATTTCCTTGAAGCTGAGAATACTTTAACCGAGCGACTTCGATTTTCTCTTTCTTCTCGATATGAATGTTTATGTCTGCAGGTTTTAGATCCTGATGAAATCGATTTGCCCGAAGGCGAAGCATTACGGTTTGCAGAATTAGAAGGGGAGCGAGAAGTTTCAACTTCCCCTCCTGCCATTCGAGAGAAGTACAAAAAGGATATGTCTGAGTTTTGTGATGATCTTAAAACAAAGCTTTCCTCTGTATCTGCCGAATTTGAAAGTTTGATTACCAACCAAGACCTGGGACATGCCATGCGTCGTTTTCTTGGTATGAGGAATCGTAAATGAATCGTAAATTTTTGATGTAAAGTGATCGAATTTGCTCAACCTGCTGCCTTGTGGACCGCTCTTGCGATTGGTCTGCCTGTGGTTGCACACATGGCTTATCGTCGGGTGACAGAAAAGTTTTATTTTTCTTCTCTGCGTTTCATTCGCCCGTCCCAAATTCCCCGTACGGGAAAACGTACTCCTTCGGATATCCCTCTTTTACTAGTCCGAATTCTTCTTTTTATTATCCTCTCTCTTTTATTAGCTGACCCGTATTGGAAATCTCCTTCCACGCCCTCTCTAGAAGGGCAGAATAAAGAAACTTTAATTGCAATCGACCTATCGCCCAGTATGGGGGGATGGGGGGGGATTGAAGAGGCGAAGGAAAAAGCTTTAACAATTTTGGAAAAGTCGGAAAACGAGGTGGGATTTATTGCTTTTGGAAACACTATCCTGAATAAAATCGAGATTGGAAATGATCGTGATTCAATCAAGGCACAGATTCAAAACGTGCTTCCTGACTGGAGTCGAGGAAATGCCCAAGTCCTGCTCGATCAAACTCCCGCTATGTTCTCTGAAAAAGCAAAAGAACGAAAGTTATACATTCTGAGTGATTTTCAAGAGTCCGATTGGCAAACCGCTTACACTGATTTACAGAATTCTGGAATTACCTATGAATTAATAAAAGTGGGAGGGGAAAAGTGAAATTGAGGGCAAAAGGCAGAATAACTTAAGTGTGTTAGAAGCCCGGGCAGTACCGGCGGGTCCCGACAAGATAAGAGTATGGACTGTTATACGAAATTGGGACGATACCAATAAGACCGCAGAGGTAGAATTAATTGCAGGTGGAAAAGTAAAAGCCAAAAATATTGTCTCGATTGCCCCCTACGGTTCTGTACAGTCTCAATTTGTGATCAAGGAGGGGGATTTTTCTTTCGCTAAAGTTCAATTAGTGGAGGGAGATGCATTCGCACTCGATAATGAAAGATCTGTATGGTTAAAAGCACCCCCCGCTCGCCGGTTTGGTTTTTGGATGCCTGAATTTGAAAATGATGAAACAGATCAGGAAAAGTCTTTTTTAAAGACCGCAGTTGCGAGCTCTGGCGATAATGGCTGGAATCGTTGGGAATGGGATCAGGACCGTGCAGACGCGTTACGATTAGGAGATGACCAGTTGGAGGTTCAGTTACTAATGATTTTAGGCTTGGGGAAATGGTTTGAAGAGGAACAATTGGGCGGATTGATTGAGAAATATATTTCCAAGGGTGGGGTGGCCTTGATCACTCCAGGCGAACCCTTTTCCTCTACGGTTTCAATTTTAAAATCGAATCAGTTTTTTGATTATAATTTTGTCCGAGTGGCGGGTGGAGCGGTACAGAGCAAAAATCCTTTTCGCATTGGCGCATTAGAGTCCAGTTCTGCTCTGTCGGAAGTCTTTGCCGGCAAAGCTGCTCGTGACTTGTACCTTTCTGCTATTCATCGATTTGGAATCATGAAGCCTGGGACAAGTTCCGAGGGAATCGAGGTTCCCTTACGAGATCGGGAGGGTCGTCCTCTAGCCTTAATCAAACCTTTTGACGGGGGAGGACGATTAGTTTTCCTTCCTTTTCGGATGAATACGACATGGACAGACCTTCCCCTGCGAAACTCTTTTTTACCGCTGCTGATGGAGTTAACTCAGGGAGTGGAACGTGAGTCGCGTTCATGGCCAGTAATTGAGCCTGGCGAGGAATTGATTGGCGTTTCGGGAAATTTTATTGCAAAAAAACCGGGAGCATTTCGATTTGAAGATCAATGGGTAGAGGTCGTTCTTTCTTCAGCTGAATCCTCTCCTGATACATTTTCTATGAATGAACTAACAGAGAGCCTTGGTGGCCCGGGAGTTGATTCCACATCTTCCACTGTTGAGGGGGGTGACTCCGAGGAAGAAAGTAATCCCTTATGGATGTGGTTTGCAATTTTAGCCACTACTCTCTTGATTGTAGAAATGCTTTGGTCTCGTCCCCGTCAGAATTCTAACGCACAAAAACAAATTCATGCCTAATTTTCTAGAGTTTATCAAACGGGAAGCTCGATTTTTTATTTTCAGTCGATCTTTGTTTGCCTTGGTGATTGGCCTGCTCTGCTGGCCCTGTTTGCTCTATTTACTAGATCTTTACGATTCAGTTTATCCCATCCTTGAAAGTGCTGCCTTTAACTGGGTTATTTCGACAACTGTCTTTTCTATTGCTGTTTTCTTGATTCTCTTAGTTCGTTCTTGGACTAAAAAGCCCTCGGTGAAAAATTTGGCAAGGCAAGTGGAGCAATCAAACCCTGATTTACTGGATCTGCTTAATTGTGCCGTGGAGTTGGAGGATAAATCGAAACAACGTTCTTTGACTTTTATGGAAAATCGGGTCCTTCGTCAAACGGAGGAAAAGGCCAGCGAGATTGTCTGGACTGAGGGTACACGCCCCCCACCCAGGTTTTGGGCTTCTTTAGTATTTGGGTTAATGCTGAGTCTCCTTTTTACAGCATGGAGTGTGGATCGAAGTCCTCTGCAAAAATCGATGGATTCGTTGTCTGGTGAACCTGGCTTATTTCTCTTTACCACAAAAACTGGTTCCACAAAATTGGAGGAGTACCCGGCAAGCAAAGAATTTAGCCGCGGAACAGATATTTCTGTTTTTGCAGATGTTACCCGTGGGCACCGCGGACAGAAAAAAGCGTTTATTGAGTTTGAAGAAAATGGAATGATTGAAAGCTTGGAAATGCTACGAACCCCGATCATGGGACGTTTCGAATTTGTAGTGCCTTCTCTTCAAAGTGATTTTAGCTACCGAGTCGTTACTCCTTCACTGGAAAGTGAATGGCAATTATTGGAGGCGTATGATCCCCCTTCAATCAGCACATTTAATTGGGAAATTACTCCGCCTGATTACTTGAAAATGGAAAAAATTTCTCATGAGGGCTTCGGTTATTTCCGAGCACCTGAGGGAAGTCGTATGATTTTGAACTTATCAGTTGAGGATAAACCAGAAAATGTCGGTGCATTTATATTATCTGGTGAATTGGAGATTCCACTGGAGAGGGTAGACGCAAATTCTTTTACCACCGATCATGTTTTAGAGACTGAATGGAAGGGGGTTGTTTATCTCAAAGACTTGGACTTTCCCCACCGTGATCCGGTCGTCTATGAAGAATTCCTTTTTGCTCCAATCCCAGATGAACCTCCCGTGGTGGAAATAACAGAACCTGCAAAAGATTTACAGTTAGCATCTGATGCCAGTCTACTATTAGAGGTTTATTCTTCCGACGATCACGGAGTGACCGATGTTCGAATTAATATTTCACATGCAGGAGAAAAAGAAGAGGAAACCATATTTGTGGGTCCTGTGGAAAAGGAGAAAACGATCTCCTACGTATTGGATCTGAACGAAATGGCGTTGGCGATTGGAGATGTCATAACCTACATGGCACTGGCGATAGATAATAAAGAACCTGATGGTCAGATTGCCCGTTCAGAGATTTACTTTATTGAGATTCTTCCACCGGAGGGAAATTCCACTGAGTCAGATGCACAAATGGATGGGGAGCAGAAGGAAATACCGGTACGGGATTTTATTAACCGAACCAAGAAAATCATTCGTTCCACCTACGATGCATTACTGGAAGATAAGTTTAAGAAAGAAAAACTTAGTCTTGCCATAGTGACTGATTCACTGAGCCTGAAAAATGATATGACCAAGGTATTCGATGAGTTTGAGGGCCAATTTCCAATCGTGGACGGGATCGATCTTGGGGAACTATTAAACGAAGCNACCTATCACATCGAGCAAACCGAGATCTATGCCGGTGATCAAATGTTGGATGAATCTTTAGAACCCTCTGAAAAAACTCTTCGAAAATTGGTTCAAATTTATGCGTTGATGCAGAAAATGCAGAAGCAAAAAGCGAAGGGAAAAGGAAAACCAAAAGAAAGCAAAGAGGAGAGTGCGGGAAAACCAGAAAAAGAACAGGAGGAGTCCAGTAAAGACCCGGCAGAAGAGTTAAATGATCTTGCCAAGGACTTGGAGGAATTAAAAGATTTCAAAGAACGACAAAAAGAATTAAACCGTGAAATTGGCCGTGCTGCGGGCACGGGTAAGAAGGGCGAGGCGAATCAAGAGATAGCACAGGGCCAGGAGGATTTAAGAAGAGATTTAGAAGGGCTCCGGGAGGAGTGGTATGAAAAGAGCGGTAGCCTTGGGAAAGTAGGCTCGCTTGACCGTGCGGGAGCAGAAATGAAAGATTCTGCCGGAGAGCTTCGTCGGGATTCTCCTCGTGATGCACAACCCCATGGCGACCTTGCTGCGGAGGCATTGGGCAATGCAATTTCTGAGGTGGAATCTGCAATGTCTTCATTGGCAGCCGGAATGGTGGATCAATTACAGGCACAAGCATCCGGTCTCGCCGGTAAGCAAAGACAACTGGGTGAGGAAACCGAGAATGCAAAAGAGGGGCAGGGGGAGGATTTAAAAGGCGAACAGGAGGAGTTGAATGAACTTGCCAAGGAACTTTTAGATAAAATTGATCAGACGGCCCGTTCGATGGGGAATTTTAATGAGAATGCAACGGAAGATTTATTACGCGGGGCAAGAGATTCGCGCGAGGGTGGAATCGAACGTGCAGGTAAACGTGCCGCAAATTCTCTTCTTTACGAAGCTTTTCCCCAGGCCAAAGAGGAAGAGGATAAGGTGGCGGAAAACTTAGAGAAGTTAAATGATGAATTACAGGGCGTTGCGGACAAACTCAGAAATCTTGGAAATGGAGCTCTCCGTGAACTTGTAGAAAATTTACAGGAGACACAGAATGAATTACCCGGAATGAGTGGCGAAGAAATGAAGGAAAAAGCAGATGAGCTGGCAAGGTCAATCGGTTCCCTTCCGAATGCGGAACAAGATGAAAGGCTTCAAAATCTGACTCAGTTTTTTGAACAACTGGCAATCAGTGAGGATCCATCCCAATCGAGTTCAATGGCATCGGCTGCAGTATCAAATGCCCTTGAACTAGTGGAGCAGTTTTTCTGGAAGCAGGCAGTTGAAAATCGTCTCCGGCGGAATCAAGAAACTACTTCTGCACCGAGTCGTTATAAAAAGCAGGTCGAGGAGTACTTCCGTAGAATTGCGGAGGGGGAATAAGTATGGGTTGGGATTGGCCCTTTTCTCCTTTTTTGTTCGGTATCATTGCCGTACTTTTCATTCTCATATTGTCGTATCATTCAAGAGCAATGTTTGCGGTTGCATTGCCTCGACTCGCTTGGAAATTATTACTACTACGAATTTTCGCGGGTATTTTATTCTTCCTGCTGCTTGCTAGACCTTACTTAATTACAGACGAGCCTAATCCAAAAGAATTTAAATTGCTCAGTTTGACTGATTTGTCGGGAAGTATGAATACGAAAGACGGATCTGAACAAAATACGCGCATTGAATTAATTCGACCTTTTCTTGAATCCAAGGACTCCGGTTCTTGGTTAAGTCGAATGAAGTTAAGTTATGGGAAAGTGGAAAACCTTGGCTTTTCGAATGAAGTCCAAAGAATGAATCGCGATTCATGGGATGTTATAGAACTGGGGAAAAAGACTGCTTTAGGGGATGCATTATCAAATAGTTTACGAAATGAAAGAGGCGAACAATCCCTTGGCTCAGTAGTCGTTTTTTCGGACGGAAGAAATAACCTGGGTTTGCCCATTTTAGAAGTGGCCAAGGAATTTCGTATCCAAGGTATTCCAATCAATGTGATCGGGGTGGGACAAGAGCAACCCGTTGGAGATGGGTCGATTAAGTTTGCTGATCGCCGACCCAATGCGGTGGCCAAAGAAGAGTTACTTTTGACTGGAGAAGTGGAGAACAAATTCAAGGATTCGATCCAAACCAATGTTAAACTTACTTTAGATGGTAAGGTATTGGAGGAGATTGCTCTCAATTTACGGGGAGGTGAAAAAAGGAAAATAAACTTTTCTCCACTACTTCCCAAAAATGCCGGTCCACAGCGTTATCGGGTCGTGATGGATGCCCCCCCGGGGGATGCCGATCCTTCTAATAATTCGGATTCACTTCTTGTGGTGGTAAAACCACCGGAGCAATTTTCAACACTCTATATTTCCAATCGAATACAGCCTCTCTTTCCCTTTATAAAAAGGGTCCTTGTCAATGAAGATCGCTTTGACTTTCAAGCTCTTATTCGAATGAGTTCGACTGTGTTTCATGCCTTTGGAGAACAACTCAATCCCGAATATTCGAATGACCCTTCTTTTTGGATGGATTATGATGCGATCCTTATGGATACTATGGTTTTAGAGGATTTGAACCAGACATTGGTGGATTCATTAAAGGATTTTGTCCAGAAAAAAGGAGGGGGATTACTCCTTTTTGGCCCCTTGGAAATTGCCCGTATTAAATTGGGAGGAATTGTTCCTGCAAAATCGGTTGAGCGAGTTTTTGCCAAGCAAAATCTTTCTTTAGTGACCTTGGAAGAACCCCTTTTTGGACCGGTCGATGAGGTGGATAAAATGAAACCATTCTTACCGAACCGACTTCCCGGCTTTTTTGTAAAAGAACAAAACTCGGCCGCTCGTGGAGTGGTTCTTTCCCGTGCCAATGGAAAACCGGTCCTAACCGTGCAGGCTTATGGTTCTGGCAAGGTTGGGTATTGGGGTTCCCCCAGTGATTGGAGACGGTCGATGAATGATGAAGAGGGTGCTAAGGAATTTCGTGTTTTTTGGCAGGCTTTGGTCCAGTGGCTTGGTACTGGGGGAGAGGATCGGCTGAAAACACAGGATTCAGAAAAACCATTTCTTCGTGGAACGGAGGCACCATTACAGGTGGAAGCACTGGGGGCCGATTTTGAGCCTTCTATGGATGCTATGGTGGAAGCCAGAATAGAGGGGCCCGATGATTTTGAGCGGGTGATTCAACTCTACCCCGAGGGTTCAGTGGCAGGGAGGTATGCAGGTTCATTTCGGCCCGTTTTGGCGGGTGCTTATCAGGTGAAGTATACTTTAAAGTTTCCAGATGGAGAAAGTCTGGAGAGGGAAAACTTTCTTCGTGTTTCGGAGGCTGGAGAGGAAGCAATAGATGTTTCTTTTGCCCGTCTTGATTTAGAAATGTTGGCCAAGTTGACTGGGGGACAATACCTTTCTGTGGATCAAATGAATACTAATTGGGATCCTACATTTGCTGAGGATTTGCCTTCCGTTCGGAAACGCCACAGTTTGTCGAATGCGTGGATTGTATTTATTCTTCTTTTTCTACTAGCCGGAAGTGAGTGGATTATCAGGAGGCAATCGGGGTTAAGATGATCTTTCGAATATTTCTTTTCTCTTCTTTCGCTTTTCTTTTTGAACTGAGTGCCCAGGTGCCAATTTCTCCTAGCGAAGTCATACCAAACGCAGATAGCGATGTGGGGGATCAGAATACAACGATTGCTATCGCACCCCCCCCTGCGCGTTCCAGCGAAGAAAAAACAATCGAACGGGCTCAGGAAGGACTTAAGAGTGCCGAGGTTGGAAGTCGGGTAGGAGCGGCAAAACTACTCGGTAAGTATCGTTCTATCAAAACATCAATTCTTTTAATTAGTGCCCTTGATGATGAAAGTGCATTAGTGAGGCGTGCGGCAATGGTCTCTATCGCCGAACATGCCTCGAATGGTTTTCCAGTATACGATAAAGCTTTGGCGGAGAAAATTTATTCAAAACTTGGTGATCCGGATGTTGAAGTACGAAGAGAGGTTTCCACCATGATTCCACGAATTATTTCACCGATGCGTAGAAGTGGAATGGAACTGATTGAGATTAATGGAAGGAAGGTATATCGTTCGGTATCTTCTGCAATGCGCCCGGATTTGTATAAGATGACTCAGGATGCTTTTTTAGACAAAGATGCAATTGTTCGACAAAATGTTCTGAAATATCATACTTATCTTAACGTCTCACTCCCTCTACTTTCTTTAGATAAATTACTTTCGGACTCTGATCTCGGTGTCCTCCTTACTGCATTGGATCGAATTTCTTCAAGTGCATCGCAGCCAAGAATTGTCAACAGGGTGAAAGCATTATCGAAGCACGCGAATAAGGGCATCCGTTTAAAAGTGGTCGCCGTTGCTCGAAATGCAAATAGCTATCATTCGGACTATCGTGGCATTCTTAGGGAAATGACAAAAGATTCTGACCCCGAAGTCCTATCAATGGCTGCCGTTGAACTCGCCCGTTTTGGAGAGCGAGTTCCGGGGAAGGTTGTGGAACAAATTAAAAATTTCCTACTGGGGGTAAATGGATTATCCACGCAAGTTACAACCATACTGTACACCGTATCTTCCTTGGGTGTGGATGGTGCGGAAATTTATAAGGCATTGACTGAACACAGTAGTTCACAAATTCGGGCCATTGCATGGCAACGATTTATTAATTTGAGCGGAGGTTGGAGAGACAGTTCAGTTTGGTTGCCCGCTACAAAAGACCCCGATCCAAAAGTCAGAAAAGTGGTATTGAACGGTTTGCGTGGTCAGAGTAATAATTTGTCAGAAAAACAATTAGGCGTTTTGGTGGAGAGTGGATTNTCGGATGTGAGAATTTTTGCTGCTCAATCGCTTTTAGATGCGACTCAGAGTACTGTTGAATCACTTGGCTTTGATTTGTTAATTGATGAGGATACTATTGTTCGTTCCACTACGATCCGGGCAATGTCCGCTCGAAGGGTACCCGGTTGGTTAACCATAATGAAACGATCATTGCTGGATACCGATTATGTGATTCAACGGTCTGCGATGGATGGTTTGTTGGGGGATAGAAAAGAGGGCGTCCCGGTATTGATCGATTACATTTCGAAAAACCCACAAAGCCGTATTTCAAACTTAGCCAAGATTGAATTAAGTAAAATAGGAGTTCAACCATGAGATTTATCCAATCTTTTTTAATTATATTAATTACTTTCAGCTCGTTGGTGTTTTCACAAAGCCCAAGTCAGTCGAATGAAGGGAGCGTAAGAATTGTTCAGTTGTTGAGACAAGAAAACTCAACTCGGAGATATCCTGATGCTTTACCCAGCCTGCTTAAAATGTTGAATGAGCAAAGTAATGCCCGCTTTGATACTGACCCTCTCTTTATCAATACTCTCACAGATGAGCGACTTCTTGAAAACCCGATCCTTTATATTAACTGTGATGAACAGCCCAATTTGGAATTTCCCCAGGAAGAGAGAGATGCATTGAGGCGGTATATGGAGCAGGGGGGCTTTATTTATTTGGACGCGGGAATAAAAGCTTCGTTTCTTGGCCAAGATTTAGGCCATAGCTATGCGGCATGGGAAGAACGCCCCGAGGTGAAAGAGCTTTTTTCAAAGATTCTTCCCGAAAAAACTTTTATTCCTTTGGGCCGCGATCATGATTTATTCAGAACTTTTTTTACCGGATTACCCAAGAACAAAGATCTCGAAATCCAGACCGAACAAAAACGATTACCCGAAACAGTTCTTTCATTTGTGGAGAGAGAAAAGTGGCCGCAGGCGACTTATTCATTTGTGGGAATAAAAGTAAAAGGTCGACTTGCCTGTGTTGCATCTCCTATTTGTGCAATGGGTTGGGGGAGAGATGAATTTGGTGCCTGGATACCCCCGATTTCATTTCGGGTAAGAGAATCAGCAGAGAATTTTGATCAAAACCTTAAGCTGGCCTCTTTTTCTGGAGGTACTTATGAAGTCACTCGAGAGGATGGATTAAAAGATATTATTTATTCAGAAAATGGACAGCGCCCCCTTTGGGTACAAGAACCAAATGGGAAATGGAGGATTTTTAAGTATTATTCAGGGGAAGAAATTAGTAATTATGCACACGCTTTTTACTCGCGCTTAGGAATGAATGTATTTCTTTATGCCTTGCTTAATTAACCTTACCTAGGCTTTACTTTTGTAAAATGAGCGAACAGAAATTTCCAGACTTACCTGATCCAACAGAACTCCCGCGCCGTCGTTTACTTTCTCCCGTTGCATATTGGTGGATCGGAACCGTTCTCTTATTGGGGATCACCATAGTTTGGCTACCCTCCCAATGCTCAACTGAAACTATTACTTCTTCTGAAAAGAAGCTAGAGGATATGAATTCACTCCCTCAAGCAGATCAAAGCAAAGATCTTGAATTTCGAGAAGATGGCTTGTGGTATAAAATCGACCAGGAATCTCCTTATGATGGTGCGGCAGTGGACTTTTACGAGAACGGTACTATGAAGTCGCGTACCAAAATGGTAGGGGGAACAGCAGTTGGCTTGATTGAAGAGTGGGATGAGAATGGTACAGTGAGGGGGACTCGTTTTAAGAATGAGTTTCCCCAATGAACCTGCGTTTCTTTTTATTCTTTTTTGTCCCATTCATTTCAAACTACCTGGGAGCAGAAGTTGATCTCCCAACATCTGAAGAATTATCCAAACTCGAAAAAAAATATTCTGAAATAGATCGTACCTGTACGAAAAGAATTTTAAAAAACCCAGTTGAGATCTCTTCCTTTTCTTCACGAGGAGATGCACGTTTATTTTTGGGTGACTTTAAAGGTGCACGCTTGGACTACGAAAAAATGATCGAGTTAAATCCAAACTTGGAAATCTCTCACTGGCGGTTGGGAATTGCTTATTTCTATCTCTCTGAGTTCAAGATGGCTTCTCGTCAATTTGAAATATATCACCAATTTGATGAAGTGGATCGAGAAAATGGAATTTGGAGATTTATGTCTCAGTTTCAATTGAGTGGACTTAACAAAGCAAGAAAAGACCTTCTTCGCTATTCTCAAGACGACCGCCCTCCTTACCCATGGCTTTATTCAATGTTTGCTGGAGAAATTTCACCGGAGGATGTGTTTGATAGAATTAAGCAGCAACATTTTCCTTCTCAATATGAAGTCCGTGTTCTTTTTCATGCCAATCTATATGTCGGAGTTTTTTTGGAATTAACGGATGATGATCCTCAAAGAGCGATGAATTATTTGGCACATGCTACCGCGAATCAATATGGCCGGTCGACCGGTACTTATATGTGGCAAGTCGCACGTTTACATCATGCCAGATTAGTTCGGTCAGTGCAAAAGCTGTAGAATCAGTATTACAAAAGCTAATTGCTTGTTTTGTTTTTCATAATTGCATGGAAAATAGAATTACAGATAAGAAGTGGGGCAAAAAGATTTACTAGGGGAACCATCATTAGTGCTGCACCGAGTGATCCATATCCGGTAAAAGGTTCGTTTTGATTAAAGTTTTCCTGCGGTAACCTTTGTTTCAATGTGACTTTATATTCTCTACCGAATAAAAATCCATTGACGCCAAGTTGAAGTGCAATTCCAAGCGGAGGAAAAAACCAGCCCAATAAAAAAAATGGGGCTGCGATCAAATTGACAACCGCACTCAGTGCGACTAAGCGAATGGATATAAGGATTGAAGTATACAGATTGGGTGCGGGTTGCAGTACGATGTCGGGGTAGTGTTTTTCTTGGACTGCATTAATAATATCATCAATATAAATTCCCAAAAACGCAGCGTGGATTGATCCGAAGAAAAAGAAACCCAGTATAATGAAGAAAATTACAAGTATTGATTGTGCTACAATTCTTATCCATGAACCTTTTTCATAAGAATCAAAATAGGAAAAAATAGAGTCAAAAAACCAACCCGCCGCAGAGGTTCCGATAAACAGAACGAGGGCGAGAGAGAGTAATGAAAAGAAGGTAGCCCATAATACAGGTTTCCATAGGCGCCGATCTCCTAATTGTTCAATGGCGAGCCAGTAATTATTGATCATTGAAAAAGTTTGTTTTTAAAAAATTTATTCTATTATTCATTTTTCCTGTGGACAAAGGCAAATCTTCTTCGCATAAAGAATAAAGGTGGTAATGGTATTTAGGGAAAAATGGCGGAACATAATTATACAGCAGATAGTATAAAATCGCTCGATTGGAAGGAGCATATACGTCTCAGACCTGGGATGTACATTGGAAAGTTGGGCGACGGTTCGTCCGAGGATGATGGGATTTATGTACTTCTTAAGGAAGTCCTTGATAATTGTATCGACGAATTTGTGATGGGATTTGGTAAACAGATCGACATCGAGTGCGATGGGCAAAATGTAGTGGTTCGGGATCATGGCCGTGGGATTCCTTTGGAAAAACTTTTAGATTGTTCCTCCAAGATTAATACCGGTGCAAAGTACGATTCAGAAGCTTTTAAAAAGTCAGTTGGATTGAACGGAGTCGGTATCAAGGCAGTAAATGCACTTTCAAGCAACTTTGACATTCAGTCTTTTCGTGAGGGAGAGACGAGGCGGATTGAATTTTCATGTGGTGAACCAAGCACCATGGATAAAAAAAATAAAGGTACTAAAGAAGAAAATGGCACCTTGATCATGTTCACCCCGGATGCAGAAATGTTTAAAAAGTTTCGCTACCGGAATGAATTTGTTGAACGCATGATGCGTTATTACAGTTATTTGAATCGTGGATTAACGATCAAGTACAACGGTAAACGTTTTCGATCCAAGGATGGTTTAAAAGATTTATTGGAAGAAAACCTTTCAGAAGAACCTTTGTATCCCTTTATTCATTTGGAGGGGAGTGATATCGAAGTCGCTTTTACCCATATCGAACAATACGGGGAAGACTATTTTTCTTTTGTCAATGGACAACACACGACCCAGGGAGGTACCCATCAGGCTGCTTTTCGTGAAGGATTGGTTAAAACCATTCGTGACTTTACAAAAAAGAACTTTGATGCACCCGATATTCGTGGCGGTTTAGTTGCTGCGATCAGTGTGAAAGTTCAGGAACCGGTTTTTGAATCTCAAACAAAAACAAAACTGGGTTCCCTCACTATGTCTCCAGAGGGCGAAACAGTTCGATCATTTGTAGGGAATTTCCTGAAAGAAAAACTGGATAACTTTTTACATAAGAATCCCGAAACTGCAGATGCCCTTCAAAGTAAAATACAAAGAAGTGAAAGAGAGAGAAAAGAGCTCAAGGGAATCCAAAAGATTGCCCGAGAACGAGCCAAGAAAAGTAAGGTTCACAACCGTAAACTGCGGGATTGTCGAGTCCATTTAAACACCAAGGATAAAAATAGATTTAAAAGTACCTTGTTTATTACAGAGGGAGATTCTGCAAGTGGTTCGATTACGAAAGCCCGAGATGTTCAATTTCAGGCTGTATTTAGTCTTAAGGGAAAGCCATTAAACTCGTTTGGATTGACTCGTAAAGTAGTATACGAAAACGAAGAGTTTAACTTAATTCAAGCCGCACTTGGAATTGAGGAAGACCTGGAAGATTTATGTTACAACCAAGTTGTTATTGCAACTGATGCGGATGTGGACGGTATGCATATTCGATTATTACTCATCACTTTTTTCCTGCAATTTTTTCCTGAGTTAATCCGGCAAGGCCACCTCTTTGTTTTGCAGACTCCCTTATTTCGGGTCAGGAATAAAAAAACAACTCTCTATTGCTACGATGATGCGGAGAGAGAGGCCGCGTTAAAAACCTTGGGTAAAAATCCTGAAATAACTAGGTTTAAAGGATTAGGAGAGATTTCACCGGATGAATTTAAGCACTTTATTGCTGATGATATCCGTTTAGATCCTGTTAAAATTGATGCCCATGAATCTATTAAGGAGATGCTCAAGTTTTTTATGGGTAAGAATACTCCTGAAAGACAACAATACATCATTAGAAATCTTCGCTTTGAAGTTGATATTGTTGATAAAAAAGAGGAGGCACCGGTAGATTCTGAAAAAAAGTCGCTGCCCTCCACAACGGTTGTCAGTGATGGCGAAGCCGCCTGATAATAGTAAGAACCTGTTATCATGTCCGATCAAAAAAATGACTCCGATCCTTCACTAGAAAATGATTCTGCTGATGAAGAGAGCAAGGAAGAGGTAAAGGAAATCGCAATCCGGCGGTTTGACCCTGAAGCATTACTGACTGATGACGGTGCTGAAAGAGGGGAGGATGATGCCATCTATGTTGATGACATGTATGGTGATTGGTTTTTAGACTATGCCTCTTATGTTATTTTAGAACGAGCTGTCCCACATGCGGATGATGGGTTGAAACCAGTACAGCGCAGGATACTTCATTCCATGCGTGAATTAGAGGATGGTCGTTACAATAAAGTCGCCAATGTAATTGGAAACACAATGAAGTATCATCCCCATGGAGATGCTTCGATTGGTGATGCCATGATTCAACTTGGGCAAAAAGATTTGTTAATTGATATGCAGGGTAACTGGGGTAATTTACTGACTGGTGATTCTGCTGCAGCCCCCCGATATATTGAAGCCCGATTGACGCCGTTTGCATTGGAGGTTGTGTTCAGCCCTAAGGTTACGGAGTGGGCTTCTTCCTATGACGGGAGAAATAAAGAACCAGTCACCTTTCCGGTTAAGTTTCCCCTGTTATTAGCACAGGGAGCGGAGGGAATCGCGGTGGGTCTTTCCACGAAGATTCTGCCTCATAATTTTATTGAAATACTGGATGCTTTAACGGACGCACTTCGTAAAAATCCAATCAATTTACTTCCCGATTTTCATCAGGGTGGAATCGCTGACTGTACCGATTATAACGGAGGTGCAAGGGGAGGGCGTGTGCGGGTGCGGGCACGAATTGAAAAAGTAAAGAAGCACCTTCTCAAAGTGACCGAGATCCCCTTTGGAACTACCACGACCAGTTTAATCGATTCAATCCTTTCTGCGAATGATAAGGGTAAGATTAAAATATCTAAGATTGAGGATAATACGGCTGAGTTTGTTGAAATCATGATTCACCTGCCGTCCACTGTTTCAGCGGAAGATCTTTTGCCTGCGCTTTATGCATTTACTGATTGTGAAGTAAGTTTGGCCCCGAATG
>JGI20155J14468_10001939_pt1 | contig 15706 bp, 8 predicted proteins | sample COG_05_FD_14468 | JGI IMG/M metagenome (IMG submission 14468) | reverse complement strand
GGGCACGGTCACGATCGCGTCTGGCGGTGTCTTGCCGAACATCCACTCGGTCTTGTTGCCGAAGAAGTCCAAGAAGTAAACGATTAAAGTTTCTTCTCGAGATGTTGTATAGTAGTACACACGAACAAAAACAAAGGAAATTCTTATTTCCTCCAACAACTGAAAACGAATAAGATTCCAAAACAACACACACGCGCACACACGCACTTGTACCTATTACCATTCCTACCGCACGGGATGCTCAAATAGTAGTTACGTTATACTTCGCGTTACGATTTTTTTTATAATCAAACAACAAAAACAAAAAGAATGCTCTACTACTGTACGTGAATGAGGTGGTGGTCTTTCTCTCTCAATCTCAACTACTCGTTTTTTTTTCGGCGGATGATGAAGTTTTCTTCGCGTTCAACACCCCGGAACTGTCGATTTCTCTCATCACGTTTTGTCCGACGAAAAACGCCAAGATCAAATCCAAACAACCGGATTCAGATATGGTACCACCGAACAAACTCGCGCCGCAGTTCACGTACATCGGCCCGGGACACACGCCGGCGAGCCCCCAACCGGCGCCGAAGAGCGCTCCCCCGACTAAGAGTTTCGGAGTGATGCCTTTAAACGGTTCCGCGAACGCGCTTTTTTCCGGGTGAAATGTCGGTCGTTCTACACCGTTTTTAATGACATAAAACCCTGGGATCAACACGGCCAATGCCGAAGCCATCAACACCATCAACGACGGATCGAAGCTTCGTTTGGTGAATTCCAAAAACGCCGCCACTTTTGCCGGGTTGACCATCCCGCCGACGCACAAACCGACGCCGAAGAACGCGCCGGTGGCGTATTCGTGCACCGCTCGAATCGCCGCACCGACTTGCCCGCTTCTCGGTATCAATCCTTTCCTTCCAGCCAACGCGATTGTCCCAGAGATGATAGCTCCGGTGACCAAAAACGTCCCGAACAAAGAAAACTCCTCGCTCGTCAACCATCGCACGGAATCCAACGTCCTCGCTCTTTGCGACACGCCCAACGCCCCAGTCGTATCAAACATCAACGCCGTGATCGCCCCAGACGCCATAAAAACGCACGTGTTAATCAAACTCCTCACGGACAATCTCCCAATCCCGGACAACCCGTGTCCACTCGTGCATCCGTTTCCGGCGACGCTTCCCACGCCGACCAACAAACCAGCCGCGGCTCGCCTCGTCGAGCTCGCGACTAAACCAAACCCTCCAACCGGGATTAACTGTTGCGAAAACCCGAGCAAAGGAATCCACTTCGCGCTGGTGAACAACCCCGCTAAAAACGGTAAGTGATTCAAGCGTTCTTCGAACGGGATTTTTTTATGCGTAAACGCGCGAAAGAGTCCACTCGCCCCGACCGCTTTCCCACAATTTAAGTAATGCGCCAAAGAGGAAACGCCGAGGATTAAGCCTCCGGCGATGGCGGCGCCTGGAGTGAACGCAACTGTTTCATGTGTTAAAGTTTGTGTTGTTTGTGCGCACCCGTAGTGCGAGAGCACACGTAAAGAGAGTAAAAGGTGAGCGCACATATCATCTTTGCAATATTCCATTATATCCATCACGTAATGGAAAAATATCTCATCACGTCATGGAACACAACGACACCGAGTAAGAGAGAGAGAGAAAGAAAGAAAGAGAGAGAGAGAGAGAGACGTTTCAAAAAGACTTTAGACGACACTTTTTCGTCGCGTTCGAGTGCAAAGTCAGAGCAGTGGCAGAGAGAGAGTACTCACGGTTTAAAGACATGTGTGATGTGGTTCTTGATGCAACTCTTTTATGAGCAAAAGGAGAGACACTTTTTCTCCACATCACAAGCGAGAGAGAACGAAAAAGACTTCTCTCCTTTTCGAAAAGCGGAGAAAGGCGGAAAGATGGCGAGAGGAGGTATATGTATACACACATCTCGAATATATATAGATTCGTCGGCGTTACAGGTATTATTATTATTATTATTATTATTATTTATCGTAGGAGTAGGAGTAGTACTGGTAGTATTAAAACAGTCCGTAGCGCAATATGCGTATATGTGTATAGTATTGCGTTCGATCTCGCGTGGTGCGTTTATATTATTTCTTCTTAAACGGAGCCCTCTAACACGTCTCGGGTGATTCTCGCCAAAGTCTGGCCGACCCAAAATGAAAGCAAGGCCAATCCGCAACCACCGGTGGCGGAAAGAGATTGATTCGTCAACGCGGCGCCGACGTTGACGAATAACGGGCCCGGGCACATGCCGGCTAATCCCCAACCGGTACCGAAGATGGCGCCCCCGACGATGAGTTTGGCGTCGATGTCAGCGGTGATTGGATCCGGGAGCTTGAACGCGTCGCCGAACGTGGAGGTATTGAGTTGATTTTTGATGATGAGGATACCAGGGATTATTGCAGCTAACGCGGCACCCATGACGACACCTAACGACGGGTCCCACGTGCTTTGCGTGAACTGTAAGAAGGTGGACACTTTCGCCGGGTTGACCATTTGGGAGACGACTAAACCGACGCCGAAGAGGACACCGGTGGCACCGTGGACCGCGGATTTGATGATCTGTGCACTTTTCGAGCCACGCTTGATGAGAATGTTGTTTTTAGCGAGATAACCGATGGTGGCGTACCCGGCAAATGCCGAGGCCAGAATTTTACCGTACAACGCTTTATCCGCTTGCGTCGCCGCGACCGTATTTGCGATGGCGTTCACCGCGGTGGCCGCTTTGCCTTTCCCCGTTGTCGTGACCACGTGTAATAACGCGTTCGTGTTGAACATCGTCGCGGCGAGCGCGCCAAACACCATGAAGGTGCACACGTTCGCCACGGATCGAACCGACAAGCGCCCGATGCCGGACAACCCGTGTCCGCTCGTGCATCCGCCGCCTAACTTTGAGCCAAAACCGACCAATATCATCGCCAAAACTAACCGCGAAGTTCCTTCGATGACTTCATATCCACCCGTCGGGAGTAAATGTGCCAAACCTAAATAGGGTAAAACCAACGGCGTGGCTACGATACCCAGGAATAAGGGCAATTTCGTTTCCCAAGCGTCTATGGAGACTTCTGAAAATGAAAAAGGCGAGACCAGGTGCGAACATCCAATCGCTTCCCCGGTGGATAAATATCTCCCCAACACCGCGGCGGCTAAGATTACACCTCCAGCGGCGGCGTTTTCTGGTTCAAAAGTCGCCACGTAATCCGCTCCGTGGTGCGCGATCGAAATCTTTCTTCGCATTTGCTTTCTTCTTCTTCCTTTTACACTCGATTTTAATGCTGAGCTGGCAGACGATTGCATTGGATTCGAAATCCCAATTCTCCCATTCAACTTTGACGTGAGGTTTTTATCACGACTGGATCTTCTTGCACAAGCAGCAGCATTAGATGCTGAAATTTGTTGGGCGAATAACGATTGCATTTCGAGTTTTGTGTGTCTCTCTCTCTTATAAATATATAAATATACCTTCTTTGCGTATGTTCCGCGCAATATTGAGGAGTTCTTCTGAAGCAAAAATCATCAGATCGAATTTTTTGTTTAGGGTTTTCAAAATTTTGTCAAACGTTTTTTTTTTCTTCCTTCCAAAACAAACAAACACATGTCACATTTGAAAGTGATCAACGCGGGTTTGACGACGCGATAATGCCAAACTTTGGAAGCAAGAAGAAGCGCGCGAAGAAGACGAAGAAGACGAAGGATTTGGAGGACAAACTTTTGGATTTGAATTTAGAAACGACCACCACGGACGAAGAAGAGGAAGAATTGGAGGCGAAGAAGGCGAGGCGAAAGCAGAAAAAGCTTTCCGAGAAGAAGAAGAGAAAGACCCCGAAAGAAGCGGAGGAGAAGACGTCGTACCGGCCGCCGTACGAGTGGTTGGACGACAACGAGGAGGATGGGGACGACGATGCTTCGTTCCTGCCGCGCGTGTGCACGGAAAAAAGCGACTTCGCCTCGTNACAAGGCGAAGAACGCAACGTCGCCTTTGAAGGGTTCGATATCACAACCTTTTACGGATCAGAGAGATGGCAGTTTGAAAGCGACGTATTTGGAGAAGATCGAATACACAGAGGTTCGGAGAAATTCTCCTGCGCCTTAACATGCGGACCGAGGAATGAGACGGTGTATTTTCATTTCAAAAGTAGAGTGAACTTGTTAAAGTTTCAGAAACGACCGCGACGGTTTCTTCCGATGTGCGGCGGCTTCTGTTGCGTCGGCGTGATTTTTTCAAGCGATCCGGATTCGTGTTGTTTCAATCGCTTATTTCGAGGGGATCCATCGAAATTTGCGAGAAAAGATCAGAAAGTGTACATGTTTGCGGACGAAGCGAGCAAACAGTATTTTTTATCGTACGCGCAGGAGTTGTCGAAGGTGTGCGAGGAAGCTTTCGAAAGGAGAGGGTTTCAAGAAAACGCAGAGGTATGCGACGGAGGGTATCACGATGGTCACTATGCTCCGTTTGGAAAGTTCGATGGGTATCCAGAACACTTTAACTAATCAAATTTTGTGCATGCTTTTACTACTACTTTACTACCTACTGCTTTTGCTCATATCGCTATTTGTTAATTTATTGAAACGCCTTCAAGGAAATCTTGCCCGGCTTTCTCTCGTCTACATCATCACCATCATCGCAATCATCGACGACGCCGCTCGAATAGTCCAACAAAGCCTTAAACTGAACTCTCGTAGAAGAAATCATACCAGACACCGCGCCTCGAGCGGCGAGCGGTTGTTCGCGCACCGCGGCGTTCGAGAGTCTAGAGGCATCCAGCGCCATTTTTTTACTGGTAACGTTACTAGTACCCAAAGTCTCAATCGCAATCGCAAACATCGCCGCCAAGATATTCGCGGATAAGTTCTTCGCATCCTTTTCTGCCGCATTTTTAAGGAACTTGAGCGTACTTGACACGAATAAAACATTCAAATCGGCATCAACTCGGTTCATGGATTCCGAATTCTCCCCTTTTGCCGTTTGTCTCGAAAATACAGCAATCGAAGGCGCAAGTTTTCGCAAGACGACGACGTCGTCCTCCGACGCAGAAGATTTGGAGTCAAGATAGACATCCAAAGCCATCAGCGCCACCAAAGCGCTGTTTAAATTTGTCGAAATAGATTCTTCACTCTCCAAGCGCTCCACGAGTATCTCTTCGAACTTTTTTCGATTGACTTTTTCCATTTGCGCGAGTAAGTTTGCCAAGGCGATGAATTTCTTTTCCTTCTTCTCGTATGAAATCGAAGCTTCGACGACGTCGTCTTCGATCAAATCCATGAGCAAGTTTTCATCCGTAAAACCACTGGTCGTCGTTATCGACACTTTATTCGGGGATGCTTTACCGTTGAATGGAACAGCAGCCGATGATGACGAATTCAAAAACTCAATCGCGGCATCTCGAATCTTACGATACGCCTCAGAGGATTTCGTGCAATCGAACGCAGCTTTTCCAAGCTTGTCGTTTAATAAACTTTGCGCCGCAGATTCGGCGAAAGAATGAGCGTTCTCAAACGTTTTCAACCCGCGCAAAGCGGTTTCAACTTGCTCGACATCATTGGTACGGGCGTTGAACATGAAACTCAAAGGTATGCGCGCGGCGTCTACTTCTTTGGCATCCGGAGTCGGATTGAAACGCTCGATCGCGTCGGAACTTTCGTCAGATAAAGTTCTCGTACACGCAGCGAATGGTTCGTCCAAAGAAGCGAGTAAAATAGGTTTCAAATAGTGCTCGCGAAGAGTCGACCATTGCTGTGTATCACTGACTCTCACGGAAGCTTTCACACACGGTAGAAACGCCTCGGCGACATCTTGTACTAAACTTGGACACGCCGTGACGAGCTCTCCGGGTAAAAGTTCAAACTTGTCCATAATCATATTGTCCAGCATTTGTTTCTCGGAGCCTTCACGAAGCTCTACGCTTCGTTTAATGAGTTCGACGTCGTGGGGTAGATACGTCCACGCAGGCACGAACGCCTCGACGACGTCGGAAGGAATGGATGTAGAATCTTCTTCATTGCATATGTATGCCGTCGCTAAACACATGCACGCGGCGATTCGCGCACGCACCATCACAGCTTCGCAACACGCGTTCATTAAGGTTAAATTGTTCAAGGATGATGCTGATGATGACGACGACGACGACGAAGCTTTTGGGTACACCGGCAGCCATTCTTTCGCAAAATCAACGATGCATGCGTGCAATCGTTTCGACACGGAATCGTCCGAGCCGTGCACTTTTGCAGAGAGTGCGTGTGCCGCTAATCTCGCGCCCGCGACACGCACATCGAGCGGTGTATCGGAACTTCGAGAAGCACGAACGGCGGAGAGGATTTGTGCTTGAAATTGTTCGAGCGTTTTGATGGACCTTTTCCTATTTCGCGCACTCGGGATGTTGCGCTGATGGAAGCCATCTCCTCCGTCCTCGTCTGAGTCGTCGTCGTCGATGTGATAAAACGCGTCCGGATCCTCGTCATTTCCCCATAATTTGACAAGAAAAGACATCATTTGTAATCCTCTCGCGCGCAATTTCGAAGCACTTGCCGTGGATAATGAATACGCAATTTGGAAACACCTTTGCCCGTGCGTCGGTAAATATGCGTTTGGAGAATCCGATGCGCGACTTAATTTAACGCTTCTATGCTCCGGAATATTACTTTCTTGAATCCAGAAAGGGATTCTCGAAAGTAGCGAAGCTGCAAATATGCGCGCCGGGAGACGCGGGTGATTATTCGCACGATTTGCATCGATATCGGATTCGTCGATTTCTTCCTCGTCCATCTCTCCCTCCTCGTTTTCTTCGTCTTCATCTTCGTCGTCGTTAAACGCATCTTCGTCGTCTTCCGATTCCTCGTCTTCGGATTCTTCCACGAGTCGTTGGTCGTCGAAGGAAAGCGCCGATAAAGCTTTGAGCGCCCGTTTGGGGTCTCTGATGGATAACTCTCTGGCCAAGACTCGCGCGCAGTTCTTTGCGTCTCGGATGACTCTTCTCGAAGCGCCTTTCGTCACACATTTTACAATGTCTCTCAACAACATCGATCCAAATTTTGACGATGATTTCGTTGACTTGGAGGCGTACTCGAAAGATATCCCTGAATTGTTTTCGTCATCGTCTGGGTATAATAATTTATGAGCGTCTTTCATGGCGAGAAACGAGAGCGTTTCCAGGGCTACTGGCTTCGTCGCGTAATGCCGCAAGGCGTCTCTAAGCGTTACGGCGACAGTCGTCATATCGATAGCGTTCGGGGCAAACATAGCCATGTGTTGAATAAAAACAACTTCAGCGTAAACAACGTCGTCGCTTTCGTTGAAGTTATCTTCAACATCATCGTTTTTCGACGTTGCCGACAGCGTCGGATATTGCTGCCGCAACTCCTGCTGAGAATTCGGATTTCTTTTTCCTCCACCTACTCCTTTACCGTTTCGGTTATCCAACGCTAAGCGGAAATTTTGAAAACGTGAATGGCTTTGCACGTCGCGTATAATTGCAGCAACATTCATCGCTTTTATGAACACTTTATGTTCCGCCGATAAGTCCGGGCCAATGGCAATAGCAGCCGCATTCGCCAGGTGCCCACATTCCGGGACGAAAGAGACGACGTTTTTTAACAGCGCTTCTTGCGCGGGTAACGAATCTAACATATGCATAGACAGATCAACCGCACGATCCGAATCTCTCGCAAATCTACTACCACAAACTTCTGCGATGTTTGCTAATGCCCGAATTGCAAACGCGTGCGTAGATCCGTGCGTAGGATCTATGTTGAGAGAAATTTTTGAGAGCGCCTCGATGAGCCTGCGCAGCGTCGTTTCACCGATGGACATCGCGCCAATGTGCTCGATGGATTTTGAGAGGGATAAACATTCAATGGCGCTGTTCCAAGTGCGCCTGTTATGACCAGTATCTTGCATGTCCATATCGCGTGAATACGTTTCGAACAAATTATATGCGCGCTCTCTGACTTCCTCGCTCGATGCGGTTTGCTCGATGCACTTGGCGCAAAGTAGCGCAGACTCGAGAGGCGCGTGTGATGAGAGAGCGTTCTGAAGTGCTCTAGAGTACCTCGAAAACATCTTTAGATGTAACTGAGAACTTTCGTTCGCATCTTCGCGCAGCATGTGAGAAACGCTCAGTATATCCGCGAATCGCCTCGATACAGCCGCATCGCATCTCAAAAAATCAGTCAACACAGGCTTTTTCGGGTGGTTGAACAGCGAAACATGTTTTTTCCGATACTCAGACGAGTTCAAATTTACGAGCATTTTACTGTGCTCGATAACCTGAATGCACCGTTCCTCCCATGCATAGAGAAGTTGTGCTAGCGCTGCTTGTAACTTTGCATCTTTACCCCCGTCAGCGATAGCAACCTCTACAGCGCGAGAGAAGCAGGCGCGACTCGCCTCGTCTATCTGGTCGACTACGGTTGCCGCAAAAGGGAAGACATCTTTCCTCACTATGTTATCGCTCTCTTTACTGTCATCAAACACGTGCGATGGCGAATTTGGAGGTGCGTTTGAGTTTCCCCTGTACGCTCTCAGATCTGCAAACGCTTGCGAAACCGTCTCGTCTCCGTTTTCTAACGTCACGACGTGCGTGTTCACGAGCAATTCGCGTTCCGCTTCGTCCAAGAAAGAAGAAAGCGACGTCAAGCGTCCAAAATCGAGTCTATCCGTATCATCGTCGTCGTAAACGAGATCTTCTTCATCTTGATTGAACAATACATTCTTGTCATCTTCCCTCACTTCTTTTGCAAACGCTTCAAAGTTAGAAATCAAGTTTGCAATCTGTGGCGTGAAATCTTGAAATCGGCACGCCTTCTCGACATCTTTCGAACACGAGGCGTACGCAGACATTGCTCGTAGATGCAAAAGCAACTTTCGACGAACGATTTCGATATTTTCGATGCTAATTTGCGCGTCTCTCAGTTGAATTCTTTCGCAGGCGCACAAAAGAGATCCGAGCATAAGCTTTGTCGCTCGACCGTTTTCTTCCTCCGCGCTGGCGAATCTGGCGTACGCCTCGACAGCCTCTGCAGCTGCGCACGCCGCCGCCAAATCATCCCTACTCGTCGTTTCTTCTCCTTCAGAGCTTGTTTGCATCGCGGATGCTACTTCGTCAAACGTGGAAGAGATGACAAATGCGATGTTTTCAAACTTTTTCCTCTTCTCCTCGTCGCGTCTTTGCGAATAGATGAAAATCGAGGAGCGCGCTAACGAGGATGCCGAGAGACAAATAAAGCCAGCTTCTCTCGCTTTTGCCGAGGCGTTCAACATGCAAAGCCTCGCGCCAACTTCTTCGACGCGATCGATGGCGTCTATGGGCACACCAAGCGGCCAACTCGCCGTTTTTTCACCGATGAGCGCGCAAATAAAGCGCGCATCGGCAATGAGCTCGTCGTCGAATCTATACGAGGGAGCGTTGCTGTCTGCGCCATGCGCATTTCCATCTTCTTTTTCTCCTTTTTCTTCTCCTCCTTTTTTTCTATCACTATTATGCATCGTTAGCGGAAACTTGACGAACATTTCCAACTTTGAGAGCGTTCTCGCGAGTTCTCGCGTCGCCATTTCATGTCCAGCAGATAACGCCGCTTTCGCCAAAGCTCCTGCGCGTTCGTTCACTCGCCATTTCGTTCGAAAGAGCGCGTCGCCGTGCTTACTCGAAAACACGTTTTTTATGTATAAAAACGATTCGGCGTCGACGTACCCGATCGCATCTATCCCGTCTCTCACCGCGCGAAGTATAGAAACAATTCGTAAATCGTTCGTATTGTCGATTAATTTTCCTCTCCTCTTCTGCTTTGCGTTTTTCAATTTCTCGTCGGCGGTGGACACGATTTGGCAACGTAAAATATCGAGAATTTGTTTCAACGTCGCTTTTCTCGTCGACTCGTCCACGCGCTTCTCGAACGCGGCGACTCGTAACACGGCCAACCCACATGCTGCGGCAAAACAGTCGTTCTTTCTTAATTTCGACGCGAAACCTACTTTGACGATATCTCTCGTGCACTCCTCCACCGAGTACGACTTGCCGCTGAATTGTGGGTTGGTCGCGTAGCGCATCCACGCGCGCGCGACGGCATCTTGTATCGCTCTCGAATCTTTAAAAGTCGTTACTTCACTCGTTTCGAACAAAGGTTTGATAAAGCACGTTTTTACGGTGTACAAAGAAGACGACGAGGATGACGTCGAGAGGGCGCGATCTTCATCGGCGAACTCGCCCCCCATCGTATCGTCGTCGTCTCCGATATCGTCCACTACACCTTCCTCCTCGGTAGATTGGGTCAATTGACTGCTACTTCCTCTGATACCAACGCTAGCAGTAGTACCTATTTTTCGCTCCACTTGACTCGCCACGGTTGCGAATGCCGATATGACTTCCACCCCAGAATTACCTAAATTTTTCGTCTCGGCGATTAGATTCAGAACGTTTTTACCTTTTCCGTACTGCTCGATTTCGCCCAAAGCGTGATACCCAGCCGAGTATACGTTATTCGAATCGCCGCGTCCGTTGAACGCTTCTATTTCTAGTTTTATGCTATTTGCATCGCTTTTCTTCATCGCCATCAANATTGCCGCTCGTAACTCCAACGCTCTTCGCTTCGCCTCTTGCGTCGCTCTCGAGATTTCCGTGGAGGCTCTTCTCCCGCCTTCTAAAGCGACAACTCGTTTAATCATTCTCCGCATATGATCGATAGTCTTTGCGGTTAACTTTAATCCGCCATCACTGACCGCGTCTGGATTCCCAACACATCTCGCCGCAACCTTTAACGCCACGGTGGCAACTTTAATCCCCGATATGTCGTCCTTGTACGCCCGATTATCAACCGCCTTCATCGCGCTCGCGCACGCCGAATCGCAAAATTGCCCAGTGCCCAGCTCTTTCCCGAACGACCAAATCAAAGCTTCCAAGCAATCGCACGCGCCGTAAAACCGTTCCATTTTCTCCCACACATTTTCACCCACGACACCTTGAAACGCGCTCTTACGTTTCGGGAAATCGTCGATATCGTTTAACCGTTCGTTCGCGAATCGGAAGACGCTTTGTCTGTCGTATTATTAAAGAGAAGATAGATACGGTAAGAAAACACGTGAAATGCTGATATTAATACTTAGTAGTAATGACTCACCTGTTACCGAACGAAAACGTCAGCACTAAACAGTCTCTGGCGATCGCCCTCGCGCTTCGACCAAAAGGTACGCTTTGGTACCCATTTTTTTCATCCTCCCTCTTCAACACCCCTACGACGGCAATCTGAAACAACACCTTCTCCAATCGATCGTGCAAACGCTTGATTTCGTTTTCTTTGCCGCTGTTTTTTGCTGCGATAAAACGTGTCCGCGAATCCACCAAAGCCGAGCGCAAACTCGCGAGTTTTGCGAACAACAACGTCGACGACGCGCTTTGTTGTTTCGATGATGATGCTGATTTTGTCACTGATTTTGTTGCGTCGCTTTTTTCACCAAAACGTAAAATTGTGTCCTCCACGTCCTTCACTCTTTGCTCTAATTCGGATACAACATCCTCCTCCACCTTCTCCTCTGAAGCTTTACCATCATTCTTCGCGCTCGTCGTCGTCGGAGGAGGAGGAAAAGTCGAAGCAGAAGAAGAAGAAGAAGGAGAGGAGACAACGCTCATCGTGTGTGTTCCTCTCTCTCTCTCTCTCTGAAGTTTTCTTCTACGCGTTAACAGAATTTTTGTCCTTTTTTCCTTTCGCCTGATAAACCCTAAACTCCCTTCTTAGGGGATTCTTTTTTTCTCTGAGGTACGAAGGTACTTACTACAGAAACCGACCGCTTGCTCTCTCTTCTTTGAGGAGCTTTGAGGAGCGCGAGAAAGACTACCGCGCATATACCTGCTATCAGAGGATATTTTTTGTGCAGGTGCTTTTGCTGCTTTAAAGAGCGAGAGTTTAAAGAGAGAAAAAGTCACATCATGGCATCGGAAACCACGTTGGATAAAATCACATCCAGCGAAAATCATCATCCGAATCACCAGATGAAAACCTTCGTCCTCGTCCTCCTTTACTTAGGTTTGAACAGTTCGTTAAACCTTTTAAACCGGTACACGCTCGGGCACGCTGGGTTTTCGTTTCCGATTTTACTCACCGTCGCGCACTTATCGTTCTCGGTGATATGTTTATCTCCAATCATGTTATCTCCAAAGTTGAGCTATGCGAGTTCGCACCAGGAGATATTACCGAGAGTGAAAAACGCGGTGGTGAAGATTGGTTTGTTCATGAGTTTGAACATCGCGATGAATAACGCGAGTTTAGTGTCTATGCCGTTATCGTTAAATCAAGTGATTCGAGCGTCCATTCCTGTGGTGTGCGCGGTGTGCGCGATGTTCGTGGAAGGACGAGTACCGGGCGGGATCGAAAGTATCGGGTTACTCTTCGTCGCCGGTGGAGTTATGTTTTGTATTAGTGGGAGTTACGCGGCAGCGAGTAGTGGTGGTGGTGGTGGTGTTTCATCGAAGGAGAAGGAGCGGACGTTGAGCGGATTATTGTATTGCGTAACCGCGACGATTTCAAACGCGTTGATGATGACGTTTAGCGGGAAGATCATGGGCGGAGAAAAATTGGACGCGTTGCGACTGACGTTTTATACCGCCCCGGTGACGTTGTGCGCGTTACTTCCCGTCGCTTTACTCTTAGAAGGCGATCGGTTCGTCAACAAATATTTCGGCTCGAACTCGTTCGACGTGCAATCGAGGGAAGCTTTGATGTACGGCGACGAATACGTGTCGCCGATTAAAGTCTTGACGTTAGTCTTACTCGGGTGTTTGAACGCGGTGTCGTATAATTTCGTTCACTTCGCGTTAGTCGGGGCGACGTCGGCGGTGACCACGACAGTTCTCGGAAACATTAAAGTCGCTCTGTTAATCTTATGCTCGCGCGTGTTATTCGGCGAGACGAAAGATTGGAGCGTATCCATGGTTTTCGGAGCGTTCGTCGCTTTGGCTGGGTTCGGTTTGTACTCTTTCGCGCGAGTCAAGGTGTCGCATCAGCAAATGAATACGCACAGCGCTAAGAAATAATACTAATAGAGAGAGAGAGATTGTTTTATGTAGCAGTAAAGTTTGGCCATTCGCGAAACGCAAAACTTCGCCTCGAACTTTTTTTTCCTCATTGTAAATGCACAGTTTGCACACGACAAAACCGCAGCTCATCCTCGCGCAAGAGCGACAGAAACAGACCTCTCGTCGTTCCAAAACCATCGTCGTTCCCGTCATGAGCAACGACACCGTTGAACTCTCCTCGTTAGCGACCGCATTCTCGCGACAACAATCCGGTCCGGGCGCCTTGTGGGCCGAAATCACCGCGCTCTCTCGACAAGAAGGGGTGATTGATATCGGGCAAGGGTACCCTGATTTCGGTTCGAACGCGATCGCGAAACAAAGCGCGAAGCGAGCGATATCGATGGACGAAAAGACAATTTCGGGAGACGTTCCAGACGCTCGAGCGAATCAATACGCACCGATTCCAGGAACGGCGGATATGCTGGATGCGGTGAAACGGTATTACAGAGACACGGCGAGAAATGTATCCTCGGTGGACGAATCGAGAGACAGTTCGTTGGTGACGACGTCGGCGACGGAAGGGTTGTACGTGGTGTTTCGAGCGTTGTTGAACAAAGGCGACGAGGTGATGACGTTAAGTCCGTTCTTCCCGTGGTATTTAGCGCACGCGACGGTAACGGAGTGTACGCTACTTGGAGTCCCGTTAAATCCGGAGGATGGATTTGCGGTGACCGAAGAGATGTTAGAACGAGCGTACGCCAAGAGCAACAAGAGAGTAAAGATTTTCGTGCACTGTTCGCCGCATAATCCAACCGGTCATTGCGCGAGCGAAGAAGAACTGGAAATTATCGCCAGGTTTTGTAGGAATCATAAGATCGTGGCGATCGCGGACGAAGTGTACGAACGGTCTACGTTTCTAGAAAGCAAGCCGCATTTGCGTTTGCGAGAGTATTTACCGGAAAGAACGGTAACGGTTGGCACGTCGAGTAAGCTGATGAATTTATCGGGCTGGAGAGTGGGATGGATATACGGCCCAAAAGTCATCGTCGACGCGTGCAATATATTCCACTCCTACGCCTCTTTTTCCACGCCAACGCCGTTACAAGCCGGCGTCGCGGACGCGTTAAACGACATCTGCGACCGAGCGAAACCGGGCGAAGGCGTCACCCCGGACGAAAACGCCCAAATCCTCGCCTCGAACGCCCAAATCCTCGCATCCGCGCTCACCGCCTCCGGCTTGAAAGTCTACCCACCCGAAGGCGGCTTCTTCCTCGTCGCCTCCGTCAAAAACATCAAATCTGTCGACGGCGACGCCATCCAATACTGCAAAAATCTCGCTCGCCGAGGCGCCAAAGTTAGCGCGGTTCCGATGACGCCCTTCTACGACCCATCCTCCCCCGAAAACCCGACCGATTTAGTCCGGTTCGCGATATGTAAAAAACGCGAAACCATCGCGGAAGCCGCGAGGAGAATACGCGAGAACCCTTTGTAGAGAGAAGGAGTTTCCATAGCCAGATATTATTTATGTATCCATCGCACCGCTTTTTTATAGTAAAATTAGAGATGTCAAACCCCTAAAAAGTAGGACAAAATTTGAAAAACGAGCTCTTTTGTTCTCGTTTGGCCCGGATACGTGCGCACACTCCTCGACGCGCGAAAATGAAAAAAATCTTAACACGCATCCTCAAACGCGCGTGCAAACGCTTTAATATCGAGCGTGAGGACCTCTTTGATGCTCCTGACTCGTCCGCGCGGTCGAAATCATCACCGCGCGAACCCGTCGCTGAAGGTGACGAAAATGTGGATTGGCTTGCCTTGGACGCGACAAAAAGATGTACCGAAAAAAAGCGGACGATGATGTCTGGAGAAGGAGTCGCGACGAGATCGCGGAAGAGGAAGATTGCGCAGAGAGATTCTTTGTGGGATTTGATCGTGAATAACGACGATATTTGTTTCACACACATTCTTCCGAGATTGGATTTGAATGATGTGAAATTCTTGTACGAAGTGAATAGTGAAACGAGAAAGTTGGTGAAGAGATCGTCTCGCGGGTATGATGTGAGAAAGAAACCGTTTTTGATTGATGAGATGTCGTCGATATCGACTTTGAAAGTAGCGTGGGAGCATTATCCGTGGGGCACGTATGACGAATACTGGCAAGCAGAGATGGACGAAACATATTTCTGCTCTCGAGTTGCTGAAACGAATAAACTCCAGTTGCTCAAGTGGGCGCGAGAGGAGAAAAAGTGTGAGTGGGATTATAAGACGGTTAAAGCGGCCGCAGAAGAAGGTAATCTGGAAATTGTAAAGTATTGCGTTGCAAATGAGTGTCCTGTCGATGAGGACGCGTGTGAAAGTGCTGCCCGAAACGGTCATCTCGAGTGCCTCAAATACTTACGCGAAGAAGCGGAAGCGCTTTGGGATTCGAGAACTGCCTCATCGGCGGCTTTTAATGATCATCTCCACATACTCGAATACCTTGTTGAGCGTAAATATGATCACTTCGTGGAACATGCGTGTGAGAATGCGGCCATGTGCGGCTACTTAGACTGTTTGAAGTACTTGCACGAAACCGCCAAAGCGCCTTGGGACTATTGGTGCGTTCAAGTAGCGCACGAGAGCAACAACCCCGAATGTTTACAATACCTCCTCGACAACAACTGTCCTCTACCAGACGGTTATCGATACGAAGATGGAGAGTTATACGTA
>JGI20155J14468_10001932_pt1 | contig 15730 bp, 17 predicted proteins | sample COG_05_FD_14468 | JGI IMG/M metagenome (IMG submission 14468) | reverse complement strand
TGAATTAAAAAATGATAAAATAGCTATCCCTGTAGTACTTTTTGCGGGATTATTATGGTCTTTTGGACCTCTAGTGGTTCGGTATATGGACCAACCAGGCGAGTCCCCATGGCAATATATATTTGCAAGAGGATTAACCATTTTTATTGTTCTTAATTTATATTTATATTTTGAGGAAGGAAAAAACTTTCTTAAAAATTATCTTAAAGTAGGTGTTTCAGGATTAATCGGTGGTTGTGGCCTAGGTATAGCGATGATTACATTTATTTACTCGATTACGAATACTTCTGCAGCTGTAACTTTACTTTGCCTTGCAGCAATGCCTTTTTTTACAGCACTTTTAGGTTTTTTATTTTTAAAAGAAAAAATATCTTTTAATGTTTGGATAGCTATTGGAATTGCAACTGTTGGGATTATAATTATTGCTTTAGGCAATACTGAAAAAAGTTCTTTGATAGGTTTAATTTTTGGTATGACTTCATCAATTGGTTTTTCAATATTTTCCGTAACATTAAGGTGGAGAAAAGAAACACCAAAATTTACAACAGTAGCAGTAGCTGGTCTGTTTTGTGTTATCGTTGCATTAACATTTATTGCAATCAGTAAATCTCAAATACTTTCAACTAGTTATAATGGAGCAATGTTTTCACTTCATGGAACCATAGTTTGTTTAGGTTTAATTTTATATTCAATAGGCTCAAGAGCTATACCGGCTGCTGAATTAACTTTACTTTCACTTACTGAGGTTATCGGAGGAATTTTTTGGGTTTGGTTACCTTTGTTTGGTATTAATGAAGTACCATCCGCAAATACTATTATCGGTGGTTTTTTTCTTTTTATGTCTATTATCTATTATAGCTTAACGATTAAGACAAATAGAAGATTTATTGCTTTAAATTAATTACGATGGAAAGACCAGATTTTTTTACATTAAAAAATGGAGAGAAGGTCAAACTTCCTTTTTCAGAAAAAGAATACCAAAGAAGAGTAAACAATTTAAGAACCATAATGAGTAAAAATAATCTAGATATGATTATTTTAACATCAATGCATAACATTGCTTATTATACAGGTTTTATTTACTGTTCATTTGGTAGACCTTATGGATGTGTTGTAACTGCAAATAAAATTTCAACAATTTCAGCAAACATAGATGCAAGTCAGCCCTGGAGAAGGTCTCATTGCGACAATGTTATATTTACTGACTGGAAAAGAGATAATTTTTTAAAAGCAATAGTTTCAATTATTGGAAGAGATGAACCACCAAAAAAAATAGGAATTGAAAATGATCATGTTACATTAGATGTTAAAGATAAATTATCTTCTATTTTTACATTTTCAGTATTTACTGATGTTTCTAATGAGTTAATGAAAACCAGGATGATTAAATCAGCGGAAGAAATTGATGTAATTAAAAATGGTGCAAGAATTGCAGACATTGGTGGTGAAGAAATAGTAAAAAATATAAAAGTGGGTCAGAGTGAGCTTGAAATCGCAATAGCAGGAAGAGATAAAATGGAACGAGAAATAGCAAAAACTTATCCTGATGCAGAGTATATGGACACATGGGTGTGGTTTCAGTCAGGAATAAATACAGATGGTGCACACAATCCTAAAACTTCTAGAAAACTTATTTCTGGAGATATTCTTTCTTTAAATACTTTCCCAATGATTTCAGGTTATTACACTGCGTTGGAAAGAACTCTTTTCGTTGATAAAATTGATGACGCCTCGTTAAAAGCATGGGAGGCAAATATTAAAGTTCATAAAAGAGGCTTAGAACTAATCAAACCAGGAGTAAAATGTTCAGATATTTGTCATGAACTAAATGAGCTATTTGCTGAACTTGGATATCTTCATTACAGAACATTCGGTTACGGTCACTCATTTGGTGTGTTGTCTCACTTTTATGGAAGAGAAGCAGGATTAGAACTACGTGAAGATATAGACACAGTATTAGAGGAAAATATGGTAGTTTCTATGGAACCTATGATTATGATACCAGAGGGAACTCCAGGCGCAGGAGGGTACAGAGAGCACGATATTCTAGTTATAGGAAAAAATAGTGCAGAAAATATTACCAAGTTTCCTTTTGGCCCTGAGCATAATATTATTAAATCATAAATTATGNGTGAAAAAAAAACTATAGTTAATAGCTGGAATGAATGGGACCCNTTAAAACATGTGATCGTAGGAAAGGCTGATGGTACCTGTATACCAGCTCCTGAACCTGCTTTAGACGCAAAAGTTCCAGAAGATTCAGATATGAGAGGCCAATTCGGTCCAAGAACAAAAGATACAGTTGATAAAGCCAATCAGCTACTTGACGATTTTTCTAATATGTTAATTAAAAGAAACATCAAAGTGGATAGACCAGACCCAATAGATTTTAATCAAAAAACTTCAACACCTGATTGGGAAACAGATACAATGTTTGGCTGCATGCCACCAAGAGATGTTTTATTAACAGTAGGCAAAGAAATTTTAGAGGCTACAATGAGCTACAGATGCAGATGGTTTGAGTATCTATGCTACAGACCTTTGTTAAAAAAATATTATAATGATGATCCAAATATGAGGCATGAGTCTGCACCAAAACCGAGATTAACAGATGCGGACTATAGAAAAGATTATCTGTCAGATAAAATTGGAATTCAAAAAAGATTAGAGTGGACAGAAGATAAGTTTTTTGTAACTACAGAAGAAGAACCTTTATTTGATGCTGCTGATGTTTTGAGGTTTGGTAAAGATTTGGTTGTTCAGCATGGATTTACAACAAACTTAAAAGGAATTGACTGGCTTAAAAGACATTATAAAGATCATCGAGTTCATGCAGTTAATTTTCCAGGAGATCCTTATCCAATTCATATTGATGCAACATTTACACCGATTAAAGAAGGTTTAATAATTAATAATCCTCAAAGGCGTCTACCAAAAGAACAAAGAAAACTATTTGAAGATAATGGATGGGAAATAATTGACTCTGCACAACCTGCACACAATGAGCCACCACCATTGTGTTATTCTTCTACTTGGTTATCTATGAATGTATTAGTATTAGATCCTAAGACAGTTTGTGTAGAAAAAAGTGAAGTATATCAAGCAGAACAATTAGACAAACTAGGAATGGAAGTATTACCAGTAGATATGAGAGATGCTTATGCATTTGGTGGAGGACTTCACTGTTGTACAGCAGATGTTTATCGAGAAGGTGAATTAAAAGATTATTTTCCTAAACAATAGTTATGGTAAAAATTAAAACAAAAAGAGAGCGAATTAAGTTCGCATCAGACAACGTAACTGGTGCTTGCCCAGAAGTATTAGATTCAATTTTAAAAGCAAATGATGGAGACAGCGCTCCTTATGGCAATGATGATTTATCCAAAATTTTACAAGAAAAATTCTCTAAAATATTTGAAAAAGAAGTAGTAGTTTACCCAACTGCATCTGGTACAGCAGCAAATGCTTTGGCTTTATCTGCATTAACTCCAGTATTTGGTAATATTTATTGTCACAAGTTATCTCATATCAACACAGACGAATGTGGTGCGCCAGAGTTTTATACCGGTGGTGCAAAACTAGTAACACTTAATGGTATTGATGGAAAAATTACACCAAAAGAATTATCTGAAAGTATTGGAGGTATTGGTGTGGTACACCATACCCAACCATCTGTAGTGAGCATTACTCAATTATGTGAAACAGGCGAAGCTTATCAACTAGATGAAATAAAAGAGATTTCAAATACTGCTCACAAACATAATTTAAAAATGCATATGGATGGAGCTAGATTTGCCAATGCTTTAGTGTCCTTAGGTGCAACCCCAGCTGAAATGACGTGGAAATCTGGGATAGATGTTTTATCTTTTGGAGCAACAAAAAATGGCTGTATGGCTGCTGAAGCGATTATATTCTTCAAACCAGAGCTTGTAGGCAATCTCTCTTTTTTAATGAAAAGGGCAGGACATTTATTATCAAAAATGAGATTTGTTTCAGCCCAACTAGATGCTTATATTTCAAACGACGTTTGGTTAAAGAACGCAAAACATGCAAATAAAATGGGAAAAAAATTAAGTGAAGGACTAAATGCAAATCCAAAAATTGAATTAGCTTACCCGACACATGCAAATGAAGTATTTGTGAAATTTCCAAGAGCAATCATTGAACACCTGAATTCAGAAGGTTATAAAATGAATGAGGAAGAACTTGATGGTAAAGCCGTTAGACTTGTTACAGCATGGAATACTGAAGAAAGTGATGTAGATCAACTTTTAGAAACAATTTCTAAAAAAACTAACTAGGGTTTTTTTTAAGAAACTCAATATACTTTATAACCTCATCAAACTGTTCATCAGGAATATCCTTATAAGAGTTCTCAAACTTTTCTTTGACACAAATTGCAACATGTGCGTAGGGGTTACGACCCTTAGGGTGATTTGGGTGGTCAGGTAATTGACCAGCCAAATAATCGCCAGCTTCCTGGATCATTTTCCACAGTTTACTTGCGTTTTCTTTATTCATATAAAATAAATTCTTGTTTTATTTCAATCTGATCTTGTTAAAGGATAATATGCATAAAAAATTAATCTATGGAAGTATTAACATAACATATTAAAATAAAGATAATGTCAAAAGTTTATAAAATAGGAATTACTAAAATCAATAATCAAAAAATAGACAGTGTTGAGTCTATAGATGTTATAAAAGATAAAGGCATAGTGGGGGATAGACATTTTCAAGAATTCAATGACCCATATAATCAACTTTCATTAATAGAGTGTGAAAATATTGATTATTACAATAACAAATATAAATTAAATATTCCTCACTTAGATTTTAGAAGAAATATTGTAACTAAAGGCATTGAGCTTAATGATTTAATTGAAAAAAAAATACAAATAGGAGATGTTTTGGTTGAAGGAGTAGATTTATGTAGGCCATGTAAACATCTTAGTGAAAAACTTAATCAAAACAATATAATTAAAGAATTTTTGAGAAGAGGGGGACTGAGGTGTAGAATTTTATCATCATCAAACATATGTATTAATGACGAAATTAAAATATTGGATTAATTTTATTTATTAAGCTAGTTTTTTTTTGTTGTATCAACTTCAAATGCTTCAAGTTTAGAAAACAATTCATCCTGCAGCTTTCGATCATCTTGTTCTTCAATAACTTGTTTTAATCTTTCTCTTTGTCTTAATCTTTCATCTTTAACTTTTTCTTCCTCTAATTTTAATTTTTGTTCTTTATCAAATTTTTCTTCCCATTCTTTAATTTTTTGAGCTTCAAGATTTCTTTTTAATTGTTCTTCTTCATCTTTTAATTTTTGTTCTTTTAATTTTTTTCTCAGTTCTTTTTGATCTTTCTTTTTTTGCTCATCTTCTCTTACCTTTAAATCTATATCTTTTCTAGATTGTTGTTCTTTGGTTATATTTAATTGAATTTCTATTTTCTTTTGCTCTTTTTCATTTTTTTTCAATAATTCACTTTGCGTGCTAAGCTCTAATTCTTTTTTCTTTAATTGTTCATCTTTAAATTTTATCTCTTCTTGCTTAATTATCTGCTCTTTATCTTTTAATTTTATTTCTTTCTCTTTTAATCTCAAGTCATCATCTTTTAGCTGAAGTTGTTGATCTTTTTTTCTAATTTCTTCATCTTTCTTTTTTAAAAGATCATCCTTCCTCTTAAAATCTTCTTCTTTAATTTTAAATTCTTTTTCTTTTATCCGTATTTTTTCTATTTCTTTCTTAACTTGCTCTTCTTTAAATTTTATCTCTTTTTTTTCATTAATTTTTTGTTTTTTTTTGAAATTTTCATAAACCTTGTTTAACAGAAGGCCTATTTTTTTCGGCTTTTTCTGATTAAGAATTTTTTTCTTTTTTTTAAGATTTTTAATTTTTTTTGTAGGCATATTTTATATATTTGTAATTTCACCAAAAAAAAAGTCGATACACAATAAAATTTACAATTTTTTTTAACAAAAAGTGCTCAAACTAAGTTACAACCTGAACGGGATTAGTTTGACAATTTATTTTATTAATTTTTAAAAAATTTATTTTTTTTTGAACAATCGTAAGCTTTGGAATTAACAGTTTTTATAAAATTTGACCCAAAATAAACAGCAAAAGTGCCGTTATTAAACAATAATGATTACTTTTAATACTTACTAATTTTGCTACCGTCATAACAACTATCGGTTTGATTCGATAGATAACAACAATAAGGGAGTTAACATGAAAGCATTACAAGGTTTATCAAGCACAATAACTAGCTTAACAAATGTAGTTATTGGTTTACTTGGATTAGCTATCGTTGTTTCATTACTAGGTGGAAACGTGCCATTTGTAGGTGGAGTAGCGGAAAATATTATAGCTTTAGTTCAAGGCTTAGGTGACGCTGGTATAGTTGGTTTAGTAGCAGCTATTATCATTCTGAACTTATATAAATAAAGTAACAATTAGTCCCTTTTCTTAGGTGACTAGTTAATAATATTAAATCCCTAATCTTCATTATGTAAGATTAGGGATTTTTTGATAGGATAAGAATTATGAACAGCTGGATTACAAAAATATCATCATATTTAAATAAGTTTCTTGAATTAGGTGTTCTTTTATTAGGAGTTTCTGTTATTGCTGAAATTATATTTGGGCCTGATGTTGCTTTTTTTGGTTCACAGGTAACAAAAAACTTAATAAATTTACTTAATGCTCTTGGTGAGCAAGGTGTAGCTGCATTAATAATTGTTTTTGCAGTTATATTTGTTTTTAGAAAATATTTAAAATAATTAATTAGTTCTAAAATTATTGTGGTGAGGTGTTTATATCAACCTCATCACTATCAATTACTTTTGGCTCTTCTATTGGCTCTGTTGTAGGATTTAATTCGATACCAGCAGGTGTAATTGTTTGAGGCATTGCAACAAATTGAGAGTCAGGGTTTTCAACACTTTCTCTTATACGCATTCTGTAAAGTCCAAATAATCCAATTAATCCATGAAAGAAAAATAGAAATACAAAAAAACCACCTGAGCCAACTAAATTCATAAATATTGAACAAAGGAATGGACCACTCATTGCACCCAATCCAAAGGTAAATTGCAAACCAGCACCTGCCGCAACAAATTTTTCTTTTGGAATGTAGTCATTTGTATGAGCAAGTATTAATGAAAACATAGGTAAACTACAAAAAGAAAATAAGATTAAAAAAATGTAAAACCATGTTTTACTTGTTGCTAATTCACCTGGAAGATAAATTTGTCTTGAAACTATAAGAGTAATTAGTGCAAAAATTGAGGCAGCAAAAGTTGAAAAAACAATTACTTTTCTTCTATCGTATAAATCAGAAAGTTTTCCAATTGGAAATTGTGAGACAGCTCCTGATATTGCCAAAAGAAATGTTACAAGTGATATTTCAAATATTGTGAAATTCATTGAAGCAGCATATACAGCTAATAAAGTAAATAATGCAGACTGGATTGTTCCATAAAAAAGAGAGCTTACCATTCCAAAAGGTGATGCATTATAAACCTCTCTTAGATTCATAGCTTTGATTTTTTTGAATGTAGGAGGTTTTTTTTTAGTTAATAGAATTGGAATAAGAGCGAGTGATGTAATTACTGAAATAAGAATAAAAGGTTGAAAGTTTTTGGGGCTACTAAAGTTAAGTAAGAACATTCCTATTCCCATTGCACCGTATAATATGACCATATAGATAGATAGAACGCTCCCTCTATTTTTATTACTAGATCTATCATTTAACCAACTTTCAGCGACTGTATAAATACAGACCATACTTATTCCAGTGACAACTCTTAAAATAAACCAAACAAATGGATTTACAAAAACTGCATGTACTAGGATAACTAAAGATGCCATTGATGCAAATGCTGCAAAAACTCTAATATGTCCAACTCTTGATATAAGACCAGGAATAGTTGCAGCACCAATAAAGTACCCAACAAAATATCCAGACATCATAAACCCTGTAGCAGTTAAACTAAATTCTTCTTGAACTGCTCTAACACCAAGCAAAGACCCTTGAAAACCATAGGCCATCATTAGGAAACCCATACCTAAAAATAATGCCCAAGAATTCTTTAAAACTTTGTTCATAAAATTGACCGTACTTATTTGCGATGTACTTGTAAATCAAGTCTTTATTGTGACGGATCTATGAATTTTTTAATTTAATAAATGAGTGAATTGCAATAGCTGTTATGATGACTGCACCACCTTGAATAGTCTCTATACTTGGTTGTTCTTGAATAACCAACCAAACCCAAATAGGCCCTATAATAGTCTCTAATAAAAAGAATAAATTTACCTCTGCCGCTGGTATAAATCGTGGAGCAATTGTTACTAAAACAAAAGGTATAGCTACACACATAATACACATAAGAGGAACTATAATTTGATCACTCTTTGTTAAAGTAAAACTTTCAATGAAAAATAAGGCAAATAAAGCAACTATAAGTTTTCCAACAACTGCAGCTGGGACAAGGTTTTTATTTCTTGCAGATCTAATTGTAACAGCACCAATGGCTAAACCTAAAGCAGTTATTAAACCTAAAATGTCACCAAAAAAATTACCCAATTTCAAAGAATCATAAAATATATAAACAGCTGCACCAAATGTTACAAATATTGCAATCCAAGTTTTTTTATCAGGAAGTTCTTTTAAAAAAATTGCTCCCAAAATTGCTGATAGCATAGGAGCCATAGCAATCATCACAAGTGTATTAGCAACATTTGTATTTTGAATAGAAACAACAAATGTAATATTTGTTAAGGAAAATGTTAAAATGTAAATTATTCCATGATAGCCACTTGTAAAAAGCATCTTAAAAAAATTTAATTTATAAATTATTAACATTCCAAGGAGAACCGTCACAAAAGGAATAATACCACGATAAAAAACTAGTCCCCAAGTGTCTATATTTGAAAGTCTAATAAATAAAGAATCAGGAGTAATAAACATTACAGCCACAAATGCCAATAAAGAACCCTTTTGTTGATCAGTCAAATTATTCAAGCTCTTAAACCTTTCCAAAAAATTTTTGCAATATCAACACCGGTTAGATCTTGATAAGTTTTGAGGCCAGTAGGAGAGGTGACATTTATATCTCCATTCAATTTCTGATCAATAAAATCTATACCTGCAAAATAAATATCATTTTTAATAAGATCTTTTCCAATTAAATTTGATATTTTGATTTCTATTTTTGTTAAGTCTGTAGAGATTGCTTTTGCACCTTTACTCATATTACTTAAAAATGATCCAGACTTTGGAACTCTTGAGATAGCCCCATTAATTTTTCCATTAAATAAAAAAACTCTTTTATCACCATTTTTAATCATAGGAAGAAACTTTTGGCACATAATATGCCCATGTTTTTTTAAAAATTTTGTGACTAGTTTTTTATTAATATTCTTTTCAAAAAAATGGATATCATTCCCACCAAAACTATGAATTGGTTTTATGATAATCTTTTTATTTTTTTTAAAAAATTTAACTATTTCTGCATAATCTTTAGTAAAGATTGTGTTGGGCATATATTTTTGAAACAACGATGAATATAATTTTTCTGACACATTTCTTATAGAAGTAGGATTATTAATAATTTTAACCTTTTTCTTTATTTTATCTAAAATGTAAGTTGTTGAAATATATTCTAGATTAAAAGGAGGATTTTGTCTGATTAATAAGAATTTTGATATTGATAAATCGATTGTTTTTTCTTTTACAATTTTAAAAAATTTTTTTTTAGAGTAATTAAATATAACAAAATGTCCTTTAGCTACAACTTTATTACCAATTATAGATAGATTGCTTGGCTCGTAATAAAAAATTTTATATTTTAATTTTTGAGCTCCAATAGCCAAATAGATACTTGTGTCTGTTTTTGGATTTAGTTTAGAGAGTTGATCTCCTTGAATAGCAACAATTTTATTTATCATATAAATCATTTAAATTTTCACTTTTAGAAAATTTATTAATCATATGGTCTGCATTTGTCGTCTTTTTGTTAATTAAATTTTCGAGATGTGTTAAAAACTTAGTCTCTGTTTGATTAGAGCTATTTAAAATATCTCTATTTTTTAAACCTTTTTTTGAAAGATTAAGTAGTAAAGTTGACCAATAGTATAAATCTTTACCCATCAACTCTGTATTAAAACCTTTTTTTGGAGCTTCAAAGTAAGCATTAATAATTTTATTTTTATCCCATTTAGAAATCAATTCATAAGTTTCATCTAAATTGCCATATAGTATTCCTGTGTTAAAAGCTGGGCCAGCACATAAACAATCCCACCCACATGTATCCATTGATCTAAGCTCTATATATTTCTTCAATCTATTTTCTGTAAAAATTGTGCTTAAGTGAGTTGTTAAGTCCATTTCAGTTGGCAGTCTATTTTCAATTTCTTTAATTTTTCCATTCATAAAATCTAAAAAAGAGTATTTTTTTCCAGATAAATATTTTTTTTCATTTTGTATGAATAACAATGGGAAGTTGATTGCAAAATCTGCGTATTTTTCAAAATCCATATTATCAAAAAAAACCTCTGGAAGCCCGCCTCTAGATGTATCTTGCCAAACTTTCGATCTATAAGACATGTATCCACTATTTTTCTTTTCAACTATTGAGGAATTAGCAAATAGTGCAATAGATATTGGTACTATTGAATTGATGATCTTAAACTTTTTAACAAAATCTTCTTCAGAGCTATAATCTAGATTTAATTGAGTTCCACAGGTTCTGTACATCATATCAAGACTTAGTGAGCCTCCATTAGGCATATCTTTTGTCATTACTTCATATCTTTGCTTAGGATTATTGGGCACTTCATTTAGTTTTGAAATGGGGTCAAAACCAGCACTAACAATATTTAAATTAAGTTTTTTAGTTACTTGTTGTAACTCAAACAAATAATCATGAGACTCAGCACATGCTTCGTGAATATTATTTAATTGGTCACCTGATAATTCAATTTGGTTTCCAGGTTCTAAGGTAATATTTTTTCCACTTTTTTTTAAGCCAATTATATTTTGGTTCTCCATAATTGGTTTCCAGCCAAATTCATTTAAAGCTGTAAACATTTTGATGATAATTTCATATGTTGCTCTTTTATTTGTGTTTTTATCAAATAAAAATTTTTCATGTTCAATACCAATTTTGAAATCATTAGTAGTTTTAATTCCAGATTTAAAATAATTAACTACCTGTTCTTTATGGCTTATCATGATTTATATATAGTGATTAATATGTTTAATTAAAGTGTAATTTAATTATTAGAAGCTGTGCTTAATAAAGATAATTGAGTTATTTTATCATCACCTAATTCATCAATTGGTTTAACAGGATAATCACCTGTAAAATAATGATCTGTTAGCTGAGGATAAATATCATCTCTTTTTTCAAACCCCATTGCTTTATACATTCCTTTAATAGATAAAAAATCTAGAGATTTAGCTCCAATATATTCGCAAATTTCATCATTTGTTTTATTAGCCGCAAGAAGTTCTTTTTTTGTGGGTGTATCTACACCATAAAAATCTGGATATCTAATTTCAGGACATGCAATTTTTACATGAACTTCTTTGGCACCCGCATCATAGAGCATTTTTACTATTTTGTGAGAGGTTGTTCCCCTTACTAAAGAGTCATCAATTAAAATAATTTTTTTATCTTTAATTGTTGATTTATTAGCATTTAGTTTTAATTTTACACCTAGGCTTCTTATTTTTTGGCTTGGTTCTATAAAAGTTCTACCAACATAGTGATTTCTAATTAATCCTAACTCAAAGTTTTTTCCTAAATGTTGAGCAAATCCCAGCGCTGCAGCATTTCCCGAGTCTGGAACAGGAACAACAATATCACATTCTATTTTATTTTCTTTTGCTAATTCTATTCCAAAATTTTTTCTATGTTCATAAGCAGATTTTCCATTCAATAAACTGTCCGGTCTTGAAAAATAAATATATTCAAATACACAGGGACGAACCTTTTTAGTAGGGAAGGGTTTTATACTTTTTAACTCATTATTTTCTGTATAAACCACCTCTCCATTTTCAACATCTCTAATGTATTTCGCACCAATTATATCTAGCGCACAAGTCTCTGAAGTAAAAACATAACTATCTTTTATTTTGCCAATCACTAATGGCCTTATTCCATAAGGATCCCTTACACCAATTAAAGTATTTTGTGTTAACATAACCAGGGCATACCACCTTGAATTTGAAAAATTGCATCAATCACTTTATCTATTGTTTTGTTTCTCTTTGATTTTGCAATTAATTGCACAATAGTTTCAGTGTCTGAAGTTGTATGAAAAATCGCACCATCTTGAACAAGTTTATTTCTTAGCGTAATTGAATTTGTTAAATTTCCATTATGAGCCACACCTAAGCCCCCAGCATTAGTATCTGCAAAAAAAGGTTGAATATTTCTAAGAGTATTTTCACCAGTAGTACTATAACGATTGTGACCTATTCCATAATTTCCTGGTAAAGATTTTAAAACCTTTTCTTTATTAAAATTATCACCAACCAATCCAAATCTTTTTTCAGAATAATATTTTTTTCCATCAAAAGTTACTATTCCACAACCCTCTTGGCCTCTATGCTGTAAAGCATGTAAACCTAAAGCGGTTAGTGCAGCAGCATCGTTACTATTACTAATACCAAACACACCACATTCTTCTTTTAATTTTGGATTAAAGTTCTTCAATTTTTTCTTTAGAATCTTGATACTTTTTTTCATTAGGAAACTCTTTAATAAGATAATTACTACCTTTTTCTATGTATGGAAAGGTGTATGATGATTTTAATTTAATTGGCCATTTATTATAATTATAAACTATATTAGCTGCAGAAAACAACAAAACACAGATTATATAACCTCTTATAAAGCCAAAAAAGAATCCAAAAACCGAATCTAAACTTCCCAGTCCTGAATATTTAACTGCTTTCCCAATGCCTTTATTGATCATTAAAATGATAAATATAACAAAAATAAATATAGCACACCAAGTGTAACGTCGAGAACATATTCACTATCAATTAAATCTTTAAAATAAGGCTTAATTCTGGGAAATAGAATTATTGTTAAGATGTATGCTAAAAGCCATTTCGATGCTGCGAGAACACTCAAAACAAAACCTTTATTATAACATTTGATTACAGATAAAATTGTGATGAATAAATATAAAAGATCTATAATTGAAATTGCTTCATAAAAATTTTCTAAAATTTCGAACATATCTAGAAGTTATTTATCAAAGGGTTTACTTAGTAATAGAAGTGATGGAAGTAAAGTCAAAACAGAAATCATAGCTAATAACATTGCAATACCAGTAAATACACCAAAATAAATTGTCGGTATAAATTTTGAAAATACTAAAATTGAAAAACCAAAAACAATAGTTATAGATGTGTTAAGTATTGCAACACCAACAGTTGAATGACAAATTTTCAAAGTTTTTTCGTAATCTTGGTATTTTAAGTATTCTTCCTTAAATCTATAAATATAATGAATACTGTTATCAACAGCTATACCAATAGTAATAGCGGCTATAGTTATAGTCATCATGTCTAGAGGTATTCCTAACAAACCTATAATTCCTAATATAAAAAAAGCTGCTATAAAATTAGGAACAACCCCAATTATAGATAATTTAATATTTCTAAAAAGGACCATAAACATTGCAAATATACCAATCATAACTAATCCTAATGTAAGTATTTGAGACTTAAAAAGACTTTGAAGCAAGTTATTGAATAAGATTAATACCCCTGCAAGTTTAAACTCTTCATCATTTAAGTTAAGTTGATCTTTCAAATCTAAATTTATTTTCTTAATTAGATCATTTCTCCGTAACCCATCTTGAGAGTCTATAATTCTTAAACTTATCCTAGCTTCATTATCTTTAATTGAAATATATGGATCAATAATCTCTTTCTTAATACTTTCTGGAATTTTAGAGTAAAGAACGCCCATTTCTAGAGTGCCTAAGGGCTTATTATTGTTTAGTTGTGTTGCCACCTGGATTATTGAGCTAAATGATAAAACCTTACCTACAGCAGGAAGTCCATCAAGATAATTGTGAACAGAGTCAATTTTATCAATCTTATCTTTTGTAAACCAATATTTTTCATCATCTTTATTTTCACCCTCACCCCAGTCTTCAAATTCATCATCTTCATCAGATTTATTTTTATCTTGATTGGGAAATTTTAAAATAACTTCTAGTGGAGTTGTGCCACCTAGCTTTTCATCTATAAGCTTCATACCCTTATATATTTCAGTATTTTTATTGAAGTAATTAATAAAACTATTTTCAACTTCTAGCCGACTAATACCTAATACACTTAAAATGATAACAATACCTGTAAGTGTAAATATTATATTTTTATTATTATTAGAAATTTTTGCAAAAAAAGATGTAATCTTAGACTCTTTATTTTCATTAATTTCAACACTATTGTCAGAGACAAAACTTAATAATGTAGGCAGTAGGGTAAAAGTCACAACAAAAGATGTTATTAATCCAAATGTCATCATCCAACCAAAATCGATAATTGGTTTTATACCGCTAAAGATTAAAGACAAGAATGCACAAATAGTTGTTAAAACTGTATAAATTATTGGCCAAAACATTTTTCCAGTAGTAATCGAAATAATTTCAAAATTACTAGAGTCCGGAAAATCATTCTTTAATTGCAAAAATCTCGTACTCATATGAATATTCATCGCCATCGTTAAAATTAACATTAGTGCAATAAAGTTAGAGGATATAACAGTTACCTTCCACCCTAAAAGACCCAGAAGTCCTGTCATAATTATAACTGAAAAAAAACAACTACTAATTGGAACTATAATCCATATCAATTTTTTAAAAACGAACCAAAGAGTTGCAATAATAAATAAAAAAACTCCCAACCCAAAAACTATTATATCACTTTTAATGAATGACATCATATCATCAGCTATCATTGGGATACCACCTAGGTATATTTTTCCTATGTCTTTATAACTTTTGATAATCTCTCGTATTTGAAGAATATTCTCATGATTTTTTTTTTTTAATTTATCTTTATAAATCTCTATCTCTTGATCAGTCTTATTTTCAATATCCTTGAGAATATCTTTTTTTATATTTACAATAATACCACTCGTTTTTCCATCTTCGCTGATCACAAAGTTTCTGAATACAGGGCTATTTAGAATTTCTTTAAACCCTCTCTGTTTATCTACACCTTCATCTTTTAAGGTTTTAAAGTTCTCTAGTCTTTCTTGCAAAGGGGCATCCGAGTTATCTAATAAAGGGATATCTAATAAGGTGATTACGCTATGAACCCAATCTAAACTTTGTATCTTATATTTTAAGCTTAATAAGTTATTTATAGATGCATCAGAGACCATTTCTTCATCTGGTGAGAAGGTTAGAACTAAAAAATCTTTGGAACCATATCTTTGCGTTACTTCTCTCAAGTATTCAAGGTCAGGATCACCCTCAATTAAAAGAGTATCAGATGAGGCATCTAGTCTAAAATCTTTAGTAAAGTAACCAAAACTCAACAAAGTAATTATCAAGAGTAAAAAAATCGATTTAGGATTTTTGAGTACTGTGTTTTGATAAAAATTAGATAGCATTTATTAATACTATATATTTTAAAATATTAATTTCGAGTATCTTTATCTTTAAATTTAGTAAACATAGCCTCA
>JGI20155J14468_10001929_pt1 | contig 15741 bp, 6 predicted proteins | sample COG_05_FD_14468 | JGI IMG/M metagenome (IMG submission 14468) | reverse complement strand
AAGAAAAACTCATCGTATTTTGTACCTCCACGGATTGCACATCTTTTATCGTCTCTTTCACCGGACCGGTCACGTCGGCGACCGAAATCGCTTTCGCTATCTTCAAAAGACTGTTGTTACTTCTTTTATTAGTGTTAGACTTCTTTCTCAACTTCAAAGTCGTCGGGGAAGAGATGAATGCGCTCGTGGTCGACATCGTGATGGACACCATTTTTTTATTCGTTTTTTTTTATTCACTTGTGTTTTTCTGAGGGATTTTCTATTTTTACTCAAGAACAAAGCGTGTAACTACCGCTACTACTAGCAATACAAATTTTCTATTGTTCGTCTTCGAGGATCCTCCGTTTTCTCCATACTTTCACTCGAACGTCTTTCTCCACCAATATTGGCGGCCAGAATGGAAACTTTTTGTTCAGTTTTACACCAATGAACCCGGTTATATTTCGCACGATTTCATACCCTTTTGGCATTTTTTCGTATTCGTTGATGAACCAATCGTCGTGTTCGTGGTCTTGCCTTTTGTTGTACAGGATGACATTGTGATCGTGATAGGCTTGACCGAACCGAGAGGCGCCAGTTTGCGCGCAATGGTCGTCGATGTGTAGTCTCACGTGGCCCGAGGCGTCGCGTTCCGGGTTCAACTCGTGGAAGGCGGCCAACGCTTCTCCGCCGGGATAGTTTGCGATGGACGCTTTGGCGAATACACCAATAGATACGGCACAACTGACTATAACGCCCATCCACGCGAGCGCGTGCAAAAAGTTTCCCTTTATGCTCTTCTTTCTGTTCAAATTCAATCGGTGCATCCCGCACGCCGCGCAGAAATTGAACAAAGGCAAGACCGGGAAGAGAAAACGCAACTCTTTGTGTCCTAAAAAGGAATACGCGAAAACAAAGAACGACGCGATCATAAACGCCGATCGACACCGGCGTTCGTGCTTAAACCCATACATACTCAACGGATACGCAATCAATAACATTCTCGGCAACGCGGAATACGCGTACCACAAAAACGGTTTCGTCCCGTAATGGTGACTGCGATTCGCGCCCATCGGATTGTTAAAGGACAACACTTCCCACTCTGGCCATAAATATTCCTGATCCCAATGTCTAGAATCAATCGTAATCGACGTGTACGCAAATGCCACGATCACGGTTACCATCGCCATAACGTTCGCGATAATCCGCAAACTCGCGTCGTATATATCCGTCACGCGAAACAACGTCACGTGTATCCCCAAAGGCGCCAACAACAAAATATTATCGCACCGAAATACCGCCACGACCATGCTCACAACCATTATCGCCAAAGTATCCAAAACCGAACTATTAATCTTTAATCCTCTCCTCTCTTCTAACCATAAACTCAACGCAAACGTCGTCAACGCGAACGCAAAAATGTTCGGCAACGGCCTCGAAGCGTAAAACGCCAGATGAAACTGCGCCAACGCGAGAGCGCTCGCATATACCGCGACGTCGTTCCCGAAATTCTTCCCTATTACCGCATGAAACTTGTGCAAGGAAAAAGTCGACGCGCAGCCTAAAATCATCCTCATTATGACTTGATAATGCATTTTCGTTCTCGCGAACGTCTCTTCCTCGTTCAAAGTCTCCACCAAGTGCTTCAATTCGCCCCAAATCTTCTCGTTTCTAAACACGCGTTTCGTCACCGGATTACTGTTCACGACGACTTCCATCGCTCTCGCGAGAATCTTCGTCATTTTTCCCAACACTAACGGCCCGAGAAATGTCCGAGGCACAACCCCTGGGAACTCTTTGTGGTCCCACGCGTCGCGTTTTCATTCGCGTGGAAAATCACGTCGTGCGTTGCTTGCGTGTTGAACGATTCCTCGACTTTCGTGTACGGCGCCACGCGGACGTACGCGAGGACGAGGAGGAAGAAAAAGAGGTCGAAGAGCTCGTGCGAAATGGTGCGAAGAAGGCGTTTTCTCACGCGCATTTTCGTTCGTGTTTTTAAACAACGCGCGAACGCGCAGCGGCGAGAGAGAAGGACTAATTTTCTTACCGAAGCGTCAAGAGAGAAGGAAGAGAGAAGCTTTTTATGTGCTTTTGGCCGCGAAAAACCAAAACGAATTCCGACCCCCCCGAGAGCCTTTTTTCGTCTTCCTTTTTCCTTTCTTTCTTTCTTTCTTCGTATTTCTTTCTGTACGAACGGACTCTTGACGACGACGGCTTTTTTTTGGACTTCACTTCAAAACGCGCCTCTTCTCTAAGAGAGACAGAGAGACATCGCAGAGAAAACACATCTCACAGGCAGAAGAGAGGAAAGAAGCGAGGAAGAAGAAGCGAGGAAGAAGAAGAAGAAGAAGAAGACAAAGAAGAAGGAACTTTTACGACTTTTACGACTTTTACGATGAAAACGCGTTCCTCTCAGTCCTTTTCTTCTTTTAAACAACCCGTCTTCTTTTCCTTCTTTTCCTTCCTCGTCTTCTTTTTGTCTCTCAAAGAGCGTTGGTTTTGTCGTTCGACGAGACCGTTTTTCTTCTCGACATCATCATCTCTCCTCGAAATCGTCGGAGAAGCTTCTCCGTGTAGGGGAATGTTCCTCTTCGCTCGCGCCGAGGAGGAAGAAGAAGAAGACAAAGGAAAAGAAGAAACTATCGCGACGACGACGAGGAGTATTAAAAGAGAGAAGAAAAAGAAGAAGAGCAAGAAGAGTAAAAATTATAAAAGTAAAATCGAGCAAACGTACGGGGAGAGCGGGGAAATCATCGTGGAAGATTTAACGGATCCGAAGAATTTCGACGAACGGAGAGGCGACGTGCGATCGACGCACCAGATGTTCGACGAAGGCGCCGCCGACGACGACGACGCCACGCGCGGGGTACTGGATGAGTTACAGGAAATCGGGAGGTCGGTGGATGATGTCGTCGACGACGGAGGACCGGCGATACCGAGGCATTACGTTTGCAACGCGTGTCAAGCGTCGGCGAGGAAGTTGGACGCGGATTTGTCCGAGGAAGAGTTTAAACGCGCCAGAGGGGCGAAATACGGGAAGAAGTTGGAAGAGATGTACTATTTAGACGCGATCGAGAAGAGTTGCGACGACCACTCGCACTGGCACTTGTACCACGCGCACGTCTACGACAGCGGGTACCATTATTTAGCCGGACCTTTGTTAGGGAACGCGAGCTCGAGAGGATCGAAACCGTTCGTGAGAGATTTTAGCAAACACAGATGGCCGAAACGATTGAGAGATTACTGTCAAGTTCTGGTGAACGAATTCGACGAGGAAGGCGTGTACGCAAAACACTACGAGTTGCAAGAAGAAAAACTCGCGTGGGAAGAAGAAAAAAGAAAAGAGGAAGAGGAGGAATTGGAGCTCGAGAAGACGATGACGGAGGAGGAAATCAAACTGAGAAGGAGAAAGAAACGAAGAGAGGAGATTTTACACCCGTGGGACAAGAAGAAAAAGAAGCGAAGAACGTTCGATTTCGCGAAAAAACTGTGCTACCAATCCGAACCGCCGAAATGCACTTTCGATACCGAGTTTAAAAAGAAAGCGTTTTTACAACTCGCCACGCACGAAGAAGAACAAAGGGCTAAGGAAACGCAAAACTTAGGATGGAGCGAAAGAGAGGGTGACATTGGAGGCATTCGGTACGAACCGACGACAATAAACACCGCGAAGAAGAAGAAAAAGACGAAGAAGAAAGAAGAGTTGTAGTAACAAACACCAAATCGCGTAAATGCGTTTTCCTTTCCTTTTCGAGGAAGGAGAGCTTTTTTTGGTTGAAGAAAAGGACGACGAGACGACGACGTAAAAGAGGACGGCGCGACGATTACGACGTTGCAGTCGTTGCAGTATTCAGGCGGCTGAATTCGTCGTCTGAATCGTCGTGTTTGTGTATGCATAGTTTAAAAAACCAGTAATAGTAGAGTTAGTCTCCTGCATAGCAGTATTTAGGGTAACATATAAAACCCTAAACTTTTTTTTTGTGTATCACCCAAAAAAAAAAGGGCGCGTCCCTTCAAAGAAAAGAGCGCGCTTTCGTGCGCACTCTAACATCAATCAATCAAAGCAACACCACGACATCATCAATAATGAGTGCATCATCAAAAGCAGCAGAGCGCGATCCTCTCCTCCCGTACGCCAGACAGTTCGGGTCCATAAACGACGAAGACGAGAACGATGACGGGAAGAGATTCGAGCGAAGAGGCGCCTCATCGGACGACGTCGAAAACGGGAGAAAGAAGACGTTCTTCCTCTTCGACCACGGGGGGGCGCATTCATCTCGAGACGCGTCGAGTAGGGCGAAAATACACGCTTCGTTTTTATACGTTTTACTGGCGTGCGTTTTGTTCTTCTCCGGCGCGATGGTTGGTTCCTCCTCCTCGCCGTTGTCAAAGATGATTTTGATGTCGAAGGAAGATGGTGTCGCTTCGGCAAAAGGACAACCCCCGCGAAATCAACACCATCGGCTCGGGACGATGGCGACGATCGAAAACGCTCCCGGTCAGAAGACTTTATCATCAACGTTGATGAACAACAACAATAAGAACAAGAATAATAATAATAACAACAACAACAAGAACAAGAACAACGGCACTGCACAGTCTTCTGATGTGGACGACTCGTCTTCGTCTTCGGAATCTTCGTCGGGAGGGCAGGAAGGCGCGAGCGAGGAGGACGCGTACCAGTCTCTGATGGAGATGTTTGGGATTTTCGGCGGCGCGGCGCCACCGACGAGAGAGGCGATCGAGGAACCGGAACCGAGCTTATCGGAGGAGAATCAAGATTTGTTGAAAGAAGAAGAGAATCACTATTCGAGGATTGGATCGGATTTGGGGTACTTCAGAGCGCCGTCGGTGAGGAACGATACTTTAGTGTTCGTTTCGGAAGGGTCAATTTGGCTTTCGCATCTGAGAGGAGGTCCAGCGGCGAGGATTTCGAGCAGTTATTCGTACGAATCGGTGCCAAAGCTCTCGCCCGACGGGAAACGAATCGCGTTTTTAGCGGAAGCTGCGGACGGGTTCGAAGTCTTTGAGCTCCCCATCGCCGGAGGCGTGGCGAGACAAGTCACGCACGGCGCGCAGGCGTACGGGTTGTCGCAATGGTCCGGCGACCACGAGCTTTTGATTTTAACGACGCAATTTTCCGATCTCGGAAATCCGCAGTTGGCGAAAGTCGACGCTTTAACCGGGAAGGTTTCGGTGTTGCCGTTTGAAAAAGCGCACGGAGGCTCGAAAGATCCCAAAGGATGCTACTTGTTTTATCCTTTGAGACAATCGTCCTCGACGAAACGGTACGAAGGTGGCGAACAGGCGAGAATTTGGAGATGGTGCGGTGAAGGTGCCGTCGGCGCGAACGGAACCGCTTGGTCAGAGGCGAAAGAGTTGACGCCAGAATCGTGGTCCATGCGAGGCGCGTGGTCGCCGCAAACCACGGACAAGCTCAGCGGCAAGGTATTTTTCATCAGCGACAAAACCGGCGTGGCCAACTTGTGGGTGATGAACGACGACGGCTCGAAAAAGACGCAACTGACGTTCGAGTGCGAGTTCGACGTGATGGAGTATGCCATCGACGGTACTCGCATCGTCATGCGCGTTGGCGCGGATTTGAAATCAGCGACGTTGAGCGCGGCTCAAATCGAAGGCGGCGTGATCATTTCCGAGGCGACGACGTTGAAGATTAATCTTTTATCCGAATTCCGCGAGGCGCAGCCCATGTTGCTTTCCGATCCGCTTTATGAAATGTCCGAACTCGCCATCTCAGACGATGGCATTTACGGCGCTTTTATCGTGAGAGGTCAGGTTTACTTTTCGCCGCTCGTCGCGCAACTCGGGACGAGAATCGAAAAAGTTACCCAGTACGAAGGCATGGTTCGATACAAGCACGTGCAGTTCATTCCAAACTCGCATCCGAGTGATCCAATTAAGTTACTCGCGTTGAGCGACGCCAGTGGTGAATACGACTACGTCGTTCTGGAAAGAGACGAGGACAACGGAGTCAGCTATTGGTCGGAAGCGCAAGTCACGCAAGACGGGGCCATTCAAGGAGGTTTGTCGTATTCGCAAATTTCTCCCGATGGCACCTCGCTCGCTTTCGATGATACCAACGGCCACGTCAAGTTGGTGAATTTCACCAACACCATCGTCAACACGGAGGAGTTCCGAACGCCAATTTCGCCGGAGGATGACCCCATCGGTGCCGGAGGACTCGGCGGCGCCGAGGACTTTTCTTCGGAAATGCCGCTGTTGTCGCGAATGCAGAACAGCGGCGCGGACGAGGAAGAGGTGCTCGACGCGGCGTCGATTTTGATCAAACGTCAACGCGTGTTGGATAAACGCACGAAGAAGATGCAAGCTGGTCGAAAGTTTGTCAAGGCGGACATGCGCGCGCCAAACTTTCGAGAGACGTCGACGTCGTCGTCGTCGTCCTCTCCGAACGTGGCGTCGCTCGGTAACCCTCAGCAGCAGCAACAGAGTGCCAACGTAAACGCAAACAAGAAGAAGGTGAACAACAACAAGCCGCCTTCCTCGTCCGCGAAACTCTCCGCGTCTGATAACAATCAAGCGAACGTCCGCAACATCGTCTCTGGTTTACAACCCGAATCCGCGGGAGAATACGCCTGGTCTCCAGACGGCACTTGGCTCGCCTACGTCTCTCTCTACCAAGACACTGACTTTGAAGTTATTTATGCTTGGAACACGAAGACGAACGAACGAGTGCGCATCACGCCGCCGTCCTCGAACTCGAGATCGCCGACGTTTTCCCCGGACGGTTTGTTCCTCTACTACTTCAACGACGCGCAGTTTTCCTCCGGGTCAAATTCACCGTACGGCTCCAGAGGGTCTGAACCGGTCTACGAAGACGGAGAAAGTTTGTACTGTTTGCCTTTGAGAGAAGGTTTGGCGTGTCCGTTCTTCTCCGGCGACGAGATGAATGCAGCGGGCACGGTGTTTGATCCTACTTTGGGGCAAAAATACCCGACGAAAATTTCGATGAAGAACATCGAAAAGAGATCCGAGGTGGTTCCTTTTGTCGATCGCGCGAGATACGAAAGCATGTACATCATCGGTAGCGGCGCTACGATTTTGTTAAACATGTACGATTCCATGGGAAGCTATCTCATCGCTGTCGACATCATGCAAGGCTACGTTACGCCAATTTATCCGGACGCTTACGACGTTTTGGTGTCTCGCGACTTGCAAGTTGTCGTTTTGTTCACAGAAGAAGGCGTCGCGCTCATGTCTGCGCAGACCATCGCGGAAACTCCGGATCAAGATGCGATTCTCGCTCAAGCCTTGTTGTGGTTACCGCCGGAGACATGGACGGTGAAACTCAACCCGAGAGAAGAGTGGATGCAAATGTACGACGAGGCCATGCGCACGATGCGAGACAACTTTTACGATCCGAACCTCCACGGTGTCGATTGGCCGGCTGTTACGGAACGGTATCGTCCGTTGGTAAAAAGATTGACCTCCAAGAATGAGTTACGAGACGTTCTCGAGCAAGCTTTGGGAGAATTGTCCGTCTTACACGTCTTTGTCGACGTCGAAGGCGGCGAGGCTTTTGAAAAAATTGGCATGGGACAGAGTTCGGCCTGCTTGGGCGCTAAATTTGAGCAAGTTCCTCAAGGTTTGCGCATTACGAAGATCTACGACACCTCCGAAGTGTTGATGGCCCCGAACTCACCTCTGTCGGCGATGGCTGTGGATTTGAGACCCGGCGATATCATCACTCGAATCGATGGCGTTTTGGTCAACGCTTTGTCCGATCCTCTCCCGAAACTTTTAATGGGTAAAGCGTATTCGCAAGTGCTCTTGGAAGTCATTCGCGGCCCGAGAACGAAGGAAGAGATGGCAGAGTTGGAAGAGTTGCAAGAAATGATTGAAAGCGTGCAACAATCGAGCTCGAGTTTGGGCGTCGCTCAATCAAACGCGCTCCGAAGGTCGTCCCTTTCGTCTTCTTCCATGGCATCAAAAAGGTCGCGCACAAGTACCGCCGCGGCTCCCAGTGGCGATGGTCAACAAAATAGCCCGAAAAGATCCGGCGAGCAATATTTCAACGGCGGGACTTTGAATGCGTTCAATCCGTTGACGGATATCGCACGATCGGCTTTGAAATCGAATCGATTGGGGTCGCACTCGTCGTCGGCGAAACCCTCCAAAGACGCGGACAGTAGCAAATCATCAGACGGCGCTTCTAAAAGTTCTTCCTCGGGTAAGATGGGCGAAGAAGAGGAGGAAGAACTAGTCATGCTCGACAGAGTCGTCGTCGTTCCTCTCGACGTCGGGACGTGCTCCGCGCTTCAAAAAGCGGACGCTTTGAACAGAAGAAAAGCGAAGGTTCGCCACGACTCTAACGACACCATCGGTTACGTCTATCTCGAAGACATGGTCCAAGAAGGACCGGAAACGCATTCCATGGATGACTTTGCCAGTCAATTTTATCCGAACTTGCGAAAAGGTGGCTTGATCATTGACGTGAGAAGAAACCATGGCGGGAACATCGATACGTGGGTGTTGGAACGCTTGAGAAGAGTGGCTTGGATGTTTGAGTCCCACCGCAGCGGCCCGGGAGAGACGACCATGCAATACTCTTTCCGAGGCAAAGTCGTCGTATTGATCGACGAAATGTCCTCTTCAGATGCGGAACTTTTTGCCGCTGGTTTCCAAACCATGAAGCTCGGTAAGGTGATTGGCGCCAGATCCTGGGGCGGCGCGGTCGGGTACTCTGGCAACCCGGAGTGCTCCTTAGTCGACGGCGGCTCGTTCACCATCCCTTCGTTTGGTCCGTACCTCGGTAACGAGTGGTTAATCGAGCAAAAAGGTGTCATCCCGGATATTCCAGTAGCAAACTTACCCATCGAATCCTTCCACGGCACCGACAAGCAACTCGACGCCGCCATCCGAGAAGTTTTGAAGGAAATCAAGGCGTCGCCGGATGTGAAAATTCCAGAGCACCCGCAGTTTCCCGTGAGAGCGTACGACAACGCGAAGTGTTTGGCGGATCAACAAGAGGAAGGAGCGAAGACCGAGTTGTAAGAACGGAGGAGGGCAGGTATTAGAAGAAGAAGAAGAAGAGAAAGAGAAAGCGAAACCGAAACCGAGAAGGAGAGAGAGAGAGGGAGAAGAGAATATAGAAAAGAGAAATTAAACTGTTTTAGAGTGAGTGAGAGAGAGAGAGAGAGAGAGAGAGAGAGATGTGCGCGTAATGCGTTCACGCGCGTTGTAATTTACTTTTGGTACCATTTATTATTATTATTATTATTATTATTATTATATGCGCGTGAATAGAGTCTCCGCGTCGTCTTCTACTACCGAGAAGCGAACACCCTTCAATGTTTCTTCATTTGCTGACTCACGTGTTCTTTTCTCTCCAAAAAGCGTCAGAAAAAAACGCATAAAACTTTCTTAATGCGCTTGGTAATGTTGCCATCCTCTCCGTCGCTCGCGACTCCGAATTGGGGTGGTTCTCGTTGTCATTCGACGACGACGACGAGGACCTTATTGTCGAGGACGAGGACGACGACGGGTAAGGCACCATCGTTCGTACGCCGAGGACGACGACGACGACGAAACGACAACCTTAACGGCTTTTTTGTCCTCCGATTCTCTTCTTGTTCTCGTTCTTTGAGGACGACGACGACGACGACGACGGGCGGCTCGCTTCTTCTTTCTTCTCCGCGAGAAAGAGGAGGAGAACGCGAGCGACGAGCGATGAGGATGCGCGTCGTCCCGTCTTCTTCGTCGTCGTCGTCTTCTTCTTCTCGAAAAGGCGGCGATTCGGATGACGATGATTTTAACGAAAAGGTTGCCGAAGTGAGCGAAAATTTGACCACGAACGAAGAAGCGTTGCGAGCGAAGATTGGACAGTTGCAAGAACGCGTGAAAGCGTTGAGGAGGACTCAATCGACGCCAAGAAAAGAAAACTTTCCCGCGACCGCCACTGCCGCGGTTTCTGTCGCGGGCGCCGCGGCGATCGACGAGAGAAGAGGCGGCGCGGCGACGACGAGGAGCGGAGGCGACGAGAGGAGAGAAGGAGAGGGCCAAGGGGCGGATGTTGAAGGAGCAGTGGATGCGGATGGGACGGGTACTTTCTGGGAAGACATTTTACGAGCGTCCGTGAGTACGTTGGAGGATATATTCAGCGGCGCGTCGTCCTCTTCCTGGGACGAAGACGACGTCGAAGAAGAAGAACGAGAGAAAACTTCGCTGACGGTTGGAATCGAGAAGGGTGCGGAGACCGTGGACGTGGACGGTGGAAAAAGGGAGAAGACGAGAAGAGATGGTAATAGTAGCGGTAGTAGTAACAGTGGTGATATTGAGGGCAGGAAAAAGAACAAGGACAGCAGGTGGGAATGGCAAAGACAGTTTGATACTCCGAATCAGTTCATGGGGCATTTCAAGAAAGCGCCGGCCGAGAAAGGAGAAGAGAAGAGGCTCACTACCACCGCGGCAAATAGTACTACTACAACTGACTCCACCACTCCATTGATAACGACAACTACAACGACGACGACGACAAAAGAAGAAGAAGAAGAAGAAGACTCAACGAATGCTGGGTCAAACTGGATCCCAGACGCGAGCGCGTTTCTTTCGCGTCTTCCGCTTCCGCCTTTGATCGGGAATTTGTTTTCTGGATCATCTTCATCCTCGACTGCAACGGCGACTACTTTTGCTGCTAATGCTGCTGCTGATTTAAGCATAGCTGAGCAAAGTGAGGAAGTAAACGCAGAAGACGACGAACGAATAATCGATGAACAACTTCGCGACGCGAACGTAAACGCCGTCGCGGTTGCAAACAACGCCTTGCAAAAATTAACAGCCGCTATTCAAGAGATTGACTTACAAATCGATAGAGAATCGCCGCCGCGCACGCCAAGATCACCATCATCATCACCACCACCATCAACAGCGCAAGAAGGCGGGGCTTTCATCACCGCCGAAAATCAAAGTGAAGAGGATACGTTCAACGATTTAAAGGAGGCGCTCTCCGAGGCGATTAAAAATGCAGACAAAGCAAAAGCAAAGCTTGGAGACGTCGAAGTAGCGGCAAATGACGTTTTGAAAGTGCGCGAACGCATCGAAACGTATCGTCAAAGCGCGACGTATAAGAAGAACGTTTCTTTGACATCTTCCGAAAATGGTAAACGCGGCTTGAGTGAAAGTCAGCCGGAAAATATTCAAGCTTTGCGTCAAGCGCTCGAAGCTGCCCAGGTCAAATTAAAAGAAGCTTCAGCTTCCTCGCGTAAACAAACTGTCGTTGTTGCCAGACAAGTTTTGGTATTGAGAGAACTTTTCGAGCCAGGAGCACAAAAGTCTGCAGAGAAGAGTAGTGAGAATGACGCCGATACCGATATTCAACGAGAACAACAACAAGAGGGACTGGTAGAAACGAAAAGAATCGACGAAGGTTTGTACAGTAAAATCAACTCGGCTCGTAAAGTAGCCGAAGATGCGATTGTTGCGTCGAATATTACCGAAACTTTAGCGAAACTAACGTCGTGGCCAGGCGCAAAACTTTCGCAAATTGTGACGAGGCAACTCGAAGAGATGGCGGCGATTGATGAAGACGCGGAAGATTTTGTCGGGTCAACAACATCAACCGGTGAAACCGACAGAAGCGATAACTTGGATAGCATTCTCCAGCCTGCTTTAAGAAACATGGTTTCCTCGTCCTTATATCGAGCGTCCGAAGAAGATACGAAGAATGCTAGGATTGCTTGTTCTCTTTCCTCTTGGATTTATAATTTTCCGGACCAAACGACAAAGGATGGTTTAACTCGAAACGGTTTGACCATGTTATGGAATTCGCACGAGCACGAAGAAGCTCTTTCGGAGGATGAAATTAGTGGCAACGACAGTCAACAACAACAACAACGACTCGTCCAAACCTCGAGTGTTGAGAATATCAACTTCACCGATGCCGAAGCCGCCGACTCGGAGATGAACAACGCAATTCTTTTAGAAAATTTGAAAAAGGAAAGACACAATCGAGAAGAATCGATTCGCTTAGCTTCTGCGGCGGCGGATGAAGCCATCAAAGCGTTGGCATCGGTGAAGAGAATGCGAGAATTAAAACCTGACGATCCAAACGCGGCCGAGGCTGCAAGAAAAGCCACGGAGCTCGCTAATTTGGTTTCTCAAGAGCTCACCAGAGTTTCGGAGTCTCAGAAAACGTTGAAGAAAGAACGCTCGGCGTTGTTACGCGAAAGCGAGAAAATAAGCGAGTTACAAAAACAAAGAGCAAAATCGAAAGCGTCTTCGGAAAACGGATTACAAAAGAAAAAGAAGAAGAATGGTAATAACAAAGAAGCCGGTGAGAATGCGGTGATGCCGGTGAACTATTGCGTGGGCGTAGACAAGGAAAACGCAACGTTATGGATTGTCGTCGAAGGATCGACCAACTTTGCCTCGTGGCAAACCAATTTAACTTGGACACCCACGACGTTTGAGGATAAAGAAATCAGAGTCCATCAAGGAGCGTACGCTTGCGCGCAAAGAATGTACGATCGCGTTGAAAAATTGTGTAAAGACCATTTGAAGACGTTTGGCTCTAAGAAGGCTCGGATAAAATTAACTGGTCATTCAATCGGTGGATCTCTGGCGTATTTGCTCGGTCTGATGCTCATTCTGAGAAATGGAGTTCCTCGATACGCGCTCGATGATATCTGGACGTTCGGGTCGCCGTACGTTTTCGATCGCGGTGCGGAAGATTTGATGCAAAGGATTGGGCTGCAGCGAGATTTCATTAAAGGCGTCATCATGGGCAAAGATATCGTACCTCGATCGTTTTCGTGCTATTATCCTCCGTGGACGCGTTCTATTTTGGGCTCGGCTCCCTGTCCTCGGCCGTTCAAATGCGTGAACATGCCTACGCTCTTAAACGAAGAAATGATGTACGCACCTTTGGGTGACATGTATCTTTTACAACCCGTACACGGTTCGGCGCATCCACTTTTACCAGAAGGACCGGGATTCTATAAGCTCCAAGGAGAAGAAATGTACGACATAATCGCCGCTAAAGCTCGCGAAAGTAGTTCGATATCGACGATGAGTCTAGATGCGAGTTTCGACGAAGAATCGCATTGGCTCGATGCGCAAAAAGACGAGCGTAAACTTGATTTTTACGCCGATGAAGTAGCTCAAACGCGAGGGTCAACAACAACTTCAACGACGAAGACTCTGTCTGAGAATTTAAACAAGATTGCGTGCTTAACGCAAGCGGATGCAGCATTAACGGCGTCCTTGATAATTTCCCAGATTGATAGAGAGCTTTTGACCAAAGCGAAAGAAGGCGTCGGCGGTGATCTATCGGTGATAATGCGAGAACAAACTCGAGATGCGGCGCAGAGAGTGATACTCAACACGCCACATCCACTCACAGTTTTGTCGGATCCGAGAAGTTACGGTTCGCAAGGTTCAATCAGTCGTCACCATAATCCGTACTCATATCAAAAAGCTTTGTCCAGAGCTGCGAAAGCTTCGGCGGGAGAAAATAAAGAATATTCATAAACACGTGAACAGTAGCAGTGAGCTTGTAAAATAAAATTTGTATGTACAACAGATAATGATAGTATATTTACGCGGCTTTCGCGAAGCCGACTCTGGACCCGCCGTGATCAAATACCGTGTGATACGGTCCCAAAAACACGTCACCTAGAATCCACAGAGGACCCATTGGTTTAGGAACATCTAAACCCATGAAACCGCTAATGCACGTGTTTGAGCCTTGTCCATCATCAATCTCTAAGACGTACTGTTTCGGCGTCAATTCGAAAGATTTACCGGCAATTGTAAACGAAATATTTGGCATTTCATCGATGGCGTTGCAATCGACTCCGGCTTGTCCACCCGGCTGCGCCGGGACAAAGTCACAAACCTTCTCGAGTTCATTCAAAACAACCGTACGAGTCACGTTCGCTTGCAATAACTCCTTCGCGTAATCCACGGCCATTTCACACGCCGAGCACGCAACTTTACTCTTTTTCGTTTCTTTTTCCTCATTCTTCTTTGACGGTTTGAAAAGATCGCCCAAAAGCGAGAGACCCCCGCGAAGACTGCGATGTTTCTTTTCCTCTCTCGTCGTCATCAATAATTTTCGAGACGTAGCCAACACCCCGGTTGGCTCACTTATTTCTTTTTCAATCGCATTTGTTTCAGCGGCAGCTGGACAGATGTTCAAACTCTCGCAGATTTGACTCGAATCGTACGTTTCGATGTCGTCCAAAAATTCTTCGCCGTAACGTTTAATGGCAATCTTACACTCTTGAATCATCAAGTTTTCGGCGCCGATTGCGTCGTTAATTTTATCGATGACGGCGGAAGGTCCGGCGAGCAACGATGTTCCTGTATCTGCAATCGCTTGATGCTTAGTAGAGGAGGAGAACGACACCGTCGTCTTGTCGTTTTTGTCGTCGATGAATGAAAACTCACCAACTTTCACGTCATCCAAATCGAATTGCCAGTAGCCTTTCTTCGTCAAATCCACCCAGACGTGCTCGCCGACGAAGTGCTTCTCGTCGACGCCACCAAAGACGAGTTCACCACCATCAACCACACCGTCTCCGTCTTGATCTCTGTTTAACCAAAACGAAAACTGATCTTTCTCGACTTGATTTTGCGCGACGGCGTTATCAAACACCGGCGTGACCCCGTCGACGGCGATTTCCTTAAATCCCAATCCTAAGATCCCGTCAAACTTAGCGAAAAGGAACGTCAATCCCGGCTCTTTCGTCGCTTCCGCAAACGTCTGATCTTTAATTTCAATCGAATTTCCCAAACGCACCGTATCCGAGCTCAAGAACCCGCTCAACGACCCAGATCCGTATTGAATTGCAAAATCCTCACCGTTCGGCTCGTACGACCTGCTCTTCTCGCTGTCGTACTTTTCGTGCGCGTCGCAGGGAATTTGAGAAAACTTGCACTTTGACGACGGCACCCACAAATTCGAGCTCCCGGTATCGAAACACACCTGAAATTTCTGCCCTGGCGTTCCGATTTCCACCGGACCGTAATATTGCGCGTCCATGTAATTCGCGATGGGCACCGACGACGTCGCTCCTCCTTCTCCTCCGATCGACGCGTCTTCAGACGATTCCATCTTCTTGTCCTCCATTAAACTCGTTTCGGCGTTTCTCGTGTACTTCTCCACCATTTGCTTCTTCTTCATCTCCGCGTGTTTCGCGCGCAGCTTGGACGCTTTCATCTTCGTTTGCCAGTTTTCGCTCATCGCTTCCTTGTCCTCGTTTGCTTTCATCAAAGGCACCTTTTTTTGCAAGGACACGCGGTGAAGAACTCCTTGGACGTTATTACTCTTATTACNTTGATGATGATACCGAAGACCACCAAAACCATCATAAAACAGCATCAGCATCGCTCCTCCTACTAAAGCGAGCGTTATCGTCAACGAACGAGGACGTACGCGACGTTTGTCTTCTTCTTCTTCTTCTTTAGGGAACATGATGAAGAATTCTTCTTCTTCGCACAAAATTCGTGATGAAGATGATGATGATGACGATGCTTTTGGTATATAAAAGATGAAAGAAGACCAACGAAGTTTAGTAAAACGAACACTTTTAGAAGACAAAACCAAACGAAGTCCGGTACACGTCTTCTTCCTTTATTATTATTATTATTAAACAATATTGAGTGATAATGAGGAGGAAATTATGATTGCATTTTGGGCAAATGTATTCCTTTGTTTGACCAAAAAACGACTCCTGTGGTCTACTACTCTAAACTACTAAATTTTACCTCTTTCTCCTCTTT
>JGI20155J14468_10001919_pt1 | contig 15802 bp, 13 predicted proteins | sample COG_05_FD_14468 | JGI IMG/M metagenome (IMG submission 14468) | reverse complement strand
AATTTTTTTTTTTTTTAATTTTTTAATTATTTCTAAATCAATAATAGGATCTTCTAACATTACTAGTTTTTTATAATCATAAGAAAATAATTTCTGAAATTTTTTTTTACTTTCAATTGTTTGAAAAAATATTTTATTAATTTTATTTTTACTAATTTTAAATAATAATTTTCTAAAAAATGTATAGTTAATTTTACCCGAAACTTTCAAAAAAAGGGTGCTATTGATATTAAATATCGTGAAAATTAATAAAGGCAATGATGTTAATAAATATGAAAAAAAAACAACATTTTTATTTTTCCTTAAGAAAAAAAGTAGAGGGAAAAAACACAAAATAGAAATAATNANAAAACTTAATCTGCTATAAATANACCCATTTTTAGGTAAAAAATTAATTATAGATTTTTTAAAAAAACGAATTTCTTTTATATTATGCTTTTTAAAAATATTTTTGTATTCATCGAATTCACCTACAGAATTTATTATAAAACATTTAAAATTTGTCTGTGAATTGAGGGCTATTGCTGAATTAATTACTGCTTTAGCAGTACCAATTTTACCAAAAAATGGGCACCAAAATATTATTTTTTTCATATTTTATTTAGGATTTTAAGATATTTTTCACACTGACTATTAATTAAAAATCTATTTAAAGACTTGTTCCCAAATACTGCTTTTTTTTTAGCTTGATCATAATTCTTATCTATTATTATAATATTTCTTAATAGATCTATTATACTTTTTTTTTTAAATATATAGCCAGCTTTGCCATTCAAAATTATTTCACTTGGACCAGATTTACAATTACTTACTAATGTAGGAGTAAAGAAATTTAGAGACTCTATTACCACATTTCCAAGCCCTTCATATAATGATGGTAAAACAAATATTTTTGAACTTAAATAATATTTTGATAAATTTTTAGTCCAATTAATAATTTTTACATCTTTTTTTAAATCATTTAGTTCTATAAATTTTTTAATTTTTTTTTTATCAGGTCCATCCCCAACTAATATTAATTTATAATTATAATTTTTGATTTTTAATAATTTAAAAGCTTTTAATAAAAAAAATATTCCTTTTTGTCTGACAAATCTTCCAACAAATAAAATATTATTCTTTCGTTTTAAATTATTTATTTTATTCACTTTTTTAAGGTAAGGGTTGTAAATATATTTTATTTTTTTTAAAAAAAGAATCCTTTTTAATATAAGTTCTGATCCTTTTGAATTTGCAATTATATAATTACATAAATTATAAAAAATTATTTTTTGAAATAAGGTAAATAATGTTTTAATAATATTTTCGTCTTTTGAAATTAATCCTCCCAAAATATACTCTGAATTTCTAATTATAATTTTTGTATTAAATAACTTACTTATAATTATTGCTGCAGAATTACTTTGTAGGGAAAAAACAATAGTATTTTTATTTAAATTTTTTTTTTTTTGTTCTTTTAATTTTTCTTTTAAGGCAATCATTGCACCATAGATTGAATGAAGTCTGTTTTTATGTTTTTTTAATAAATGATGATTAAAATTTTTATCGTCAATTTTAATATTAATCTTTGAGCTGATTAATGTGAGCTTAAATTTCTTTTTCAAAAAAAATTTTATTAATGTAATCAAAATTTTCTCAACCCCTCCTTTTTCAAAAGATGGGTAAAAAAAAATTATATGTTTATAATTTTCATTTTTCATAAATATTTTTTAACTCTATTTTTATGATCAAAATCTTTAGATAGTTTCAAATTATTCTTACTCATTATAAATATTTTTTGTCTATTATTTTTTGCTTTAATTATATTTCTTTTCCATTCAAAAATATTCTCATAATTCTTAATAAAATATGCATTTTTATGATCAATCACTTCTCTTAAAACTTTTAAATCTGAAGAAATTATTATTTTACCGACTGCCAAATAATCAAAAAGTTTTAATGGAGACGTATATTTTGATATATCATCAACTTCGCCAGATGATTTAATATTTTTAGTGTATGGAATTACTAAAATATCCATTTTTGACATAACTTTTGGTATATTTGAATAAGGAATATTTGTTTCTAAAAATAGATTTTTATTTTTGATTGTTTTTCTAATTTTAAATACTTCTCTCTTGTTTCCTCCGTATATAAAATAATCATTTTCTTGATCTATTTTAGATAAATTTATTAATGTATTTATTCCTTTTGATGGTGAAATTGATCCAAAATAACCTACACATAATCTCTTTTTATTAGATATTATTGGTAATTTATAAATTTTAATTGAACTACCGCTTGGTAAGACTGTAATTTTATTTGAATTAACGTCATATTTTTTAATAAATAAATTTTTTACAGACTTCGTAATTGCAACAATATTTATTAAATTGCTATTATTTAAAAAATTTGAGTAATTTAAAATTAATTTTGTTATTCTACCTTCTACATTGGTATCGTGATGGATTTCTAAAATTACTTTTTTTTTAAATATTACTAATAAGTAACAAAAAAAATAATTTCTTGTTACGGTGATGGAGGTTCCATTTCTCAGAATAAAAAATAAACAATAAAAACTATAAATGTAAAAATTTAAACCTTGAGGAAAACTTTTAATTGAAGGAAACTCTTTAATATTTACTAAATATTTTAAATCATAGTATTTTTTTATGGATAATTTCTTATTTCCAGTTCCGGGTTTTAAAAGAGTTACATTGAATTTATTTTTAGAAAAATTTTCACATGTTTTTATGATCTGTAATGAACTTGGAAGCGATGATGGTATGGATGAATAAGTAACATAAAAAAGTTTTTTCATAAGTTTATTTATATAGTCTTAAAAAAAATAGAAATTTAAAAATTAAATATATTGGGCAATTAATTATTTCATAAAAATAATTTTTTTTTATATAATTTAATTTTAATAAATAATGGTAACAAAAAATTATAATTATAAAATTTTTAATAAAACTTAATTTATCAATATATTTTTTACTATTATTTGATAAATTATTAATCTCTAAATTTTTGTGAATATTTTTATATTTTTGGGGAAGATGATAGGACTTATTTTTTTTTATAAATTTTAATGATAGAAATTTAAGAATTTTTTCTATTTCTTTTTTATTATTAATTATTAAATCTTCGTATTTAACCTTTATAAAATCTTTTTTTTTCATATTTTCAAAAAAAATACATTCTATATTCCAGTCATATATATTTCTAAGTATTGAAGTTTTAAATTTATTTCTGATCTTGTTTGCTTGTAAATTTGATAAATATATATCTCGAATATCTCGTATTAAAAAAATTATTTTAATTTTTTTTGAATTAATAATATTTATAGTATGATTAAGTGCAGTTTTTTTTAAACCAATATATAAATTTGATTTTTTATAAATTTTTTTTGCAGACAAACTACAAATTTGATCAATAACTTTGTGTCTATTTTTATTTTTTAATATGCTGCTAATTTTAATTTTATCTATACCAAGGTCTAAAAATTTATTATCAAATTTTAATAAATCTTCATATTTTAATTTTTTTTTTTCATTCAATATATAAAATAAAAAGTTAGTTTCAGGTAAAACACAAGCTTGTGAATTTTCTGTTAACAATTTTGAAAGCCAAGTCGATCCTGTTCGTGGCATGTGATGAATTAAGAAATCTAATTTTTTTTTCATTTTAAGTTTGAGTTCTTTTTTTTAGACTTAATATTTTGATAATTATTTTAAGCAAAAACTTCTAATTAAAATAAATCATATTTGCATTACAATTAATAATATTTTAGGTAATATATTATAATTATATGAATTTTTTAAATATATTGTCTAAAAAAGCATCACGAAAAAATCTATACTTTCTCATCAAAACAGAATTAAAAAAAATAAAGGATATAAATTGTCTAAATATAGGTGCTGGTGGTGATATTGAGACTTTAGTAAAAAATAACGTAAACTCATATTATTCAATAGATATAGATTTGAAAAGAAAACCAAACGAAGTAAATGATGTTTGCTCTGAAAATTTTAAAATAAATTTTACTCCTAATTTGATTTGTGCATTTGAAGTTCTAGAGCATGTTAAAAATCCTTTTAAAGCTATAGATAATATATATTCAACTCTAAAAAAAAACGATATTTGTTTGGCATCAACTCCTTTCTGTTTTCATATACACGATGAACCAAATGATTACTTTAGATACACAGAGTATGGACTAAAACATCTCTTTAATAAATTTTCTGAAGTACAAATTACAAGAAGAAATGGATGGCTTGAATGTATATTTGTTAATTTAATGAGACTAGATAAAGAAAACAAGTTTTTTACAAGGGTTTTAGGTAAATTTTTTATTATCTTATACTGGCTTTCCTTACCATTAATACTTTTACTACAAAAATTATTCATGTCTGAAAAAATTACAACTGGATATTTCATTTTTGCACGTAAATAACAAAACTAACTCTAGTGTAATTTTATAATGTTATTATTTGATCAGAAATATCATTAAATGAATGATTATGAGTTGTTAAGATTATAGTTTTTGTTCCTTTGATACTTTTTAAAACATCTTTGAATTTGATTATATTAAACTCATCTAATGAACTGGTTGGTTCATCTAAAAGGATTACCTCCTTGTCTGAAAAAAATTGTCTTGCTAAAATTATTCTTTGTCTTTGACCAAAAGATATCTGGGAACCTCTTTCTCCAACTAAAAAATTATCATTTTGAAATTTACTTATTTCATCATTATCAAAAAAAAGTTTCAATAAATTTTCATAATCGTTATTTTTAATTTCTTTATTTGAACCAAACTCAATGTTTCTTTTAACAGAATTATTAAGTAGCACTAGATCTTGGCCCATAAAGCCAATTTTATTTTGCCAGGATAAAATATTAGCTTGTTCTAGTTTATTATCATCTATAAATATTTCACCTTGCGTAGGTATTATTAAGCCACTAATCAAATCTAATAATGTTGATTTTCCAGTACCTGATTTTCCAAGAACAACATTTAATGTATTTTTTTTTATCATTATATTCAAGTTTGAATGAATAAATTTTGTATTCATTGAATATTGAAAATTTAAATTTTTAAACAAAATTTCTTTATTAAAATCGATTTCATCTTTGCTACTCAAAATTTCATCATTAATTTTTAAACTATCTGAAATTGATATGATCGCACTCTTACTTGAATAAAGTGATACTACTGCAGTATAAATAGTCTGAAAAGATGGGACAAGCCTATAAGCTAAAACTAAAAAAAAAGTTATGACAGGTAGCAACTCCTGAATATTAGATTCGCTAGAATTTAAATACAAAGCTATAAACAAGATAAAAATAGAAAATAAGATGAATTCTATTATATTTTTGGTAAATATAGGCATAAATTGGTGAATACTTCTAGATTTAGAAAATTTTATTCCTTCTAAAACAAATTTATCGAAAAAGAATGAAAATATTTTTTGAATTTTGATAAGTTTAATATTTGCTACAGTTTCATTAACTGTATCAACCATTTTTATATTTGACTCTCTTAATATTTTATCATTCTCTAAAATAATAGGTTTTATTAATCTATATGAAAAATAAAAAACAATACCCAATAAAATAAAATAAATTATGTAACTTAAATTTACAAAAGAAAGAGAAATAAACAATATTATAATTGAAATCAATCCTTCGTTAATTTTTATAACAGATGAAACGCAAGAACTAAATCTTTCTGACTCAAAATTTAATAGTGTTTGAACTTCTGCGTTAGTATATTTATTAAATTTACTAAATGAGATATTAAGAAATTTTCTAAATATTTTTTTTCCAATAAAAATTTTAATATTATTGAGAAACTTTACCTTTTGATAACCATAAAATGTTCTTAACAATATAGATGAATAAAAAAAAATTGAAGTAATTACTAAAATTTTTAAAAAAGCATCTTTTTTATTCTGGCCAAGAATTTCAAAAAAAAAGGGAATCTTTTTTTGAAAAATGTCAGCACTATTGGACAAAAAAGATACTAAAATTGATAATGATATAGCACCTATTAAATCACTCAATGCTAAACAAATTGAAATAATAAAGAAATATAGAATATTAAGATGATGATTATTATTAAGCTCTTTGAAAATTTTACTAATCATCAATTTTTTTTGATGGTATAAATTTGATATTATAATTTGTAAACTCTGACTTCAATTTATCCATATTTTCATAAACATATTTATATCTGCTATGCCTATCATTAATATAATTTTCTAAATTTTTTTCTTCTGAAAGTTCTTTCCCAAAAACCATAAAAATTGCAATTCTATTTAAACACGGTATTTTAACAAAATTCGGTAAAAATTTCTCCACCAACGGATGTAAGAATAAATTTTTAAAATACTTAAATTTTATTGCAGTTCCAGAATGGTGAGTTCTTAAATTCCAAATTATTATATCTCCAAGATCAAGTTTTGGCTGAATTCCACTTGTAAATATCTTAAGTTTGAAATTTTTATCATTATTTAAAAATTTTTTTAAAATAGTTTTCATCTTTTGTTTTACATCTCTAAGCGTAAAACAAAAATATTTATGTGACTGAGGTTTAATTTTTATACCCCCAGAAGTATTTGTGCTTTCCTGTAAATAAGTTGCTACTCTCAAAAGAGGATATTCTTTTGAATAATTATAATCTTCTGCTCTTGAGTCATTATGATATCCGTTTGTTGTGGAAAAAATATTTTCATGTCTAACAATTGAAGAGTCTGAAAAATAAACTAATTTGTTAGAGTCTAGGATCTTTTTAATTAAATTAAAAAAAGCTTCATTAAGAAATAGTTTTTTAATCTCTAAATCATCAAAAATCTCTTTAGTGCTTAAATTATTGCTATGGTTGCTAAATTTTTTTTTAATATAATTTAAATCGTCCTTTTTAAAAAAATCTTTAACAATAATATATCCATTATTAAGATATAGTTTTCTCATTTCCATTATTTTTGATCTATGACTTTTTCAACTTAAAAGCAAGTTTTATATCAGTTCCTTTTTTGTAAATAATTTTACTCTCACTGATCAAAAAATTGTTTTTTAAAAAAAATTTATCTAAATCTTTTTTATTTCTCAACCTATCGTAGGGAGATGATATAAGATACCCTCTACTATCTAAAACTTCTTTGTCTGAGAGATTATTAACTGAATAACCTACAATTAAATATCCATCATCACTTAAATTTTTTTTTAAATTTTCCAACATAAGCTCCTTATTATTGCTGTAGGCTAATACCCAGCCTAAAAAAATTATATCATAATATTTTTCTCCTTTAATATATGCATGAGCATCAGCTAAAGTAATTCTTTTTGAGTAAGAAAAAAGATCTATTGCATCAATTTTATTCAAACTAAAACCTTTGCTATAAAGATTAAATATTTCTGATTCGTTTCTTGGTCCTACGACTAAAATTTTTTTTTCCTTTAAGGAAATTTTTTTTAAATCATTGTTAATAATTGAATAGAGATAATCTATATTTCCTCCAGCAAAATTTAAATTAATACCAAAAAAATTATTAATTTTTTTTGGATGCTTGGGTAAAATCTTTTCATCAAATACATGTCTCAAATTAGATTCTAAAGTATTTTCCCAGATATTATCAGATTTATCAGATATTTTTCTTAATTTTTTTTTTATATTAATAAAATAAAACGCTCTAACAAAACAAATAAAGTTTCTAATTGGTTGAAATGAATAAAGAAATCTTATCACTATTTTAAATCAAAGAATTTTTTAAATAATTTTATTACTTTATCAACTTGTTCATTTTTTAGTTTGTCAAAAAGTGGAATTGATACAATATTATTAAAAACTTCTTCACATATTGGAAAATTTTTTTTATCCCAATTTTTAAAAATCTTCATTCTATAAGTGGGTATGTAATGTACTTGAAGTCTGACTTTATTTTTAAAGAAATAATTCATTAATTGAGTTTTTGTTTTTTTGAGTTTTTTAAAGTCTATTCTTAATGGATATAAATGATAACTATTGTAATAATCTTTGTTATCTATTGGAATTTTAAAAAAATCATATTTTGAAAAAAAAGCATCATATTTCTTTGCTATTATTCTCTTTTTTTTTATTCTATTTTTTACTTTTAAAATTTGAGATGAGCCTAACGCACATTGTATATCGCTAATTCTAAAATTTAAACTTGGTTCAATTAGATCATATTCCCAATATTTTTTTGTATCTTTAATAACTCCCAAAGATCTTAAATTTTTTATTTTATTATATAATTTATTATTATTTGTTAAAATAGATCCTCCCTCCCCAGTTGTGATATGTTTTACAGGATGAAAACTTTGAACAACCAAATCTGCAAATTTTACAGCATAGCCCAAATCTCCTTTAAATTTAGATCCTAGAGAGTGGCAATTATCATTTATTAAATAAATATTATATTTTTTTTTTAAATAATTTAGCCTATGCCAATCAGCTGGCAAACCACCAAAGTCCGTAACTATTACAGCTTTATATATTTTTTTTTTTAACTCTTTCTCTACTAGATCTAAATTAATATTAAGATTTTTTTTATCTATATCTATAAATTTCTCTGTTAAATTTAAAAGTTTGCAACAATTTGCAGCTGCTAAGAAAGTAAAAGGAGAAATGATGACTTTATCTTTTTTTTTTAAACTTAGAGATCTAAGTGATAGATACAATCCAGCTGTGCCATTTGCAACTGCCAGTGAATATTTGCTTTTAAAAAATTTACTTAAGTCATTTTCGAATTCAATAACCCTTTTTCCTTGGGTTATATAATCATCATTTAATGCTAACGATACTTTTTTGATATCGTCTGAATCGATATTCTGCTTGGAATAATTAATAATTTTATCCGTCTTCAATTTTTTTTTCTTTTTTAATTATCTCTTCTATTTCTGAAATTTTCAAAAATTTATTAACATCACTTCTATAGCCATTTACTATCTTTTTGTTAATTTTTTTTTTCATTAAGTGTGGATAAATGACAAAACTATCTTTGTATTCAATTGTATTTTTAGACTCTGTAGAAGATATCATTTCTTCGTGAAGTTTTTCACCTGGTCTAAATCCAATATATTTTATCTTTGCTTTAACATTTATTGCTTTTACTAAATCAATTAATCTATAAGATTTAAGCTTAGGAATAAATATTTCTCCGCCTTTCATTTTTTTTAAAATTTTTGAAACAAAAATAGTAGAATCTTTTAAATTAGTACTAAACCTTGTCATTTTAGAATCAGTTAAGGTAAAAAGATTTTCTTTAGATTGCTCAATTAGTTTTGGTAAGATCGAGCCCCTACTAAAATTTACGTTACCATATCTGACAATTGAAAGTTTTGTAATTTTTGAATAATTATTAGCAGAAATAAATAACTTATCGGATACAAGTTTAGTTGCTCCATAAAGATTTACAGGCGATGATGCTTTATCAGTGCTTAACGCAAGAACTTTTGGGATTTTATACTTTAAGCATGCTGAAATTAAATTTTCAGCTCCTATGATGTTTGTTTTAATAAATTCCGATGGATTGTATTCAGCAGTATCCACCTGTTTAAGTGCTGCTGCATGAATTACATAATCTGGTTGATCTGAAATTGCAAAATCTAATCTATCTTTATCTCTAACATCTCCTAGAAGAAATCTTACTTTTGATTTTGTATTTTTAATAAATGAATAGTTTTTAAAGTTATATTGTTTGAGTTCATCTCTACTAAAAATAGTTACTTTTTTAGGTTTATAAGTTTTTAATATATGTTTTACAAATTCAGTTCCAAAAGAACCTGTAGCTCCAGTTATAAAAATTTTTTTATTTAGCATGATTTTTTCTTTACTATTGATATTAGCTTTAAACAAGCTAATTATTATTTCTAATGTCTAAATTAGTGTTGGGATTAGCAAACTTAAATGCCAAATATGGAAAACTAAAAAACACCTTAACAACTAAAGAATTTAGAAAAATTTTATCAAAAAAAAATAATACATTAATAGATACTGCGATACTCTATAAAAAAAACTCTGATATCCTAAAAAAAGAAAAAAATAAAATTACTATAATTTCAAAATTACCTGGTCTAAATCTCAAAAAAAATATTAGAGATCAAATTCAAATTTTAATTTCTGATTATTTGAAAAAATTAGAGGTTAAAAAAATAGATACATTGTTACTGCATAGACCTGAGCAATTACTAGATAAAAATGGTGCTGATATATATATAGTGCTTAAAGATTTAAAAAAAAGGAAGATTATAAAAAATTTTGGATATTCTTTATATGATGATCACTCACTTAATATATTGATAAATAAATTTAAACCAGATACTTTGCAATTTCCGTTGAATTTATTAAATAATGAGTTTACAAAAAAAAAGAACATTAATTTAATTAAAAAAAAGAAAATAAAAATACAAGTAAGATCAATATTTTTACAAGGTTTGCTGATCACAGAAAATGAAACAGATAAATCTTTATATTGGTTAAAAAAATATCTGAATATAATAAAGATTTTTTCAACTAAACATAAAATGAGTCCCCTTGATTGTAGTATAAATTTTATTAAAAACCAAAAATATATTAATGAAGTTGTAATAGGTTGTAATTCTTTAGAAAATTTTAATCAAATTGAAAAATCTTTCCAAAATAAAAAAAATATATATCCAAAAATTATTATTTCTAAAAAAGAAAAAAAACTAATTGATCCAAGGAATTGGAGGTGACAAACAGCTATGAAAATTAAGACTTTAATAAGTGATTCAAATTTTAAAATTATATTTAAATATAAAAACATAGCTGTGTATGGAAAATTTATAGATATATTTATTGATAACAAAGTTTATGAAATTAAAAGTTTGCCTATATTGCTTCAAAAGTACAACGTAGAAACTATTATAACTAATTCTGTTGGATCTTTTTTCTTAATAGAAGAAAATAAACAAAATACAATAATTTACAATTCTTTTGGTAATTCAAGTTTATTTTTTAAAATTGAAAAAAATAGTATCTTATTAGCTAAATCTGAAAAAAAAATTTTAGATAAAAAAACTAAATATGATTTTAAAAATTATATTTTTTTTATCAAAAGTCATAGGCATATTGGATTAAATCCATTTAAAGATATATCTTTTAAAAACAACAGACTTCCAAGTGGATACTCCTGCACAATTAATAGTTCTAATATCAATTATTCAAGTATTATAAAAAAAAATAGCTACTTATACTTAGATAATAAAGAAAATTACTTAAAAATTTTAACCAAAATTTTAAAAATATATAAAAAAAGATATAAAAATTTAGAACTCGCAATTTCCGGGGGGATGGACTCAGTTGTTTTATTTTTGATTTTATCGAAAAATAAAACTAATTTTTCAACATATTTTTCAATGGGTGATGGGGAGCCTATTCCAGACGCTATTTCAAATTTAATGATAAATTATTTATGCAAAAAGTATAAAAAAAAAAATATTTTAAAAAAACCGATTTTTAAAGATTTTAAATATTTTAAAAAAGAATTAATGCATCATTACTCTTTTCATTTTATGACAAATCAAATTAATAAAAATCTTTTTTTAACCAAAAAAAATTTTATTGTAGGTCAAAACTTAGACACTCTTTACTACAATGACACTTTTGCTCCAAACACTTGGATAATTAATTTAAGAAAAATTTTTATAATTCTTAAAACTTCACACTTAAGATTTATATCGACAAATTTTTTTTTCAATATTCTGAGTTTTTTACCTAAAATACAAAAAAAATTTAATCTTAGAAATAACTTAATAAACCAGTTAAGTTATATTTCTAAATCAACTAATGAGCATGAACCAATTTTTTTAAACAAAAAAAAATTTAAACAATATAACAGAATGCAATTTTTTTTTAATCCACTTTTGAAAACTTTAAATTTAAAAAAAAAATCAACTTTTACACCAATAGAATTAAGTCAATTTGTTAAAGATATAAAGTGGCTTAGATTTGTAATTAATACAAGATTACTCTATTCTAATTACGAAACATTTTCTAAAGTAAGAGTTTTAACACCATACTCTGAGGGACCAATGGTAAATTTTTTTTATAATTATAAATTAAGCTTGAAGGAAGTTTTTTTTATTAAAGATCTACAAAATTATGTTTTCAAAAAATATGAAAATAACAGTTTTTGGACAACACAGATTATTTTAAAGTTAAAATATAAATTTAAAATCATATTTAAGAAAGAGAATAATCACAAACAAAAGATTCAAAAAACACCAGAGAAGAACTTAGGATATATAGAGAGATTAAAGTTTAATAATAAAAATATTAAATATCTTAATAAATCTCTAATTAAATTTTGTAAAAATGAAAATGAAAAACTTAGATTAAAAAATCTACTAATTTTTTTAGATAAATAAATGAAAAAGAAAATAGGAATAATTATCCAAGCTAGATTAGGTTCAAAAAGATTTCCAAATAAGATAATTAAAAAAATTAATAAAAAAACAATACTTGAATTTTTAATTAATAGACTAAAAAAAATAAAATTTACTAATAATATTATTATTGCAACATCTAATAAAAAAAATGATAAAAAAATAATAAAAATAGCAGAAAAAAATAACATAGATTATTACTGTGGTAGCGAAAATGATGTCCTAGACAGATATTTTTGCTGTGCAAAAAAGTTTGATTTGACAGATATTATAAGAATTACAAGCGACTGTCCTTTTTCTGACCCTCTGCTTATTAACGAAATGTATATCAAATATTCTAACTCTAATTTTGATTATCTATCTAATGTTATTAAACCGACTTTTCCTGATGGATTAGATGTTGAATTTTTTAATTTTAAAACTTTAAAGAAAACCTGGCAGCTAGCAAAAACCTTATATGAGAGAGAACATGTAACAAATTTCATGATTAATAGTCATAATATTAAAAAATTTAATTACAAAAATAGATATGATTTGTCTATGGATAGAATAACTTTAGACACTCCGGAGGATTTAATACAAATAAAAAAATTTTATTTTTCATTTAAAAATCCTGAACAAATCAATTATCTTACTATCAATAAAAAATGTTTAGATATGAAAAAAAAAAATAAACAAACTACTGTAAACCATAATTTTTTATGGAATAAAGCAAAGAAAAAAATTCTTAACGGAAATATGCTTTTATCTAAAAATCCTGAAATAATACTACCAACTAAATGGCCTACTTATTTTTCAAAAACTAATAAGATAAAGGTATGGGATCTTAATAATAGAATATTTCTCGATTGCTTGATGTTAGTTGGAACAAATGTGCTAGGATACAATTATCCTCAATTACAAAAAGAAATTATAAACACAATCCAAAAAGGAAATATTTCATCATTTAATTGTCCTGAAGAAGTTGAATTAGCAGAAAAACTAATTGAGCTTCACCCCTGGTCTTCTTTCACAAAATTTGCAAAAACTGGTGGAGAAATTAATTTAATAGCTTTAAGAATTGCAAGAGCAAATACCAAAAAACAAAATGTTGCTTTTTGTGGTTATCATGGGTGGCATGACTGGTACCTTTCAGCAAACCTTACTAATGAAAAAAATCTAAATAATCATCTTTTTGAAAACATATCTACTGTTGGTATTCCAAAAAACTTAAAGAATACTGTTTACCAATTTAATTATGGAAAGATAAATGAATTAATAAAACTTATTAAAAAAAATAGTATTGGCATAGTAATTATGGAGTTCGCAAGAATAAAAGAATTAAATATTGATTTTTTGAAATCTGTAAAAAGAATTTGTAAAAAATATAATTGTATTCTTATTTTTGATGAATGCACTTCGGGATTTAGAGAGCATATAGGAGGAGTTCATATGAAATATAAAATAGAACCAGATATTGTTACATTTGGAAAAGCAATTGGAAATGGATATCCAATAACCTGTTTGCTAGCAAAAGAAAAATTAAGAAATAAATCTGAAAAAGCTTTTATAAGTAGTACTAATTGGTCTGACAGGATTGGTTTTGTAGCTGCAAATAAAACAATAGAAATTATGAAACAAATTAAATCAAATAAAATTATAGAAAAACTACATAATAATTTTTGCCAAAGATTAAAACAAATTGCTTTAAAAAATAAATTAAAAATCAAAATTATTGGACTAGTAGGTATTCCTGTAATTAACTTTATTAATAAAGATAACGAATTAATAAAAAATTTTATTACTCAAGAAATGTTAAAAACAAATATTCTTGCTTCAAATTGTATATATTTGAGTATTTTTCATAATAATTCTAAAATGAAAAAATATTATGACACATTAGACACGATATTTAAAATTATTAAAAAAGAAAAAAATTTAGAAAAATTAATTGAACAACCACTAACAAGTAAAAAATTTTACCGACTTAATTAGAATTTGATCTTGATATTTTAAAAAGATTATTATCGAATTGCTCAACTCTAAAAAAGTTTTTATCTTTTTTAATATTTTCAAAAAGATTTACTTTTGATTTTATCTCAGAAAATTTAATTATTTTCAATTTTTGATCAAGATATTTTTTTGTAAAATAACTTCTTTGATTAAATTTCTTAATTTTTAAGATCCAACTTTTTGAATAGCGTAAAAAAAGATTGTCTTTAAAAAATAAACTTTTTTTATGAAAATTTTTTTTTATAACTTTAATCAATTGATCGTAGTTATCGTAATTGTCGTAATTAAATATCATTTCAGAAAAAAATTTCTTATCAATTATTCTAATTTTTCCAACATTATTAGTTAATTTTATATTTTTACTTTTTAATAGTTGTTTTGAAATTTTTTCAAAAATAAAATGTCTTTTTAAAAATTGTTTTTTTGTAAAATTAAGAATTTTCTTTTTTAAAAAATATGCCTCTATTACACTTGTGCAGCCTGCATGAACATAAAAATCACAGCCCATAATCCATGGTGTTAATTCATTATTATAAATTATTTTTAAATTTTTTGGTTTTTTCAAAAATCTTTTTTTTACTAAATTTATATCTTGAAAGGGATGAGGTCTGAAAATCACAATTTTATCTGGATTAGAAGTTGCTAAATTTTTACATCTATCAATAAAATATAAATAATTTTCATAAGACCTCTTATCTTTTATAAATTTTTCATATTTTCTTTTATCTGTTTTAGCTTTTAAATAATCTTTTTTTATAAAATTTTTGCTTGCTTCAGGATCTCTAATGCCATCACAATACAACACAAAACTTGAAACACATAAAATATATTTACCATATTTTTTTGTCAAAAATTTTTTTTCTTTCTCATAAAAAATATTAAAAGGTTTTTTTAGTAATTCAAATTTTGGATTACCAAATACCAAAAATTTTTTATTATTTAATAATTTTTTTTTTTTTAAAAGAAATTCATCTGTTTTTCCCCAAAGTAATATTTTATCAACCAATGCTAATAATTTCTTTGAAAAACGTAAACGAAATGTCATATCTTCAAACCAGCAATAAGAACCCTCCTCATCTAAAGAAAAGTAATCATTATTTTTTGATATTTGCTTTATGAAATCAAATTTTTTAGCTGATATACTTTTGTCTAAATATAAACAATTTTTCATATTTTGGTAATAATTGCCAAGGTCTCTTTGGCTGCCAATAATAATTTCGCAATCCAATCTCGTTAGAAGATTCAATCCTAGTAAAAGTCTACTAATTAATTCTCTATTTTTTACTTCAACAGGTAGTATAATTTTGTATTTATTCTTATTCAAATCTACTCTTATAATATAGGTGATAAATATTTATTTAATTTTAATATATTTTTAAATATTTCTTAATTTAATTTT
>JGI20155J14468_10001909_pt1 | contig 15833 bp, 6 predicted proteins | sample COG_05_FD_14468 | JGI IMG/M metagenome (IMG submission 14468) | reverse complement strand
TCATCGTGTGTGAAGATGATGAGTACAACACAGAAAAGGAAGAGGAGGGGACGATTTTCTAACGTTTTTGTAAAAGGAAAACATGTAGGAAATACGCTCTGAACGCTCAATGCAACGAACAAGGAACAATCACAAGAGCTTTTAAAACAACAATACATTTTTAACTTCTATTAAAATAATAACGTGTACGTATACACACACAAACTCGCACATTACGCTGGCAACTTGCTCGCGGTGATCAACTCCAACTTGCGTTGCAAAAACGCCGATCCGCACAAGAACAAAGTGCACATCCCAAACATCGCCGATAACGGAAATAAAGCGACGTTGTACAAAATTACGCACACGAACAAGTTCAAAGGAATGCGGAAAAAGTTCATCACGGTCGAGCGAACGTCTTCGGGGACGTATTGCGCTCTCATTTTCATCATCGATGGCCAAAAAATACCAACCATAAACTCAAAGACGAGGAAACCACACAATTGCAACTTGCCTTCAAACGTGATTGGTCCTCCTTTATACCCACCCGAGCCTAACTCGAACGTTTTAATAAACACTGGAATAGATAACGAGCACGCGGAGAGTAAAAACACCGATTGCATGTATTTTTCAACTCTTAAATCCGATCTCGCCATTAATCTCGAAGACATGGACGAACCGATCATGCACGCAACCATCATGGTGGCAAAAATCATACCGTGAGGAATATCCTCGCCGTTAGGTGACAACGCCGGCGTCCACAAAAAGACGAACGAGTACATCGACGCTTCAAACAAAGATTGCATAGCACCCAAGTAGAAAATCTTCTTATCGGAGAAAATCGCTTTGTACGCGGTCGAAAAGGACTGCTGTAAGTTTGCGTTCTCGACGACGTCGCCGGTGTTTTCCGACCAAGTGAGAAAAATGACCGCGCCGCCGATGGCCAAAAAGCACGTCGCCGCATCGAACGGTGCCACCGGACCCAAACTCATATCGGTCACTAAATAGTTCGCCACTAACCCGGAAACGATAGAGACCAACCCGTTCCCTAAGAAGATGGCTTTCGAGAATGTTTTATCTAACCACTCCGCTTCGTATCCTCTTTTGAAGTGTTCCGCGACCAACCACGACTCAAACACCGTGAACAACAAACTCGTCGCAATGCCACCAAAAAACCTCCCGAGCATTAAAACGTAATAATCCGACCAGTGCTTGGTCACGCAACTCGCGATATACGTCGCCACGTACACCAAAGCCGCCGCTTTCCTCCCGTGCTTATCCGCCATAGAACCAACCACGGTGCCGAAGATCATTGAACTCCCAAACCCGGCGATGAAAAGTTTCCCGATATCCCCGGTCGTGTATCCGTAGTGCTGATATAACGCGTACACGTACGGACCTTGCAACCAATCTCCAGCCATCATCAAAGAATACACGAACAAATAGTTATTTCTGAAATTCAAGAAGGACGAAGGCATTTGCGTCTTTTCTTTTTGGGTGAACTTTTGGAACTCCATCAGAGCGCAAAAAACAGCCAGGACGCTAAACTGCGTCCAGTAATACGCTTCCATTTTCTAAGAATGAACGGTGTAATGAGGCAACTTTGGTTATTGATATTTTGAGATTGTTCTTCTTCTTCGGCAGTGAGAAAAGCACGACGAAAAGAGAGAAGAAGAAGAGAGCTTTAGTAGTAGCTTTCTTTTTTTCTGAGGATGGACGAATTTTGGGTTTTAGCAGAAGGACGAGCGAAGAGCAGAAATTTCTGCAGAAAAGGCAAACTGTTTGAAAATTCAAAACTGGGCTCCACATAAAATCAAATATCACCATCCTGGTGGACGAGATGGAAGACGACTTAGACGCCCTCATCGACGATGAGAACGAGATGGAGGAGACGTACATCGACGAAGACGAGGAAGACATGGCGTTTTTAGCGGAACAAGACTTAGACGACGATGAAGAAAACGCAGGAGGTGCAACGCAAAATCCGCCCGGGACGCAAGATTTGGATTGGTTAGAGAACGAAGCAAATGGAGGTGCAACGCAAAATTCAAATAAACGGGGCCCTTCAGATTTCGAAAAGAACAACACTGAAAATGATGACGACGATGATGGTGACGATGCGGAAAAAGCAGCGGCAAAGAAAAAGCGTTCGATAAACCCGACGCCATCTTTAACCGAGGAAGAACTGGCGAAAGAATTGGCGGAGAAGAAACGAAAGCAGCAAGAGTTGGAAAGGAAAGAACGAGAGTTGGAGTTGGAACTTTTGAGATACAAATCCGTGGCGAGAAACGCTCCGCCTTTGTTGACTTCAGCCGAGGCCGTTTCGGCGGGATTTAGAGTCATCAGCGTGACTGATCCGAAAGATTCAACGCACAGAGTGTATTTGAAAGTCGAGGAGCGTCCGTTTGGGGAGTTGGATGGCGATTCGAACGATGAAAATGATGTTTTGTTGAGCGAAAACCAGCTGGCGCGAAAGAAAGGAAAGAGAGGTTACGACCACGCTCGGGCGACGATCAATCGCATTCACTTGTTAAATGAACCCATTAACGACATGTTGATGGAAATTGAAGAGAAGAAATCAGCCGCGTTGGCTGCAAGCTTGGAAGAGCAAGCGAACAGAGAGAACACGATGCCGACGGAGGAAGAGATGCGAAGCGCAGAGGAAGAAGAGACGATGAGCGTGGAAGACTTCGCTGAGATGCAAAGAAAGAAGAAGAAAATTATAGAGCTGAAAGCAAAGATTGCCAGTGCATCGTGGTTGACGAAATATGCGCCGAGAAAGTTTACGGATTTGATTTCCGACGAACGATCGAATAGAGAGTTGTTGAGATGGTTAAAAATGTGGGACAAAATCGTGTTCAACAAAAAGACGCCGGATCAAATGATGAATCATTCAATTATTAATCCGTCGGTTATGAAGGCAAGCAACGGCCAGAATAGAAATAACAATTACAACAACAACAGCAGCAAGTATCAACAAAAAACGGAAGAACTTTACGATGCGTCGGGAAGACCGATGAAGAAAATAGCTTTGGTTTCTGGCGGTCCTGGCTCTGGCAAAACTACGCTCGCGCACATCGCAGCGAAACACGCAGGGTACAGAGTCGTAGAAATCAACGCTGCGAGTACGCAGAAATCCACCAATGGTCTCGTGGAAGCCGTAAAACAAGCCGTAGAAATGCGCTCGGTGTTGGAATCGATGAAGGGAATCTCCGTTTCAACAAGGAGTGATAGCCAAAATGCAAGGCCAAACTGTTTAGTTATCGATGAAATTGATGCCATATTTGGCGGAAACGAAGGCAAAGGTGCCATGAGTGCTCTTCTGAAACTTGCAAACGGAACTTTAGGCGGCAAGAAGAACTCGAATGGTCCTCTGAATCGTCCGATTATCCTCATTTGCAACGACATGTATTCGGCAGCATTGCGACAGTTGAGAGACGCATCGAAGCTCGTCAGGCTGCGTCCGCCATTGGCGGCGAGAGTCACCGGTAGATTAAGAGAAATTAGTTCGAAGGAGAAAATTTCATCCGATCCAAGAGCGCTCAGTCAGTTGGCAGAGACGTGTGAATTAGATATTCGCGCGTGTTTGAATCATTTGCAATACAAGTCTCTCGCGAGAGGAAAATTTACCATGGCGGATGCTCCTATTTCCGGAGAAAGTAAAGACGTTGGGGCGAAAGCGTTAGAGATGATGCGCGATGTATACAGAGGTAGACATGCCTTCATGGAGAAGACGTATCCGGGACCGGCAAAGCATTTCAGCTGGATGTACGATAGACTTGAAACATTTGGAGATGACAATTTATTGTTGGAGTCTACTTTTGAAAATCTTCCCAGCGCAAAGCTTAATGATTCGACGATGGAAATGTTTGCTTTGGCGTCAAATGACATCTCTAACGCAGATGTTTTTAAAAGTTCAAAACTAGCAAACTCGACGGATTATTTCTACGGTCAAATCGCTTCCGTGCACCATCGCGCGAGCGGTTGTAGTACCATGGATTCCGTGGAGTTTCCAAAAATCAAAACCGCCGAGAGAGAATTGCAAAGGAAAAGAGAAATAACGAAGGAATGGATGGAGAAAGCGAAGATCGATTCGCGATCTATTTCAATGCGCAATTCTAGTTCAGTTGACGTGTTACCATACGTTCTGACGATAATAGCTCCCGACGTGGGCAGAGCTGCCGGGTATGATTTCATGTCGCAAAATGAGTCGGAGGTGTTGAAACGGGCAGTCGACGTGACGCGTTCAGCCGGTTTGACGTATGCGAAAACATCGTCAAAAGGTTCATTCGATAGAAGTACGTACAGTGCTNGTTTACAGCTGCAACCGGCGATTGACGAACTCGTAAAATACGGATGTGGAGTTCCTGGAATGGTGTCGAAACCAATCTCTGCTAATGGTGCTGCGATTCGCATGTCTCGCGAGGAATGGATCGCACAACGAAACGCATTGAACGACGAAAGAGACAAGTTAAGAAACGAAAAGCTCGTCGACCGACGCGAGCTCGGTCCTAACGCCCGAGAATTGGTCGCCCGAGAAGTAACCATGGACGAAATCCGCGAACGCGCGAGAAGCTACAATCCCGAAGGCGTATTCACACCAGAAAAAGGAGGCGAACGAGGCGTCGAAAAGAAGCAGTTTACGAATCAAAACGTCGTAAACCTGCCTCAGTCTGCCGCGTACGACGAGATGAAGAAAGCGAGCAACGCGAGACTCGAGCTTGGCTTTTCCGGCGGGAACAAACACAGAATAGCCGCGAGTACCAAACCAAAATCTTTGACGACAGTTGGCGTGACCAAGTACAAATACAACGAAGGCTTTACGAACGCCTTGCGAAGAACGGTGTACATGAAAGATTTATTCCCGGGAATGGTAGCCAGCAAAGATGTAGAGGAGGAAGAAGGGGAAAAGGAGGAGGACGAGAAAGAAGCAATCAATAATAAGAATAGAGGAGAAGAGGCGATGATGGTTTAATAGTTCAATCGAGTATTTCGTGCTTTTTTTTTTCTTCTTCTTCTTCACAGATTTGCAAAGAGGAGCTTCACTTAAGAGAGCAAGAGGCGGGTCTCACATCTCACAAATACACATAATAAAGACGACATGCTCGCACAATCTCGATTCTTCTGTGCGCCATCGACGTCTTCTTCCTCTTCCTCTCATCGCACTCAACACACTTTATCGAGCAGAGGAGGAAGACGTTCTGGCCTTCGAGATGAACAAAAACGTCACCCGAAAGTCCATCAAAGAAAAAAGAAATGTACCCACGCGGCGTTGGCAAACGCAGACATTGAACGCGCTCGAGGAGGTGATTTTCGCGAAGCTGCAGAGTGCTTCGTTGACGCGTTCTTCGTCGACGGTAAATCGAATCCAGACGACCGAGAAATCGGCTCTTTAGAACGCGCCCAGGCGTCTGATTTATCCAAAAGATACTCAAATGCGAAGAAAGGGGCGATGTTCATCGTGCGAGACGACGAGACGTGCGATTTGATGGCGTGCGCTGGGGTAGAGTATCGACGATATTTGGGCGATTACGACTACGAAAACGTTCCGGAAGACGTTGATAGATTCGCGCTCGGGTCTTCGATAACGGTACCGATTATTGCAAACCTGGCCACCTCTCGAAAGGCTCGAGGGAAAGGCTACGCCAAGGCGTTGGTGAGAGAGTGTGAAAAGGAGGCGAAGAATAACGGTTTCGAAGAGTGCGCTTTAATTGTAGAAAGCACGAATAGTAAAGCTCGTTCGTTGTATAAAAAAATGGGCTATAGAGTNGCGAAAACGCTGAAAGATCAAAATGCGTTGAAGATGCAGAGCGACGGAAAAGCGAGAGTCGTGAAGGTGACCACGTTGCTAATGAGAAAGAGTTTACTCAATCAAAGACAGAGCATCGATTTGGAGAGTCTCGTTGTTCCAATCGGTGCAGTGGTAGCTTTATACGCGCTCAGTGCTAACGACGACCTTCGAGACGCCATCTTTGGCTTTCTCGGCACTTCGTAAAATAGTGTCACGAGAGGAACAACATCGCGACGACGAACTTGAGATAATAAGAAAGTGTGCGTACACTGTGGTGATTTTCATCTGTTTCAATATTTATAATTACGTTGTTAATATATTAATCTTTCCGGAGGCAATAATTCCCCGGAGTAGCTGCCTCTAAAGAGCTAAATTTATCCTTTACTTTAGTTTACTGTACGTACGTTAATCGTCGTCTATTTTCTTTTTATTTGTTTATTTTCTTTCGTGCTGCGGCTTATAGCGTATTTTACTCGTTCATCGCCATCATCACACCTCAATTTTCTTCTTTGCTCTTTCTCTCTTAAAGTCCTCCAACGTTTTGAACTTGGTTTCCATGATCTCTTTCAAGTCGTCTCTCATGGTTGGTTTCTCTGGGCCTTTGTAGTAAAAATGGAAAGCCCAAAACTTTTCCAAGCCGTAGAGCGATCCACTTTCGTAATCTCTTAACGCATACTCTTCAAAATCACGATATATCGCAGTTCGAAAACGTGCTTCTAAACCGTANGAATAGAATCTGAACAAGCATTGCAACCCGTAGTGGTGGTTTGCTCGGGCGTCTTCCTCTGCGAGGCGGCAGAACTCTTTGTACATCTTCACGTTGAAAGTTTGCCTCAAAAAGTAACTCCAAAATCGAAACAAAGTGTTCATTTCTTCTGATTGACCACAACCAACTCGCTTACGTTCCTCGATGCAACGCTCGTGGAAAGCTTTATACTTTTGCTGCTTAAAGCCATTCTCTTCTAACAAAGCGTGCGACACATGAGAAGGCGAGTCTGCTGATCTTCTTTGCTGCGCAGCTTGATGCATTTGAGAGCCAATTTTTGGAGAAAACGAACCCATCAACCAGCCAATGTCTTCGCGTTGCGACTGTCCATCTTTAGGAAGCGATGAAGGGAAAAAGTTCGCCGTATCTTTCTTCCACGAGCCAGTGACAGAATTTTTCACCGGTGTCGACATTGCCGGCGTCGCGCCTGACCCAGTAATCGGTCTCGCTGCAGAACTCCCCGCGGTACTTCCCGGCCCGTGACGGGCTCCCTTCTGAGTGACAATCATAAGTCGGCCAACATCAGCGTCGTTCATATCATCCTCTTCGTATTCGTCGTCGGTATTTTCGTCGTCGGACTCGTTGTTATTGTTATCGCCAAAGTCTTCGTCCATCTCGAAATCGTCCGCCTTTGTCGGTGCTGAAGTCGCAGATTCTACTGCTGCCGCGTTGCTATCTGCTGATTGCGGCACGCTCGCTGATCCATCGGCAGATAACAACCAGTTTCGCCATTGATCGCCACCGACTCGAATCGCATCCTTAGCCTCGTTAAATTCAATCACCGTCGACCCTTGCAACGCTTCCGATAACGCAGTCGGATCAGGAGTAAGCATGCGCACTCTGTTGAAGGCGCCAATCACAGAGAGAGCAATCCAACCTTCCGTCGGGTCCATTTTTTGTCTAAGGAATAAGTCGCGGCATAAGTTATCGACCGAGAAGTAGTATTCAACTTGTCGCTTCAACGCCGCCAAAACCTGAGCTCTAGTCGCTACCGGGGCTGCCATATTCTGTGGATAATATCCATAACTTTGCGGCGGCATACCCCTTCCCCGCAAGGGATACCCTTGGGGCATGTAGCCAACGTTGTATGGCTGTTGGTTAAATCCTCTTCCACCGTTGTTAATACTTCCTCGCCCTCTGCCGCCTCTTCCTCTACCAGAGTTATCGTTGTCGCCGCCTCCTCTGCCTCCTCCTCCTCTTCCTCTACCCCCGCTACCGTATGCATATTCGCCGCTGTGATCTGACCCGATGGATCCTACAGAACCGTTTCGACTGTGTCTACCACCACCTCCAGTTCGTCCTCGTCCTCGGGCTTTAATGTTCGTATCCACACCGCCGCCTCTGCCTGGGCCGGTTCTTCCGCCCGGGCCGGTTCTTCCGCCCGCGGGCGCATTCGCCGGTCGATTGTTGTTATTGGTGTTGTTGTTGCTGTTCGCATTCGGATTGGTATTATTGTTATTGTTATTGCTGTTGTTATTGCTGTTGCTTTGGTTGTTTTTGTTTTTGTTTTTGTTTTTGTTTGCTTCGCTATTTTCGCTGTTGCTGTTATTATTTGCATCTTTCGGCATCGCATTCGCGCCGTCCTCGGTTGATTTCTGATTCTTTTTCGAATTCGAGTTTGAAGCGCCTTTCGTTCCGTTCTCCGCCGCTGCTGCTCTCAATAACTCGCTCTCTGCGCCAGTAGGCACCGCGGTTTCATCTCCTAATGACGGCCACACCACAGTTTCCGCGACCGCTGCAGTCGGACTCGACCCGGGCGTCCCTCCCCCGAGTTTCGCTCCTCCCCACGCCGGTTTTGAAGGGGCTTCCGCCGGCACTAAGTTCACCGGTTTCTCCTTCTTATCTCCGCCTTCTTTCTTGTTCTCGGAGGAGTCTTTATTATTAGCGCTATTGCTATCGTTGTTATTTTTATTCTTCTTCTTTTTGCCCGAAGATTTATTGTTATTGTTATTGTTTGAACCCCCCGAGGAAGCTTTGTTGGAATTGTTGTTGTTGGAATTGTTGTTGTTGTTGTTGTCTTGTTGCGAGGACGTTGTTTCAATCGTATCATTTAACGTATCCTCAACTTTCTTCTTCCCGCCGCCGAACAAGGACGCGAACGATGTCACGGCCGCAGCCGCCATGCTCCCAACAGTCGTCGCGGTCGATTGGCCTTCGTTCGAACCCGATTCTTTTTGCTTCTCTTCCTCTGGTTTCCTTTCCGCTGCGCTCAGCGAGACAGCTTGTCCTCCGACGATGTTGTTATCATCTTTCTCTTTTTTCGTCCCTTGTTGCTCTTGGTTGTGTTTTGTTTGATGAGCGGAATTTTGAGCAGCTTGTCCCGAATTCTTTTTCTCGTCTCCTGCACTTGCCGGCGAGCCGGAGGACTGCTTGAGGACGTTAGCCCACGGGGCGGACATTTTTCTATATCAATCGAACACTTTGTCGCGAGAATCTACTCTTTCTCGATGCAATTATCCCTCGCTTCGAGGCGCTTTCCTCGTTTGGATTTACGTTTTCTGTTACGCGAATTTGCAAAAACACCGGGAACAAAATTTTGTCTGTGTTTGCAATTTGCGCTTGCTCTCTCTCTTCGCGAAAGGAGAAAAAAAAAATGAAACTCTCTTTTCTGCCTAAACGGGCGTCTCGCGAACCGTCTTCCTAAGATAACTTTACTCAAACGCGTTCGAAAGTATTCAACGTCTGCGTTTTAGAGAGAGGTACTCGGGATATTTCTACGCGCTCAACACAAAGCACCCCGATAAAAGTAAAGAAATGTATTTGTTCAAGGAAAAAAAAGGAGGAAGAGAAAAAAGTTGCTTCGAGCTTTTTGTGTTTTTTTCTTCTTTTCCTTTTGGATTTTATGATTTGGTGTGGATGTGCAAGAAGAACAATACGAGTAAAACAAACAAAACTATTCAAACTATTCAATATTTCTTTTTACTCTTTCTCTTCCTCCTCGATCGCTTCGCTCTTTTTCATCTTTTTCATCTTCGTCGCGTCTGCTGCTGCTACTGCGTCGTTCTCCTTGGACGGAACGACTCTTTTTACGCGCTTGACGACTTTTCGAGCCTTGGGAGAACCGCCCTCGTCGGTTGGCGCTTCGACTTTTCGAGAGCCCAACTTTTCGGCTAAGCGTTTAGATTCTGCATCGGAAAGGGATGACGCATTCTTTGTCACTGATGATGCGACTCTTCGAGGGGACTTTGCAGACACTCGGCGAGTACCTGGAGCGACTGGTTGTATCACTCGAGAGGAGGAGGAGGAAGAGGAGGGGGAGGAGGAAGAAGTAGACGGTTTCTTGATACGACCACTCGTCGTCGCACGAAGCGCGCCTGTTGGATCACTTTTCTTCCGTTCCGGAGCCGAAGACGCCAAAGAACGCGAGAAAGATGGAGGAGAAGAAGAAGAAGGAGAAGAAGAAGAAGAAGAAGAAGAAGGTTTCTCGAAATCCATACCATACGGGCTGAACGTAGTTGACGACGGCTTTGTGTCAGGGGTGTTGAGTTCCGACATGAAAACGTCCGCTCCCAAATCTCTCAGAGACGCTTGTTCTCGCGCTCCAGCAGTCAACTGCTTCATGGTTAAACCAGCGTGCTCGTAGAGAAGATTCGCTATGTACTCGCGTCTGTCTCTTTCTGGTGCCGCCTGCCAAGTGAACCACGGTATTTGAATGACCGTCCATCCTTGCTTTGTCAAGATAGCCTCTCTCAAGTTATCGCCACCGATCCGAACAGTTGGACGGTTTATCGAGTAATGGGTCGGCCCATCGGCTTCGATACAAATTTTACGACCTTTCAACGCAATATCTAACGAATACAAGCCACCTTCGGTGAGGAATTCGAGCTCGTGAGGGACACCCATTTCCGACAGTGTCGAAGAGACTTCTTGATGAAACCCAGAAATCGTCACGCACGTTCTCGTGACTTCCATCCAACTCTTCTTCGCCTCGCTTTCCAACTCCGGGTATATTAATTTCCCGAACGGGGAAAGGATCTCGTACGCAAAATGAGCCTGATAAATTTGATTTAAGGACATTTCCCCCTTGCTCCCTCCTCCCGTCACGAAACGATAAGGATGATCCTTATCGGAATATTTGTTAAACTGTTCAATGTCAATCGTCGCTATCTTTTTACGAAACACATCAAAGATATCTTTTTCCTCGATAAATCCCATATTTGCAACTGCCCAAATACAAGTCGTTAACGATTGGGTGGTGGCTTGATCCATCTGCCGTATCATCGCTTGCATGAGTGCATACACCACGTCTTGCGGAATATTTAAACCTAAAATCGACCACGACCATAACATTTGCGAGATCCCCTGGACTGTAAATTGGTCATTTTCGGCTTCCATTTTTGCTCTTTTACTCATTATTTCCACGAAATCATCGTTTGGTAAATACGTTAAGAGCGCCAAGCTTCGCATGTAATTGACAATTGGTTGCGTGCAATTTTTATTCTTCTGGTGTGGATCGTACGTCACTTTAAGCCATTCGGTCATTTCGCTCAACACGTGTTCGAAGTACCTTCCTTTGTCGTTCGGATAGGCACCAATTTCCGCCATTCCGTAGAATGTATTCACGAATACCATGATCGTAAGCGTATCCTCTGTGTATTCATTTTTGAATTTCGTGGACTCGGATGTATCGTCTGCGTTCCACTTTTCTTTTACCATAGTACATCGCGTTTGTAGTCCCGCGAGATAATCCACAAATTTCTGACTCGGTCGAAAATTTCTAAACTTTGTGTACGCCCAGAATGCGTTGCAATTTTCCACCGTCGAGCGGTTATGTAAATCATCGTCCCATCTGCTAGTCATTCGTCGTAAAAACTCGTGGTCTGGTTCGTATTCCAAGCAAGCGTAGGCCCAAAGAGTATTTGAAATGCCTTGAATAAACATCGTCTCAATTTTTGGTTCGATCATATCTTCGATTCGCTTGAGTAAACCGTGCGGTAGTGTGTAAACTTCACCGAGGCCTTGCTCTCTTAACGTTGCGAGAGCCCAGAGTATATTCGTGAGCGACTGAACCGACCACACTCTTGGATCGTTGAATAGGTTCTCTGTCATGCTGTGAAGGAACATGCTCGCAAGATCTTTTCCCATGTCAAATCTGAGTTGCGCACACGCCCACAAAATATTGGAAGTTTCTTGCGTCTTAAAGTTTCCAGCACCAAAACCATACGCTGAAGTCGTGCGAGGTTGCCCTAAATGCATCGCTATACCTTTTCTAAACGCTGCTTCAGTTTCCGGCCGAAGCTTATAACCAAGTGTGCCGTACGACCACAGACAGTTGGCGACACCTTGGGGAACGTAGCCTTCCATGACGTTCAAGTTCAATCTTTCGATGGCATCCAAAAACTCAGCTCTGATACTCTGCGGAACTTGCTCCGGAGGAATACCCGAAAACAAGTCTTCCACGTTATGATCATCGCGTTCAAAATAAAGCACCTTTTCATCGTCGACAGCATCTTCGTATTTACCCGAAGGGCTCATGATCGTGAATGCCCAAAGCACGTTCGAAACGTTTTGTGCGGCAAATTTCGCGTAATTGTTCTCTTTTGCGCAGTTTATGTACTGTCGCAACAAAAGTGTGGTAAATTCGTTTGCCTGCAACCGAGTTTGCACGCCGCAGTGCGCTAGCCCCCAAAGTAGATTCGAGTATTCGCGGCTCGAAGGCGTTCCGTACTCGAGTGCAAGTTCTCTCAAGTCGTTTGGATCGTTCGATCTCGGTAGCAACTCTTCAATACGCCGAATCAACTTTTGAAAGTGTTTGTTCGCCAAAATGTTCTGGCACGTGCGGATGAGGGTTTCGTTCGTTGCAAACTCGTCCTCGCCTTCGTCGCCACCTTTCTCCACTAAACTTCTCGAGTTTGGATTTACTTCTGTTAACGAAATCGGTTTTTTGTCGCTAGATTTTCGAAGATATTTGCTATCGCGAACAAAAGTCCCACATTTGTGAGCAGCCGTCGCGCAGTTCACCACGCTAAATTTGTGAACGTTACCGTTGATGAAATTCAGCAACGCTTTCACGTTTGGTTTCAGTTTTAGCTTCTCGTTTTTATCTATTATAGATTTTCTCGTTTCTTTTTTGTTATTCAGTCTGCCAGTTTTTCTTCTTTTCTCCTTTATTTTCGTCACGAGTGTCCGCGATTTTTTTATTCGGCGGTGGTTGACTCGAGCTTTTCTGCCGAGTGGACGACGACGACGACGATGATGGCGAAATTTTCCGCGGCAATCGCTCGTTCGAAATATCCCCGTACGCCCCGCTCGATTCTACTCGTCGCTGCACGTACCTTCTCGCGCTGACCTCCTTCTTTTCCTCTGCGTACGGTTTTCTTCTTCCTCCTCGTGGACTTTCGTCGTTGCTATTTTCACTCGTTTTTCTCTTCTTCTCATCTCCTTCTTCTGTACTACCACCACCGGAAGAGGAGGAATCGCGTATCGCGCGCGTCCTAAACGTTCCCAGGAGATGGCAACGCGTTGCTCTCAAATCCAACGATGCGTTCCTTCCTTTTCTCCCGTCGTCGACAAAGTCTTCCGCGCCTAAAACAAACCGGAAACGACGCAGACGATGATGATGATGACTCACGCACATTCCCCCATTCTGGGTACGTCGTGCAGGTTGGAAACGAAACGATTCAGACGACGACGACGACGAAGCGTGCGAAGAGGACATCGCCCTCGTCGTGTTCTGCCGTCTTTCCGTTCGCGTGAGTCCTATGTTGGTAGTACTCGATGATGATCTCGTTAGTGTTCTCGAAGACGAAGACGAAGACACCCCGGCGAGCACACAAGCGTTCTTCGCGTGAGAAGGCCGAGAGAAGCCCATTCCTATCAACGGCGAGGACGCATTTTGATGTTGAGACGACGACGACGACGACGACGACGTCGTCGTTGCCGCCGCCGACGTACCGCGCAGCAGCAGCGCCGAATGAAACATCTCTCTGTCCGAGAAAAGAAGAGCAGAGAGAGAGAAAAGAGACGCTCACCAAACGCGCTCGTCTCTTTCTCTTGATGATTTTTTTATGCCGTTAATTTCAAGCGAGAAACTCAAGCAAAGAAGAGAAGTGATACTATGTGCGCGTATGTACTTCATCAGAAGCGCAAACGTGAAGTCAATTCAATCAATACGTTTTGATGTTTTGGACAATTTTCATTTATAACAAAGCTTTATATATCTTTCGAAACTCTCTCTCTCTTTCTCTCTCTTCCCATCTCTTTCTCTTTTACTCTCCTCTCGCGGAGCGCGCGCGTTCTTATCTCTTCCGTCAAAAACGCGCTCTCTTTCTCACCTCTTTCTGTTAATCTCCACGCATATACGCGCGCGCTTCTTCTCCTCTCTCTCTCCCTCTCTCACTTTTAGCTATTCTATTTGTTGTTTTTGATGATGATTTTCGCGCAGCAACACTTTTATTATTCTCTTCTTCTTCTTAATAACTTTCGTCTCTGTCCAAACGACCGAGATAGTATTGCAACGTGTTCACCACCAACTGCTCCATATTGTCGTTCAACGCCTTTCCGTGGTACGTGCACAACATGGTATCCACAGCCGCGGCACCAATCGTGTCGATTTCCGCTTGGACGACGTTCAAATTCAAATCCTTCAACACGCGAACAATCTCAGACAACAACCCCGGTCTGTCCGTAGTTTCAATCAACAACTTGGACTTGGTCCCGTTGGAGACGGAGGTCACCGTGATTCTCGTCGGCACAATTTGTCTCTTCTTCTTCGTCGGAGTCACGTATTCGGTTTCCGCATCGTCTGCCACTTCGTACGGCTTTGAGTTTCTCGCTGTTTGCTGCACAAACTCTTGCGCTTCCGGGTGATAATAGCACATAGTCGTCAACACCGTTTGTCTCAAATCCTCCAATCTCGCCGACGCCGTAATCTTCTCCGAACTTTGGTGGTCCGTCACGTAGAAGCGGTTTTGGTTGCTTTCCGTAATTTCCGCTCGGGAAATATCCAAACCCAAATTTCTAATCGCTTCGCAGGTATCCGCGAGCTCCCCGAGTTTGTCTCCAAACTCAATCTCGAGGATAGTCGCCAACGGGTCCGACAAGTTATCGATGATAACTTTCGGGACGACTTTCTTCGCTTCGTCCGTCGCCGAAGCGCGCGTGACGACAACGCTCGCTCTGCGGGTCGTTTTCGACGTCGATGTCGTTCTGTTTGTTATTATTGTTTTTGCAGATTAATTTAAAAGAGAGCGATCGATGATGTCAGTATTATGAGCTGTTGGTATTTTTTTTTCTCCTTCTTCAGCTGTTAGGGCCCTCTTTTTTTCGTCTTATCTCAAAGAAAGAGGCACCTCTTTCTCTCCCTCGAGCGTTCGACACGTCGAAAAAATCGAACATTTTCAGGCGAGAAAGAGAACAAATTTCTTTTTTTCGACGAGGAAACGACACGCGAGACACGACCTTTAACTCTCTCTTTTACTCTCTCCTCTTTGAAGATCGCACTCTCACAAAATCGATCATCGACTCGATGATCGGGCGGGTGACCACCCAATGCGAAGATCTTTCGCGTTGTTCGAGCGAGGACGACGATCATCATCATCGTCGAGATCGACAACGACGAGAGAGAGTAAGAGAGAGAGGAAAAGAGGAAAGAAAAAAAAACATTCGGAAGCGACGCGAGAGACGAAGGGGTCCAAAAACTCGTGAGTCAGACACATTTTCTTCTCTCTCATGAAATTTTTCGAAGCGCTTAAACGAAAACGTACCTCGCGCATAACCCAACAACCGGGGCGCGCGCGCGTGCGGTAGCAGCGTGCATGGTGTGTGTGTGTGTAGATGTGAAAATAGAACCCGTGAAGGTTGCGTGTGTCGTCGAGTGTGTCTTTATAATAAAAAGCGTCTCTTTGGAAATTTTCTGGCGATAACGCAAGAGTGTTGGAAAAAATCTCATCTCGTAATCTCGAACGGGAGCGTAGAGAAAGGCGAAAGAGAGATGGATGGTCTTGTGCCAAGTCTCTCTTATTACAACAAATTTCTAACGAGTACTAAAAAAATACAAACTCTCTCTTCGTGTTTGACGGAAAACTAATACTCTTCATCATCATCATCATCGTCGTCGTCGTCCCAGGCAGATGAAGTGTTCGTTTTTCCACCACCACTACTCCTACTACTCCTACTACTATCACTACTGTTGTTACTGCTATTATTATTAGTATCCTCGTCCTCGTTCATGCTCACCGCGAACGAGGACAAGTTCTCGACGTCGGCTTCGTCGGCTTCGGACATTATTTCGTCGTCTTCTTGAGATAAACGCATGTATTCCACTCGTGCAAATCGATCCCACTCGGTTAAGTGTTT
>JGI20155J14468_10001900_pt1 | contig 15884 bp, 16 predicted proteins | sample COG_05_FD_14468 | JGI IMG/M metagenome (IMG submission 14468) | reverse complement strand
GTATAAAAAATTAGGATTTTTGAGGAAAAAAAAAGAGACATTTTGCTATCATATTCATGGAAGGTAAATTTCATAATTTTAAAATGAGTAAGTGTAATCTTAAAAAAAATCATAAAATTATTAGGAGATAATTTGCTTTGTATTATTCAAGCCAGATCAAGCTCTAAAAGATTTAGAAATAAAGTTCTTTATCCTGTTTATGGAGAACCTATTATACAGCATGTCGTAAATAGAATAAAAAAATCAAAAAAAATAAAAAAATTAATTGTCTCTTCTTCATTAGAAAAAAGTGATGATAATTTAATTGCTTATTTGAAAAAAAATAAAATAAACTTTTACAGAGGTGATTTAAAAAATGTAGCAATGAGACTATATGAAACTGCAAAGATCATTAAAGCAAAAGTTTTTGTGAGAATAAGTGGCGACAGTCCATTGATAGATCCAAAATTAATAGATAAAGCAATTAAAATTTCCCAAAAAGAAAAAAAATTTGATATTATAACAAATGTATTTCCTCGAACTTTCCCTAAAGGTCAATCTGTAGAAATTATAAAAACGTCAATAATTAAAGAGTATTCAAAAAAATTTTCAAAACTTGATGAAGAGCATGTTACTAGGTATTTTTATATTAATTCAAATAAATTTTTAATAAAAAACTTTACATCCACTGGCAAAAATAAAATAATGAAATTATCTGTTGATACTAAAAAAGATTTAAAAAAAATACTAAAAAAATTTGATAATAAAAAATTTAAGAAATATTCAATTTAATTATGAAAATTATAGCTGCAGTAATAGGTATGGGAATAGGTGAAAAACACTTAGAAGCAATAGATGGCTTTGAGGGATCACATGTAAAAATAATATGTGAAAAGAATAAGAGAAAAATTAAAATATTAAAAAAAAAATACCCACGTAAAATTATAACTTCTAACGAAAAAGATATTTTTTTAGATAAGCAGATTAATTTAGTGTCTTTGGCAAGTTATGATAATTATCATTACAGTCAAATCATAAAATGTTTTAAATATAATAAAAATGTAATAGTAGAAAAGCCTATGTGCTTAAGAGAAAATCAATTAAAAAAAATCTATAAATTNATAAANTTAAAAAAAATAAAGATAACCTCAAATTTAGTCTTAAGGGTAAATTCATTATTTAGAAATTTTAAAAAAAAAATAAATAGTAATAAAATATATTATATTGAAGGTGATTATATCTGGGGTAGAAAGAAAAAATTATATGGTTGGAGATCTAAAATTAAAGATTATTCTCTTACTTTGGGTGCTGGTATTCATATCATAGATCTTATAAATTGGTTGACAGGCTTAAAACCAAAAACTGTTTATGCTATTGGAAACAAAAAAGGTACCAAGAAAACAACATTCAAAAAAAATAGTATGATAGCAATGATATTTGAATATCCAAAAAATATTATAGTAAAAATAACAGCGAATGGGGCAGCCACTTTTAATCATTTTCACGAAATCAAGATATTTTCAAATAATCAAACGCTAGTTAACTCACGATTGGGATCATATATGATTAAAAAAGATAAACTATTTAAAATACATTCATCATATCCTGATAAGCAAAATAGAAAGAAGCTAATTCATAATTTTATTCAAACCTTAATAAAAAAGAGTATAAAACCATTAATTTCTATAAAAGAGCAGATTGATTTAATGACAATTTGTTTCGCTGTGGATAAATCTGCTCTATTAAAGAAAAAAATAAAGATTAAATATTTATAATTCAATGAAAGAGATAAAATTTTCAATACCAAATATTTCTAAGAAAGATATTAGCTTAGTTGGCAAAATAATTAAAAGTGGATGGTTGACTCATGGAAAATATACAGCTCTTTTTGAAGAAGAATTAAAGAAATTTACAAAGGCAAAGTTTGCAATCTCAGTTTCAAGCTGTACCGCTGGACTGCATATATCTTGTTTGGCATCTGGATTTAAAAAGGGTGATGAAGTAATTGTACCAGCACAAACTCACACAGCTACTGCTCATGCTGTTGAGTACACAGGAGCAACCACAGTTTTTGCTGATGTAGATTATCCTTCAGGGAATATGAATTTGAAGGAGATTAAAAAAAAAATAACAAAAAAAACTAAAGGTGTAATTCTTGTCCATATGGCAGGCTATCCATGTGAAATGGAAGAAATTATGGAGTTTTGTAATAAGAAAAAAATTATAGTTTTAGAAGATTGTGCTCATGCTTTAGGAACCAATTTTAAAGGTGTCCATGTAGGTAATTTTGGAATTACTGGAAGCTTTTCTTTTTATCCTACTAAACAGATTACTACTGGAGAGGGTGGAATTGTCATTACAAATAATGAAAAAATTTATAAAAAAATAAAAAAACTAAAGGCATTTGGTATAGATAAAGATATAAATGATAGAAAAAAACAGGGTGATTATGATGTAAAGACACTAGGATTTAACTATAGAATGACAGATTTTCAAGCTGCTCTTGGCTACTGTCAGATAATCAATTATCATAAAAATCTAAAATTGAGGCACTTGATAGCTAAAAGGTATATTAAAAATTTTTCTAAAGTAGAAAAAATTGAACATATGCCCTACTCTAATAATAGCTCTTTTTTCGTATTTCAAATTTTTTGTAAAAACAGAGACAAAATATTAAAAAATTTAAAAAAAAATAAAATTGGAGTTAGTGTGCATTATACTAACCCACTACCAAAAATGACATATTACAAAAGAAAATATAAATTAGACATGAAAAATTTTAAAAATGCTGATAAATATGGTAAACTTAACATATCATTACCAGTTTATCCTATGTTGAAAGGACATGAGGTGGACAAAATCTGTAAAACAATTATCAAATTAATTTAAAATGCTTAATAAAAAAATTCTTTTAATTGGTGGATGTGGTTTTATAGGGCATAACTTGGCAATTCATTTAAAAAAAATGGGTGCAGATCCAGTAATTGTAGATAGTTTAGCAATCAATAACATTCTTTCTTTTGTGGATGATGAAGTTCAAAATAAAAAATTATATTCTTCGATACTAAATAATCGTATTGAGTTATTGAATAAAAATGAAATAAAACTAATTATACAGGATGCAAGAGATTATCACGCTATTTCAAAAATATATCATGATATTAATCCAGAAATAATAATTCATTTAGCAGCTGTCTCACATGCAAATAAATCAAATAAAGATCCACATAGTACATTTGATCATAGCTTTAGAACCTTAGAAAATACACTTGACTATGCAAAAAAAAATAAAACTCATGTTATTTACATGTCTTCAAGTATGGTTTATGGAAATTTTGAGTCAGAAGATGTCAAAGAGGACAGGGTGTGCAAACCAATAGGTATTTATGGTACACTAAAATACTCTGGTGAACTTTTAGTTAAAGCTTATAGTGATGTTTTTAACTTACCTTATACAATTATAAGACCATCTGCTCTTTATGGAGAAAGGTGTGTAAGTAGAAGAGTGGGTCAAATATTTATTGAAAATGCAATACAAGGTCTTGATATTACAATTAATGGAAGCGGAGAAGAAAAGTTAGATTTTACTTACATTGAAGACTTAATCAGTGGTATTGGCTTATGCTGTAATAACAAAAAAGCAATTAATCAAACATTTAACCTAACATATGGAAAGTCCAAAAAAATTAATGAACTTACAGAATTATTAAAAAATGAATTTAAAAATATTAAAATTTTATATAAAGAAAAAGAAAAATTTATGCCAGAAAGAGGGACTTTAGATATTTCAAAAGCAAAAAAATTAATTGGTTATAATCCAATGAATCCAATTGAAACAGGATATATTAAATATATTGCATGGTATAAAAAATTTTGGGAAAATCTAAATAGAGATTAAATACAATCTCATGAGTTCAAAAAAAATTGATTTAAAAAAAAATAAAGTTTTAATAGTTGCTGAAATAGGCAATAATCACGAAGGATCTTTTAAACTTGCTAAACAATTAATTAAAAAAGCTGCAAAAGCTGGTGTTGACGCAGTTAAATTTCAAACTTTTACAGCAGAAAAATTTATAAATGATACAGATCAATTAAGATACAATCGTTATAAAAAATTTGAACTATCAAAAAAAGATTTTTATAATCTTTCTAAATTTGCAAAAAGTAAAAAATTAATTTTTATATCTACACCGTTAGACATTCAAAGTGCAATTTATTTAAATAAATGTGTTGATTATTTCAAAATTGCTTCGGGAGATAATAATTATTTGCAGTTAATCAAAAAGGTTTTAAGTTTTAAAAAACCTATTATTATATCGACAGGATTACTTGGTGACTTAGAAATTGCAGACTTAATTAAATTAATAAAAAAAAATCATTTTCCAATGAAAAAAGTATTTTTTTTACATTGTGTATCCGATTATCCAGTTAAAGATAATGAAGCTAATTTAACATCAATTAAATATTTAAAAGATAAATTTAAAATAAACATTGGTTATTCTGATCATACACTTGGAATAGAAGCATCTATTAATGCAGTAGCATATGGTGCTCAAATTATAGAAAAGCATTTCACGATCAATAAAAATTATTCAAATTTCAGAGATCATAAACTATCAGCTGACCCCATAGAAATGATGAAATTAGTGAAGTCAGTTAGACGATCCTCGATTATGGTTGGAAAATACGAAAAAAAAATATCAAAAGGTGAAAAAAAAAATTTAAAATTAATGAGACGTTCATTCTATGCTAAAGTTCAAATTAATAAGGGTGAGAAAATAACAATAAATAAAATAAAGTATGTGAGGCCGTTTAACCGTCTATCTTCAACTAAGATAGAAAATATTTTAAATAAAAAAGCAAAATCATTAATCAAAAAAAGTCACCCTATTTTTATAAAAAATACTTGAATTAAAAAAATTTAGTTTAAAAAGGTATCTGTAAATGTTTAAAACTATCAAAAAATGCCCACTTTGTGGATCTACAAAAAAGTCTAAAATAATAAAAAATAATAAAAATATTTATTCATATTTTCTCTCAAAAATTTTAAATCTAAAAGAAAAAATTATTTTAGAAAATATGAAAAATTATGAATGCAAAAAATGCAATCTTATCTATAAAAAAAAATGGCTTTATCCAAAATTTGTAGAGAAAATTTATAAAGATTATCAAACAACCCATCCTGGTGGATTAAATTCTCTTAAAAAAAACTTTGGGAAAAAAAAATTTATAACATTGATAAAAAGATATAATACTTCGTACTATAAAAAAAATAATGAACTATTAGCCAAAACAAAAAGGGAGATAAATAAAATTTTAGAATCAACTGATAATAAAAATAATAAGTTTATTAAACTAAAAAAAAAGTTTATTCAAAAAATATCAATAGATGATATTGATTATATAAAAGACAATTATTTAAATCTTTCTAATTTAATTAATAAACCAAAATTATATTCCCAATTTTCAGGTTTTAGAAGTCAAGAAATTTCAAATTATTTAATTAAAACTGTCAATATAAAAAATATAAACTCATATGCTGAGGTTGGTTGTCCACTTTGGGGTAATTATGGTTATTTTAAAAAACCATGGATAAAGCAATATTTTATAAATATTGATGAAAAAAATTTTTGGAAAGCAGACAAAAAAATTACTAAAAATTGTCTAAATTTTTTATCCCCAGAAGTTAAAGTGCTGACTAAGAAAAATTTAAAACAAATTGATTTTGTTGGTATTTATAGTTTTTTAGATCATCTTGAAAATCCATTAAATTTTTTCAATAGAAATTTAAAAAACACAAAATATTATGGAATAATATGTGAAGATATTAATTTAAGTAAAAAAATTGATTGCCAGCATTTTTCATCATGGAACAATAAGTCTTTAATTTTTCTTTCAAAAAAAATTGGTTATACTATGAACCATAAACCAATTAGGCTAACTAATTCAATTTATAAATTTTATCTTTTAAAAAAGAATGATAAATAAACTTAAAAATATTTAATATATTATGAAAATTTTATGGGTAATTGATAATAAATTTAGAGAATTATACGGTTTATATGATTTAAAAAAAAAACTTTCAGAAAATGGTATTAAGCTTTATCTAATTTATATACCCATTTGGAAAACTGCTATAGATCTCGTAAACCCACATATTATAGTTGTTCCAAATTTATATAAAAATTCTTGTGAGCCAATTGTAAAATATGCTAAAAAAAAAAAGATTGACATCTTTATGCACTCATCAGAAGGCATGTATTATTCGGATAATGTGCAAAAAATTAAATATCCACTGACTATTATTAAAAAAATTAATAAGATACTGGTTTGGGGAAAAGATGATGCAAAATATCTTATTAAAAAAGGTTTTAAACACAAAATTGTTGAAACAGGAACATTAAAATTTGATAAGAAAAATTACCTTAAAAAAAATTTTAACAATAAAAAAATTAGTATAATTGGTATTCCAACCCATTTAAGAATTATCTCTGGATTTGGTAAATCAAAGTTAATGATCCCATTTCTTATTCGTAAAATTACCTTGGAAAAAGATTATGAAAAATTTGGTTTATATAAATTTGAATATGAATACATTCGTTTACTAACTGAGGTTATAAAGACAATAAATAAAAATAAAAAAGTGTTATTCAAGATAAGCCCATTTGAGGATCCAAAAATATATAGAAATACTTTCCCTGAGCAAAATATTTTTGAAGGAAACGATGTAAGAAAATTTTTAAAAAATGTGGATGTAATTTTAAATGTCTATAGTTCAATCTCTGTGGATGCTTTAAAATATAACGTTCCTGTTATTAGTATAAATAGATTAATCAATTGGGACACAGCTGTGATTAAAGGTAAAAATTATGGACCAAATGCAAAACATGGTTCTGTTAGCTTAGGAATACAATCCAACAATATTATCGAACTAAATAATTTACTTAAAAAAAATAAAAAATATCTAATTGATTTATGTAAAAAGAAAAATTTTTTTGAAAAAGCAGATAAATTAGCCGTATCTTGTGATACTCTCCAATTAATGACTAATTTATTTATCAATCATAAAACTAAAATAAGTTACCGACCATACAATTATTTTTTGTATTTGAAATATTTATTAGTAGAAATTAGGCAATCTTTTTTTAGACGTCCGAGAGCTGCAAACTTTAAACAATGGAAAATAAGTGATAAAAATTTACTCAAAGAATTTAGATTGGGATAAATATTTATAGTTTTAGCCATATAATTGTCCAAATTTTTCATAGAATTGATTATAATTATATTTTTCAGAGATCTTTCCATTTTCTAACACAAAGATTTCATCACATATTTTTAATGGCTTTATTTTATGAGAAATAATAAAAAAATTCTTATTTTTTTCTTTTTTTAATATCTCTAATTTTCTTAAAATAAAATCTTCGCTATCTGGGTCTAAAGAGTTTGTAAATTCATCTAATATTAATATTTCTGGATCCAGATATAATGCTCTCGCCAGAGCTATACGTTGAACTTGGCCTCCTGATAATAATGAACCCTTTTCACCTACTTTAGTATCTAAACCATTTTTTTGGGTATTAATAAAATCTGTAACACCAGAATAATATATAGCATCAGAAAATTTTTTTTGATCTATATTTTTATTTTCATCAAAAAAGAGAATATTATTTTTTATTGAATCATCTAATAGATAGTTGTCTTGCGGAACCATTCCTATTTTTTTTTGCCAACTATCAATATTATTTAAAATATCTATATCATCAGATGTAATTGAACCTCTAGAATAAGATAGGAGTCCACAGATAAGGTTTATCAATGTTGTTTTGCCAGAACCAGATTTTCCCACAAGACCAATAGAATTGCCTTTGTTTATGGACAGATTTAAATTTTTAATAACATCATCAGAACCCTTTAGATATTTAAAACTAAGATTTTTAATTTCAATTTTTTTTTTAAATACTACAACTTTATTATTATCTAAATTTGAATTAATTTTTTTTTTTTCTATTTGTTCAAATGTTTTTAAAAATTTAATTTCTGAATTTAAATGATTAACTGAGGGATAGGTGCTTCTTAAAGTAGATATAATCTGCCCAAATCTTGAAAAAATTGGCAATAATCTTATAAATGATATTGCATATAATGATAAAATTGGCAGAAAGTTTTTTAATTCTAATTGGGATACATAAGAAACCATGGAAAAAATAATAATAACAAAAACTATTTCAAATAATGAATTGGGGATTGATTGAATAATATTTATTTTTTTTCTTGCATCCTCAAAAATATTTACCATCTGTAAAAATTTATTTAAAATTAGATTTTGTTTTTTTCCAACTTTAATAGTTTTTATTGAACTGAAACTTTGTAATACCATTTTATTAAGTTCATTTTTTGATGATAATGAGTTACCTCCCAACTTATTGAGAATTTTATAAAATATTAAATAATAACATAATAAAAAAAATAATAGCGACAAAACAGCTATTAATGTTGATATAAGGTTAACAAGCAATAATAAAATAAAAATTGCTGTAAAAAGTAAAAAATCTTTAATTGATTTCAAAATTAAAAAAAAATTGTTTATATACTCTGATGTTTCATCTTCCACATTTCTTAATAACTGTGAAGAATTGTAAGAGGTAATTATTTCAAAAGGTGCATTAATATATAAACTAAAAAAAGTTTTTTTTAGTTGGTGGCTAAATTTTTTAGATAAAATAGCTTGGTAGGATATAAGTCCAAATATATAAATATTTTTAAAAATAAACAATAAAATTAAAATAATTGACACACCTAATATTGCTTTTTGTTTATCTAAATTATTTAGATAGTTTTCAAGAAAAAATATATATTTTGGTAATAAAGAATTGTCGTTTATAGCAAAGTCGATAAAAAGTGGTATTAAAGCTATACTAAATGTTTCAACAATAACTAAAAAAATGTTTAATATAACAAATATAATTATATGTTTTTTATTGTTTTCCAGTAAGTTTATATATTTTTTCATCTTTCTTTGGTATAAATTAAAATCTTAATTATATTATTTATTTACTTTTTATAAATAGTCTTTTTTTAAAAATAAAAATATTAAGTCATTCATGTTTGAAGCAATAATTCCATTAAGATCAAAGTCAAGAGGTTTAAAAAATAAAAATATCCTTCCTTTTAAAAATGGAGTTAATTTAGTTAATTATACACTTAAAAAACTTATCAAAATAAAAAAGATAAAAAAAATTTATATCTTAACAGACTCAGATTTATATAAAAAAAAAATTATTAAGAATAAAAAAATAGATATAAATTATTTAAGAAAAAAAAAATATTCAAACAGTAAATCAAAAATTGATGATCTTATAAAAAATTTTTTAGCAAACTATAATATAGATAAAAATAATAAAAAATTTTTGCTATTTCAAGTAACGTCTCCAAACTTAGATATAAAAGAAATTATAGAAACTATTAATTTTATAACTAAAAAGAAAATTTCATCATTGATGCATGTAACTAAAATTTTAGAAAATCCATACGAAGTAATAGAAATTAAAAAAAGAAAATGGAAATTTTTAATGAATAAAAGATTGATCAATAGACAGAGTTACCCAAAAAAATTTATGTTTATCACTGGGTCTTTGTTTTATTTTACAAGGAGTTTTTTTTTAAAAAATAAAGCAATAGTTAATTCAAAAACATTTCCTTATAAAGTGGATAGAATTAACTTTGTTGATATTGATGATAAATTTACATTTCAACTTTCCAAACAGGTATCAACTTTAAAAATTAGAAACTAAATAAGTTTTAGCAAGCCTATTGCAACTTTTTCATAAGTTTCAACTTTTTTTCTTAAAAATATTGGTATTGCTATATATTTTTCAAGAATTTTTTTTGAAATTAATGTATTTTTTATTTGGTCTTTAGTTACCGCATGTTTCCAAAAAAATGCAAAATGCCATTTTATAGCATCTGGTAAATTTTTTGTTCCCACGCCAGTCGAATTTAGATATTTTACTATTCTAGATCGTTTTTTTTTATCATCAATCTTAAAAATTAAAGTATCATAATTAGGAATTGATCCCTTATAAATTCCTCTTAATTTTACTTTATTTTTAAATCTATTTTCAATTGCTATAAATCTTTTTTTACTTTCTCTTAAAATGTAATCTAACTTTGATAATTGTGCTAGTCCAACAGCAGCTTGAAGTTCTGTCATTCTATAATTAAAACCTGGCATGTCAGCATCATCTATACCTCTAGGAAGGTTTCTTAGCAATTTATGTCCATGATCATGATACCTTTTAAAATATAAATATTTTTTTTTATTGTTTGTTAATAAACATCCTCCTTCTCCAGTTGTGATTGTCTTTCCAAAATCAAAACTAAAAATTCCAATGTCGGACTGGGTGCCTAATTTTTTTTTCCTGAATGTTGCTCCCATCGCTTCACAGTTATCTTCTATTAGAGGAATTTTTTTTTTTTTACAAACCTTTTGAATTTTATCTAATTCTGCAGAATATCCAAGCATATGCACTAATATTACTGCTTTGGTTTTTTTAGTGATTAACTTTGATAATTCCTCAGATGACATATTAAGATCTTCATTAATCCCAGTTATGATTGGTTTAGCTCCACAATCCAAAATAGCTTCAATAGTTGCAATAAAATTAAAGCTTTGGGTGATTACTTCATCTCCATGCTTTACGCCCAAAGATTTTAATGCAATTTTAATAGCAGCAGTTCCTGAGCTTACACATTGTACATATTTGGATTTAAAAACATTTGATAATTTTTTTTCAAATTCTCTAACTCTAAAAATATTTTTTCTTCTTTTGTCAAATCCATGAGCAAAAAGTACGCCATCACTTTCAGTAAATATTTTTTTTACCTCTCTAAGTTCTTTGTGATTTATTAGTTCATTTCCAGGCATTTGTGATTAATCTAATTTCTTGAATTAATTTGTTTAATTAATGAAACTTGATATTTCTTAAATTTTTTTTTGTCAACTTCTGAATTTATTTTCATAACTTGTATTGTAAAGCCTCTTCTTGATAATTTAGATTGATTTTTCTTACTACCATGAATAATCTGTGAATGATGCAGTAGGCAATCTCCTGGTTTTAAATTAAAGGTCTTTTTTATAAATTTTTTTTTCAATTTATCAATTCTTTTAACTTTTTGAGAACTTCCTGGTGCATATGAGGCTATATGGGAATATAATTTTTTATGTGAACCAATTAAATATTCAACAGCACCATTGTCTTTAGTAGCATTATCAATAGCTACCCAAATTGTAAATGCATTAGGATCTTTTAAATTCCAATAATAGTTATCTTGATGCATGGGACTTGCTAAGCCTATTTTTTTCGGTTTAGCAAAGTATTCATAGTGTTTGATCTTTGGTTCTGTTTTTAAAAAATAATGACCTAAATCCATTATTTTTTTTTGATTAGAAAAATTTTTGAAAAATTTATCATTAAAAAAATGAATAGAATTAACTTTATTGCCAATAAAGTTAATTTGTTTACCTTTCAGTTTTATTTTTTTTTCTTTAATGTATAAATTTATATTTTTCTTTAATACCAATATTTCCTTACTTGAAAAAACACTATTAATCTTTATAACTCCATTAATTTTATAGTTTTTATACTGTTTTACGTTTAAGTTCATATCAAGAAATTAATAATAAAATAAATGTTAAATGAAAAAAAAAGATAATTCAATAAATTTTGTGGCAGAAGTCGGTTGTAATCATCAAGGTGACATTAATCTTTCATTTAAAATGATAGACAAACTTGTAAATTTTTGTGAAGTAAAATTTGTAAAGTTTCAAAAAAGAAATCCAATAGAGTTATTAGGAAAGGATAGATATGAAATGCCTCATCCCGTACCAGAAAATTCTTTTGGCAAAACTTATGGTCTACACAGAGAAAAACTTGAGTTTAGTATAGAGGAACATAAAAAGATTCAAACTTACTGTAAAAAAAGAAAAATAGAATATATGTGCTCAGCCTGGGATTTAACTTCTTTAAAGGAATTAATTGGACTTAAAGTTAAACACATTAAAATACCTTCGGCATGTAATAATAACTATGAATTAATATCATATTTGTTTAATAAATTTAATGGCTTTTGTCATATATCTCTAGGTATGACTACTTTAGCAGAAGAAAAAAAAATTTTTCAATTATCTAAAAAGTATAAAAAAAATAAAAAACTAATTTTATATGCTTGTACTTCAGATTATCCTGTAAAGCATGAAGATATCTGTCTTCTAGAAATCAATAGACTAAGAAAAAATTACGAAAAAAAAATTCATGCAATCGGTTTTTCTGGTCATCATCAGGGAATCTCTGCTGATATTGCCGCTGGTACACTAGGTGTAAAATGGATTGAAAGACATTTCACTTTAGACAGAACTCTTAAAGGCACAGACCATGCTGCATCATTAGAACCAGATGGTGCTAGAAAATTAAAACGAGATCTTGACTTATTGGAAAAAAGTTTAAAGTTTAAGAAAAAAAATATACTTGATTGTGAGTTAGCTCAAAGAAAAAAGTTGAAGTACGAGAGTTAATATTTAATTTTTTTTGCTTTTAATAAAGATTTAACATTTTTATTGTATAATAGCGAAAAAGCATAATCATTATAATTTTTTTTTGATTTATTAAGATTATCATTTTTATTTATTTTTTTAAAATCATCCTTTTTTGCTTCTATTATTAAAGAAGTGACCGGATCTTTGTCAAAGCCAGTAAATTTGAAATTAATATTATACTTTCCATTTTTATATGTATGGGTAAGTTTATTTTTTTTATAAAATTTATTATTTAAATTTTGATAGTTTGAACTTTTGCCAAGAATATGACACGGAATTTTAAAATCACTGATACTACTATCACAAAATTTTTTTTGAATAATATTTCTAAAACCACATTTTTTGAGGATAATTTTTATCATATTAAAATCATATGCATATAGATGTGCATAACCTGCTATAAATTTATTTAAATTTCTATCTAATAAAATTGTATCTTGTCCAGGGCTCACAATAAAATTCATCAACATGCCACCAAAACTTAAATCTGTTCTTATGGAATGATCTTCATCTAAGGCTTTTTTAAAAAATTTTTTATCCTTATTAACATATGCTTTTGCAATTACTTCAAGGTTTGGAACAAGAATTCTTATAGTTGCTCCTTTTTTCATTATTCTATTAATTTCAGTTAAAACATTTTGAATTTGGATGTGAGGAATATGTTCCAAAGTATGACTTATAAAAACTAAATCACAGGTTTTACTTTTAAGATTGATCTTATTTAGGTTTCCTTTAATTTTATGTTTTTCATTTTTTTGTAATTTATGGTCTAATATATGCCATCCATCATGTTGCCAATTAGGACCTGCACCAAGATTAATTTTCATAACACGCTAGTTATCAATAATAATTAAAAAAGTAAATAAACTTATTTTTAATTATTAACTAAAAATGATTTATCATTTTTTAGGAGTGTCTAAATATACTGTAATTAAATCCCTATCTGAATTCAAGTTATCACCAGCTGTAACACATGATTGTCTATGAAACCCATTTGTGTCAAAAATGTAAACAAGACCAGATTTTCCATAAACCTTTAATATTTTAAATTTTTTTTTTACTATACTTTCGGGCATGAAGTTTACCTTTCTACCTATTATCTTGTTTTTTTGATAATTAATAAAATGCTTATTCCAATCTTTGAAAAATCCAAAAATATTAAAAAAATTGATAAGTATTTTGTCTATAAAACCTATTTTATTAGATAAAATTGCATACTCAAGTCCATTTGAGTCTTTTTTTAAATCAGTCAAAAGAATGTTTATTTTAATTAATAATAATTATTTTACTGTTTAAATTTATTTTATAATTTATATATCATCTATAACCAAAAAAATGAAAAAAAAAATATTTTGTTTCGATATTGATGGTGTAATTTGTATTACTAAAAATAAAAAATATTCTTCAGCAAAACCGATAAATAAAAGTATCAATTTAATAAATCAAATTTATGAAAAAAACCATATCATAATATTCACTGCAAGATACATGGGTAGAAATAAAGATAATGTTGCTAAAGCAAAGCGTCAAGGATACAATAAAACATTTAATCAATTAAAAAAATGGGGATTAAAATTTCATGAATTAAGGTTTGGAAAACCATCATATGATATATTCGTTGATGATAAAAATATTTTCTTCAAAAAAAACTGGCAAAATTATCTTAAAAAATTAAAATTTTGAATTTTTAAATTTTTGAATTTTTAAAGATTCAAATCTTTAGAAAATATTTTACTTTCTTCGTCAATTTCTTTTGTCCTAAATAAATATTTTTTTAAAAAAAAATGGGGAATATTAACTTTGGAGTATCTAAATTTTTCAACTGATGGATACTTAATCAATGGACTTGTTTTCTTATAAAGGTTTTCAATTACATTATATCTACACCCTAAATATTGATCTAGTAATGTTTCATCTTCTTTTATATTATGATAATTATATTCAATAAAAGCTTTACATGTATTCAATATTTCTTGAGCAGAGTTTTCAATCAAAATGAAATCTTTAGATTTTCTTATTAAAGATATTTCATCTATAAATAAATTTTCTTGATTTAAAATTTCCTCTATTGATAATATTCTTTTTTCTTTGATTGAAAAAATTTTCTTAAAAATTGAAAAATTAGATTTTGAAAAACTTATTGTGTTATTACTATACTGGGATGTTGCATTAACAATAATTTTTTTTTTGTCAAAAAATGTTGCTATAATAGATTGATTCATAGAACCAAAATAAAACTCACTATTTGCATAATATGAATACTGATTAATAAGTGAATTATTTTTAGATTTTGTCAAATCTTTATAAAAATTATTTTCAAATTGAAAATTAACACTTAGATTGTCCCCTAATCTTATAATCTTGAAACCGTTGCTAATTAAATAATTAAATGACTCCTTATAATTTTCGATATTTGAAATTGTATCTTTTGAAATTTCAGATATTTGTGAATAGTTGTTGTCTTTTACAACAACAGTTACACATTTTTCTTTTTTTAAAAAATTATTGTCTTTAATCGCATAATCTTGAAAATTAACATTTTGACTTAATATTTTTTTCCAATTCTCACTTGTCCAATTTAAATAATTTCTATTTGAAGATCCATCATAACCTATCGAAACAGGCAAATATTTGTTAATAAAGTTGATGCTAAAAAATTTTTTTAATAAGGTTCTTATTTTTAATAATTCTAAAAATAAATTTAAATTTAGATAAATAGAAAAAAATATAGTAAGAGTTTTTTCATCCCATTTCATTTGTTTAAAAATCATATAAATAATTTCTAAGGCAAAAATTTTTTTTTTTTTATGCTTTTTGTGTAAATTTAAAAGTGGAACACATAAAATAATTTTAAATTTAAAGCAATTTTTAATTTTCAAAAAATCACTGAGTGATACAAATGAGCCACCAAAAGATATAAGGCGTGGTGTGCAAATTATATAATTTTTTTTTTTAAAAGAATTTTCAATTAAATCTTTCATCTAAAATATATATTTATCTTAAATTTTTATAAATTTTAGTATGAATTAAATGGAACTACAATATGATCAAATCCTAACTTCGACATACGACCCATTAAAACTCTAGCATAATCGGGGCCTGTCATTATACCGACTTTTCCAAAATAACTCCCATCCTTCATAGGTTTTGAAATATTATAAGGTAAATTTGGATAAATTTGGTTTTGCCTCTGAGGGTTGTCATCTAAAATTAGATTAAATGGTAATTTTTCTTTATAAAAAGACGCAAATACTGGAAAGTTTTGCGCCGCTCCGAAACCAAACATTTCTTTTTTTTCTAAAACCTTAAACCT